>WNGE01001022.1_pt1 | contig 36150 bp, 25 predicted proteins | sample 5400651 | NCBI WGS metagenome assembly WNGE01 (sample SAMN13153370, study PRJNA577476) | soil metagenome | isolation source: 60 cm soil or saprolite under grassland replicate 2 | place: USA:California | collected 2016-06-15
TGACCTACTTCGCCCGAAGATTGCTGCACGGAATGCTGGTTCTCGTCGGTGCGTCGATATTGTCGTTCCTTTTTCTGGAACTGGCGCCCGGAGAATTTTTCAGCGACATGCAGTTGAACCCGCAGATTTCGCCACAAACCCTGGCTGCGTTGCGCAGCCAATACGGACTGGACAAGCCCTTGCCGGTACGCTATGCGCGCTGGTTGCGTTCGGCGGCGCGGGGAGACTGGGGTTATTCCTTCGCTTACAACTTGCCAGTTTCCCAACTGATCTGGGGACGCGCCCGCAATACTCTCGCACTCACGGTGAGCGCGGCGCTGCTGGCGTGGTCCATCGCTATCCCGCTCGGCATTTTTGCAGCAGAAAAGCAGCACCGCTGGGGAGACCGCATTGCTGGGGCGGCGTCTTCCGCGCTGCTCGCGACTCCGGATCTGCTGCTGGCGCTTGCGCTCCTGGTTTTTGCGATTCGCACGCATGCCTTTCCCGTCGGCGGAATGGTTTCTCTGGACTACGCGGTTTCGGGTACAGGGGGAAAGATCAAAGATGTCATCGCACATTTCAGCCTTCCCGTAGCGGCTTTGGTGCTCGCGATGCTGCCGGTCCTTTTTCGTCACGTGCGGGCTGGCATGCTGGAAGCGTTGGCGTTGCCTTCGATCCAAGCGGCGCGGGGACACGGGATTCCACGGCATAGAATTCTTTTTCGCTACGCCCTGCCGGCGGCCGCCAACCCGCTCGTTTCGCTCCTAGGACTCTCCATCGCCACCTTGTTGAGTAGCTCTCTGCTGGTTGAAGTGATTATGAGTTGGCCTGGATTGGGTCCGATGCTGCTGGAAGCCATTCTGGCGCGCGATCTCTATCTCGTCATCGGCGCCGTGATGCTGTCCACCTTATTTCTGGTGGCGGGAAATTTCATTGCCGATGTTCTGCTGTATTGGGTCGACCCGCGCATTCGCCGAGGAACCGCATGAACAGGACGATGACAGTCCGCGCGGCCGCCGGGTTGCTGTTTTGTCTGTATGGCTTGGTCCTGCTCGCCGGTTTCTTTGCCCCATACGATCCGGCAGACCAGGATCGCGACCATCCATTCGCCCCGCCTACCCGGATCCATTTCGTCGATGCGCAACAGCAATTTCATATTCGCCCGTTTGTTTACGCGTGGACCAACCGGCCCGACATCTTTGCGGAATATGAGGAGGATCGGACCCGCCCACTTTCCGTGCGCTTTCTAGCCTCTGGCGCCGAATACGAACTGCTCGGTTTTCTCACTTGCAGACGCCATCTTTTTCGAGTCGACGAACCGGGCCGGGTATTTCTGCTCGGTACCGATGGCTACGGGCGCGACCAGTTCTCCCGCTTGCTGTGGGGCGGAAGAATTTCGCTGTTCGCTGGATTAATCGCCGCCACGCTATCGTTATCGCTCGGCACGCTCGTCGGCACGACCTCCGGCTATTTCGGTGGCTTCGCAGACGATACCCTGATGCGTTTGGCCGAGCTTTTCCTGGCCGTACCCTGGTTGTACCTGCTTTTCGCAGTTCGTGCATTCCTCCCGCTTCGCATCAGTGCTTCGACAGCCTTCCTGCTCCTGGTGGTCGTCATCGGAATTGTTGGATGGGCTCGGCCCGCGCGGCTCATCCGGGGCGTCGTGCTCAGTGCCAAGGAGAGGAATTATGTGCGCGCCGCCCGCGGGTTCGGCGCCTCCGACGTTTACATTCTGCGCCGCCACATTCTGCCCCAGACCTTTGGCGTGCTCCTGACCCAGGCCGCAATCCTGATACCGCAATACATTCTTGCCGAAGTGACGCTGTCCTTTCTTGGGCTGGGCGTGGGCGAGCCGGTGCCGAGCTGGGGAAACATGCTGGCAGCCCTGCAGCAGTATCACGTATTGGCCAGCTACTGGTGGATGCTGGCCCCGGGGGTGGTCCTGATTCCGGTGTTTTGGGGATATCATGTGCTGGCAGATTTCTTGCACGAACGGTTAGAATGGGCGCACTGATTTCTGGGTTATTGTCGGTGAGGGAAGGATTGGAGCTATGGGTCGGGGTATCCGTCTCCTCCCCGCGATGATCGTCCTGCTGGCCGTTGGCGCTGCCGCCCAGACCGCCAAGCCGCCTGTCCCGAAAGAAGAACTCTCCATCAGCACCGGTGAAGTCGGACGCTATGGCGGCCGCTTGGTGGTTTCCGAGCGCGCGGAGCCCAAGACTCTCAACCCGGTTACCGCAGTCGATCGTCCCTCGCGCGATATTTTGTTCCGCATGCATGCCGATTTGGGTCATATCAACAGGGCTACCCAGCGCACCGAGGAGGCGCTGGCCAAAACTTGGGCAGTGTCCAAAGATGGCCGTCAGTACACGTTTCACTTACGGCGGGGGATTCGCTTCTCTGATGGGCACCCTTTCGACGCCGACGATGTGGTCTTCTCCTTCCAGGTCTACCTGGATGAAAAGGTCCACTCCTGGCAGCGCGACCTGCTGATCGCCCACGGCCAAACTATCACTGTGCGCAAAATTGACCAGTACACGATCGAAGTGGAGTTGGCTCAACCGGACGCGGCCGCGGAACGGATGTTTGATAGTGTTTCCATGCTCCCTAAACATCTTCTGGAAAACGCCTACCGCGGTGGTACGCTGGCCCAGACCTGGGGCCTAACCACTCCGCCCGATCAGATCGCCGGCCTCGGCCCCTTTCGCCTCAAGAGCTATGTTCCCGGTCAGCAGATCACGCTGGAGAAAAATCCTTACTACTGGAAAGCCGATGCAAAAGGCAATCGTCTGCCTTATTTGAATGAGATCGCGTTCCTGGTAGTTCCCAGCGAAGACGCCGAAGCTATACGTTTCCAGGCCGGCGACACCGACATTATCAGCCGTTTGAGTTCGGAAAATTACGCGCTTCTGGCGAAAGAGCAGCAGACGCGCGGCTACATTCTGCAGGATCTGGGTCCCGGGCTGGAGTACAACTTTCTGCTCTTGAATATGAACGACGACACAGCCGGCCGCTTGCCCGAGATTGCGCGGAAGCTGCCCTGGTTTCGCGAACCCAACTTCCGGCGGGCCGTCTCCGCGGCCATCGATCGGGCCGCCATCGTTCGTCTCGTCTACCAGGGTCGTGCTACCCCGCTCTGGACGCATGTCACCCCCGGTAACAACCTGTGGCTGAATTCGCACATTCCCCAGCCCGCGGCGTCGCAAAGTAAAGCCCGCGAACTGTTGCAGGCTGCAGGGTTTCGATGGGATCAGGGTGGCAAACTGCTAGATCATAGCGGTCAGGCGGTAGAATTCTCGATCCTGGCCAGCTCCAGCAACAGCCAGAGAGTGCAAATCGCCAACATCATCCAGCAGGACCTCGCGAAACTGGGGATGCAAGTCAGCGTCGTCCCGCTGGAATTCCGGGCCTATGTTCAGCGGATCACGCAATCCCACGAGTACGAGGCGGCGGTCATGGGACTGCAAAGCGGCGACGCCGATCCCAATCCCGAGATGAGTATCTGGATGTCCAGCGGGATTACCCATTTGTGGAACTTGGGCGAGAAACAGCCTGCTACGCCGTGGGAGACCGAAATAGACCGACTAATGCAGCAACAGATGGTCACGCTGAATTATCAGGCGCGGAAAAAACTCTATGATCGCGTGCAGGAGATCGTAGGCGAACAGCTGCCGATTATTTGTGTTGCGAGCTCCAACATTCTGGTCGGGAGCAAGAAAGGGCTGGGGAACTTCCGCCCCGCTATTTTGGACCATTACACGCTCCATAATGTGGAGGAAATTTTTTGGAATCGGAACTGAACCCGGCCGCAGCCGCTGAAGTCAGAGTGGAAGGAATCCCAGATGACGACACCGGGCCCACCTCTTCCTGGAGCGACACGCGGCTGATTCGGGAATGTCTGGCCGGCGACGAACGAGCCTGGGCCGTTCTCATCGACAGATACAAGCGATTGATTTATTCCATTCCCATGAAGTACGGCGCTCGTCCCGAGGATGCCGCCGACATTCTGCAGGCGGTCTGCATCGAACTCTTTTCCGAGCTTTCGAACTTGCGCAAAACGGAATCTTTGAAGTCCTGGCTGATCAGTGTGACCGCGCATCAAGCATTCCACTGGAAAAAACGGCAACGGCCCGGTCAGGTGGACCTGGACGGAATGGAACCGGAAGAGGCCCACGCCCAGGTCAGGGCGACGGACATTCCGGCGCCCGAATTACTTGAGGAAGTCGAACAGGAACAGATGGTTCGCGAAGCCATCCGCCAACTTCCTCCCCGCTGCGCGGAGATGGTACGTCTTCTTTTTTATGAACATCCGCCTTTGCCCTATGCCGAAGTGGCTCGCCGGCTCGGTCTCGCTACCGGATCGATTGGCTTCATCCGTGGACGATGCCTCAAGCGGCTGGAGAAGAATCTGATGGAAATGGGCTTCTGATCGTGTCCAACCGGAAGTCAGCTTCCAGCAGGAACTGGATTGCGCAGCTCTCGCAACTGCCGGACTCGCGTTCGCGACGACGGTTGCTCGCGCGCCACCTGCAGTCTGCTCCCAACTCTGCCGAATTAGTGGACCAACTCTACCAGCAAGTAATCCAGTCGCTCCGCGTCGATCTGGTCCGTGCCGATCGACTGGCCCGAGCCTTAGAGTGGAGCGCGTCCCAATTGCGTGACAAGTACGCCCGCGCCCAGAGTTTGCGCGCACGCGGCCATGTGCTCTATTTAACCTCACACTATCAAGCCGCTTCGCAGAAATATCGGGCGGCGATGAACGCCTTCGACCGCTTGGGCTTGGATTTACAGGTGGCGCTCACCATTAGTGGCATGCTGCAGTCGTTGATCTACCTGGGCAAATACAAGCAGGCATTTGCCTTTGCTCAGCGGGCCCGCAAAATTTTCGATAAACATGGAGATCGCTTACGCCTTGCCCGCTTGGATAGCAACGTAGGAAACATCCTCCACCGCCTGGACCGTTTCACCGAGGCGCTCGATTATTACGGGCGCGCCCACCGGGTATTCCTCGAGCTCCACCAAATGGGCGATGTGCCGGTCACACTTCACAACATGGCACTGTGCTACACCAGCCTGAGCCGATTCGACGACGCGCTCCGGACCTATCGCGAGGCGCGCGAGTATTGGCAACAGCAGGATAAGCCGCTCCTCATTGCGGAAGCGGACTACAACATCGCTTATCTGCACTACTTCCGAGGGGAGTATACCCGCGCCATCGAACTCTACCAGCAGGCGCGCCTGCTTTACCAGAAACTAGGCGACAGCTATCGCACTGCTTTATGCGATCTGGATGAGTCCGAGATGTATGTCGAATTGAATCTCAGCGAGGAGGCGGCCGAACTGGCTGGTCGCGCCTTCGCCGGGTTCCGGAAGCTGCGGGTGAATTACGAAGCCGCCAAGGCACTCACTTTTCGGGCGATGGCGGCCAACCAACAGGGCAACAGAGAACAGACCTTAGAGGCCTTGGACCGCGCCAGAGACTTGTTCCTCAAGGAGACCAACCAAGCCTGGACCGCGCTGATTGACATCTACCGAGCTCTTGTCCTGGCCGATGCGGGAGAGAACCGGCAGGCGCGTAAGCTGTGTGCGGCCGCTCTCGCTCATTTCCGCAAGTCCGCCATGATCAGCCGGGCTGCCTTATGCGAAGTTCTGCTGGCGCGTCTCGATCTGAAGCAGAATCGCCCGGCGGCCGCACGTCGGCACTGCCAGGCAGCTTTCCGTTGGTTGGAACCGGGACAAGTCCCGGCCGTGGAGTTCCAGGCCCACATGGTGATGGGTCACGTCCAGGAGGCACTGGGCCGCAAAGATGCTGCGTACCAGACTTATCTCCGCGCTCACGAAAAACTCGAGAGTTTGCGCAGCCATCTGTTGGGCGAGGAGTTCAAAATCGCGTTCTTGAAGGACAAGCTTTCCGTCTATGAGGGCGTGGTCTACCTCGCGCTGCAAAACCCTGGCAAAAATGGCCAGAAAACCGCTTTTGACTTTATCGAGCGAGCCAAATCGAGGAGTCTGGCTGACCTGATTGCTTTTCAGATCTCGGTACTGACACCCAGGCCGCAAGCTACTCAGAGCCTGGGCGCCGAACTGGTGGAATTACAGGAGAAACTTACTTCTACGAACCATGAGGCGCGCCGTGCTGAATTCCAAGCAGAAGCGAAATCAGTCGCACGGGTGCAGCGTCTCCGCGCGGAAGCGGCAGTCTACCAGACTCAGATTAGAAGAGTGATTTCCCAAGTGGATGCGGTCGATCGGGAATTTGCTTCTCTGCTCAGCGCCGGCACTGTGTCCCTGGAACTGATACGCTCCAAAATTCCGCCTGGCTCGCTCATCCTGGAGTATTACGAGGCACGCGGCACAATCTATGCATGTCTTCTCGGCAAGGACCGGCTCGAACTTTGTCCATTGGCGCCTGCCGGGCGAGTGCGTGAGGTGTTCCGCCTGCTGCAGTTTCAACTCTCCAAGTTTCGCATCGGGCCGGACTACGTGCGCAAGTTCGCGGAAAGCATGTATTCCGACACCGAGCGGCACTTGCGGGAGTTGTATTCTTACTTGATTGCCCCGGTCCTCAGGAGCCTGGATGCCGAGCATCTGATCGTCGTCCCCCACGGCTTCCTTCACTATCTCCCCTTTGCGGCCCTTCACGATGGCGAGCATTCTCTGATCGACGAGTTCTCCTTATCCGGGGCCCCAAGTTCCAGCGTGTATTACCTATGTTCCGAGCGCCGCGTCTCAGCTCCGGGAGGATCGCTGGTACTCGGTATCCCAGACCCATTGACGCCCCACATTCCGGATGAGGCGCGGACGGTGGCTTCCAGCCTGCCCAACGCTCGCCTCTTCATCGGCGACGAAGCCACCCATGAGCTTCTGCGCCGCTACGCGCCGGAAAGCCGTTTCATCCACATCGCCACCCATGGACTGTTTCGCCAGGACAATCCCATGTTCTCCGCGATCCGGCTCGGCAATTCAGAACTGAATCTCTTCGATCTCTATCAGCTTCGGCTTTCCGCTGAATTGGTAACCCTTAGTGGCTGCGGCACAGGCCTGAATGTAGTGGTCGGGGGCGACGAGTTGCTCGGCCTGGTTCGGGGATTGCTTTACGCCGGGGCACAGGCTTTGCTGGTCACCCTTTGGGATGTAAACGACGAGAGTACCGCTGATTTCATGAAGTTGTTCTATCGCCTCCTGGAAAACTGTCCTAATAAGGCAACGGCGCTCCAGAGAGCGATGCAGGGTCTCCGCGAGGCGCATCCCCATCCTTATTTCTGGGCGCCGTTCCAACTGATCGGGAACTTTCAGCGCCCGTGAGTTGGCACCCGAAAAGAAAGGAATTGTCCGGAAACGCTTGGCCTTTGCTCGGCTCTTAACCCAAGCCGGAACATTCTTGGCAGATGGAGGAACTGGACATTCGCTATGGATATAAGATACTGAAAACAAAGGAGTTGATGAAATCGCCGAGAGGGAACAAAAAAAATCGTTGCCGCTATATTTTTCTAGGGCCAGACGCACTCTACTCTATGTAGCGTTGCAACGCTCGCAGCGCCCGAAGTAGAGCAGGACGATGAATCATTTCGTAATAGAACAGTGGTTGGACCTCGTGCACGGATTCGCTCCCGACCAAGAGCGGGCAACCATGGAGCAGCACTTGTCTTCGGGTTGCGCAACGTGCAACGGAGTAGTGGACAGGCTGCTAAGGCTAGTGGTCGCAACCTCGGCAGATGCCGGCTACCTTGTCCCGGATTACGCAATACGCTCGGCCCGGGCGTTCTTTGCCCTGCAACAGCCGCAGAAGCTATTGACCTTGCCTCGCTTGGTCGCCAAGTTAGTGTTCGACAGCTTCCGCGAGCCGGCGTTGGCCGGGGTTCGCTCGCAGCACAGAATCACGCGGCAGGCCCTGTACGAGGCAGGCGACTACTGCGTCGATCTACGAATGGAGCGCGAGGGGGGCTCCGCCAATGTGGTGCTGGTGGGTCAGATCGCCAACCGCAATCGGCCCGAGCAAAGAGTCGGTCACGCCCCAATCTTCCTTATGTCAGGGAAGGAAGTGTTGGGGCGCACCGTCAGCAACAGTTCGGGCGAGTTCCAAATAGAGTACCAGCCGAGGAAGTCGCTTCACTTGCGCGTTCCAGTGTCGGAGGCGGGCAACCAGATCGAGGTTCCGCTCAAGGAATTATTGGATTCTAATAATAATTCTAGTAAGAAATGACACTTTGGCGCAGGACGTCGGTGGCTCGACGAAAACTTTACAATTGTGTGACATCGCACTTAGTTAGCTTGAGTAAGAATAGCAGGTACCCGGCATGGGGCCTGGGTGGGAAAAGTAATCCCCAGAAGAGGATGCTATGAAGCGGGGCTCAATCCTTCGGTTTGTGTGGCTATCTGTTCTGTGCGCGATACCCTGTACCGCACAGACCCGTTACATTCTTTGTCCAGCGCCGAACGGATCAATCGATGGAATTGACACTCGCCACGGCTTGACTCTGGTGGGGCCGCTCGATGACCAGAACCGCGGTGTCTACATCGTCACAGCGCCCGCCACTCTGACACCGGCCGACGTGATCAACGACGTGACTGGCGACGCCGAAGTCGCCGATTTCGAATTGGACAACGATGTGGCGATCGCGGAAAACCCAAGCAGCCTCAACCAGACCAGCGTCGCCATCCTGGAGAGGATGCCCGCACCGGCGGCCGTCAGCTACTACGGCAACTCCGTACTCGGCCTTTACCTCGATCAACCGGCCACCTCGATCATTCGGCTGCCCGACGCACAGACCGCGTTTGGTGCCACGGGCGGCGGAATCGTTGCCGTCATAGATACTGGTGTTGACCCGAACCACATCGCGCTGCAAGGCGCATTGGTTCCAGGTTACGACTTCGTGAATAACATTCCCGGTTCTGGCAACGAGCTGACTGACCTCGATGGGGTCAATCTACAGGTTTTACAGAATTCCGATCCTAGCCCCGCGAGCAAGACACAGCAGTTACGTTTGAATCAGACCAGCGTCGCCATCCTGGAGCAGACCAGCGTAGCCATCTTAGAGACCAAGAATCTGCCGGCGTTTTTCGGACATGGCACGATGGTGGCTGGAATGGTCCATCTGGTCGCGCCGAGCGCGCAGATCATGCCTCTTAAGGCATTCCAGGGCGATGGAACAGCCACATTGTCAGACATCCTGAGAGCGATCTACTACGCGGCCGACCATGGCGCTAGTGTCATTAACATGAGTTTCACGCTGCTCACCCCTTCGTCAGAACTGCAGAAGGCCATCAGATACGCGGCGAACAGGAACGTGATTATGGTCGCCTCGACCGGGAACACGGGCACTACCTATGTCGCGCAGCCGGCGGCTCTCCAGAAAGTCATCGGCGTCGCTTCGACGTCCAATTCCGACCTACGCAGCACGTTTTCCAGTTATGGAACTGGTACGTACGTGGCAGCTCCCGGCGAGCAAGTGATCACTCTCTACCCGGGAAACAACTATGCCGTCGCTTCAGGAACGTCTTTTAGTTCTCCGATAGTGGCGGGTACAGCCGCTCTGACCGTGCAGGTTAATCCGCTGAGTGAGTACTCCAATGCCAGCAAGGCAATTTCCAACGCCGAGACGCTGACTACTACAGGATTAGGCTACGGTCGCCTCGATGTATACCAAGCGGTGCAATATGCGATCCAAAATCCAAGCATTAATTATTAAAGGTCGTAATTTGACGGGCATTGAAACAATCGCAATTCTCACTCTGAAGCTCACGAGAGACGGTCGTGGTGGAAGAACGCATGAAGGACTGGAGCGAACCGTGCCCGGCTCCTTCCGTCGAGAAAAGTTTGAAAAAACTTATGGCTCTGATCGCTGAGCTCACCACCCTGCTGGGCGATCTCGAACGCCTGTTGGACGAGCTCTCACAAACGCAAGATCCCCAACCCCCTGGGGAGTAGAGTTCCGCGAGTCCGCAACCCAATCCCTCAGCGAACACCGTCATCGGAAATCTGACCCGTGACCAAGAACCGCCAAGCTGAATCGCGCTGCTGGATAGCGCCATGTGCAGGTTCGAATCCTGCCCCGACCACCGGAGGAGCCACCGGTTGTATGCCCTTACGGGATCCCTATCCTTCAACGGCTACGGCCAGGCTGGGCGAATTCCTGGAGGCCCGGTTCTCAAAATCGTTCTACTGTCAGGCGCTTTGCGCCAGCCAGCGTTCTTGCGAAAACGCGCCCGAGGCTCCCTCGGCGCCCGGCACACTCGACTCGGCAAAAGAGGCAAGGTGTTCCGCCGCTTGCGTTCTTGCCAAGGCCACGTCTTGCCGCGAGCATCCCAACAGGATCGAGCAGTCCTGGTCGGAGAAGCGTTCCAAGACCGACATGACAAAAACAAAGCGCTCGAACGCCGGCAGCGCGACAACGCCAGCGATTGAGGCGTGGTTCTCCGACTTTGCGGTTCCCCTGCCGGGCTCCGCGGGAAGAGCCGGCATTCCCGCACGCTCAGGCTTGGGCTGGATCATCCGAATCGCACTCTGGATAATCATTCGGCGAGCCCAGGAGCGCGCCCACTCCCGGAAGACCTGGTTCGCTTTCACGGAGTCGCCCAAGCCACCGACAAAGCATTGCTCAGCCCTTTCGCGGTCGGCAGTGAGCAGAAAGGACAGCACGTAGAGACTGTTCATGTTTTGCGCGAAGATTAGGCAGAAGTCCGATGCGACCGCATACGCGGTGGTTGTTCCATTAGAAGTGTTCGTTGCCAGCAACCTGCACCTCCCTTGTGCTTGACTCTCAGTTGTTCGAACAGGTTCGATTCAAGTTTCGGATCCGCGCTTGACGCCTGTTTGCCAGCCTTTTGAGCAAATGCCTTGTGAGCACGCCGGAGCACGAAAACCTCGCTCCTTCTTGCATCAGGTCAAAAAGCGCGTCCTCGCCCCCTCGGCTAATGACAGTTGCATCGCCCAGATCGACGATGAGCCTGCGTCCACGAAGTTCCTCGCTGGCACTCTTCCACGCTCTCCTTAACTCTGCCAGCCAGGGCTCGATGAGTTTTCCTTCGACCACCAGCCGGCGCTCGGTTTGCGTATCGATCGTGGAAATCTTCAACATGCTCTTTGGTGCGACAAACTTGAGCGGGGCAACGCGGCTGCCAAAGCCAAAGTGGCTCGGAGCGCCTCTAAGTAGCTGAGGCCTAAGCGAGAAGGGGAGTCGGTCGGAACACTGTGTCGACAACTGTCGAAGTCAGCTTCGACACTTTGTCGAAACGGGTAACAACTCGCCGCCCTCGACAAGAACGGAAAACGGATGCAGATGCGAATGGAAAATGGCTGGCAGCACGCAACGCCTCAACATGAGCAGTTGAAATGATTCCATCGGAGAATTTCCAGCAAGGCAGTCGCAAGTACCGCAAGATCAAGCGGCTCGGTCTGTACTGCGATAGCGTTCCTGCATCACAAGGGTCAGGCTTTTCTTCCGGCGTTGATTCTCGCAGCGGAGACCTTGCGATCTCGATTCCTACACAGTTGATAGGAACGTGAGCGTAAAGAGGACTGCAGCGCCTCCGGTAGCTTACAACTGTCACCAAGAATCTCGACGAGTGTCGAAGCTACGCCACTCGCCGGGGATCGATTCCCAACTTCTTCATGCGTGAGAGGAGGGTCGTGCGCTTGAGTCCCATGCGCACCGCAGCGCCATCCGGGCCCGCAACCCGGCCGTTGGTGGCTTTCAGAATCCGTAAGATTTCGTCGCGCTCGCCCGAGTTGCGCGTAACGGACACCAAGAGTGCCTTCGTACCGTTAGTCAGTTCGCTGACCGCTACCTGGAGAGCGGAGCCGCGGGTGAGAATGACCGAGCGCTCAATAAAGTTCTCCAGTTCGCGGATGTTCCCGGGCCAGTGCCAACTCGAGAGCTTTTTCATCGCCATGGCCGGAACCGACTCGATTTGTTTCTCCATTCTCCGGCCATACTTCTGCGCGAAGTAGCGCACCAGCAGCGGAATGTCCTCCGGGCGCTCGCGCAAAGGCGGGATACGGATCGGGAAAACATTGAGGCGATAGTACAGATCGCTGCGGAACTCCCGGTTCTCGATCATCGTTTCCAGGTCGCGGTTGGTGGCAGCGACCAGCCGCACGTCGACTTTCTTGGTTCTCGTGCTGCCGAGACGTTCAAATTCGCGTTCCTGCAGAGCGCGCAGCAGTTTCGGCTGGATCTCGATGGGAATGTCGCCCACCTCGTCCAGAAAGAGCGTTCCCTGATCCGCAAGTTCCAGGCGGCCGACCTTTTGCGAAATCGCTCCGGTGAATGCACCGCGTTCGTGTCCGAAAAGTTCACTCTCAAGAAGTCCGGTCGGAATTGCGGCGCAATTCAGTTTTACAAACGTCCGATCCTTGCGCCGGCTTCGATCGTGGATCGCGCGGGCAATGAGTTCCTTTCCGGTACCCGTCTCGCCCAGCAATAGGACAGTGGAGTCGCTTGGAGCAACTGTTTCCACCAGCTGCAAGACGTGGCGGAGAGCCGAACTTTGGCCGACAATTCCTTCAAAATCCATCTCGCCGCGGATCTCATCCTCTAAATACAGCTTCTCCTGCGCCAGTCTGTCTTTTAGATCGGCAATCTCGCGGTAGGCCAGCGCGTTCTCAACTCCGATTGCCACCTGGTTGGCCACCTGAGTCATGAAGGTAACCTGGTCCGCATCGAAGGTGTTCTCTTCCCGTCTGGCGACCGCCAAAACTCCGAGCAATCGGCTCCGGCTGATCAGTGGCACATCGCAGAACGAATTCAGACCTTCCCCGACGGCCTTGCGGTACATTTCCGGCGGAATGGTCGCGGGATCGAGCTGGTTCACGACCATCGGCTTGCCACTCTGAAAAGCGTGCCCCGGCATCGACCCTTCGATTGGGACCAGCGCTCCTTCGGTGAAGATTCCTTTGCTCTCCGGAAAGTCGAGCGCGTGGACCCGCAGATGCTTGCCGTCGCCATCCGGCAACATGATGGCCGCAGCATCGGCCTGCATGACGCGTCGTACGCTGCCCGAAGTCGCGCGAAGAAGCTCTTGAAACTCTAAATTCGAGACCACCTGATTGGTCAGGTCGAGAATCAGCTTCAGCCGGTCTTGCACGCGCTGCGAAACGTGAAAATTCACCGCAGCGTCGATCGCCAAACCGATTTGCTCCGCAACCTGACCCAAGAACCCAACTTCTTCTTCGTCATACGCATGCGGATACGATCTGCCGACGGTCAGAATGCCCAAACGGCGCTCCCCTCTCTTTAGCGGCAGCGTACAAGTCGAAGCGACGCCGAGCTCAGCAAGAAAGGGTGCATGCTTCGGAAATTGCGTCTCCTCATTCCAGTCATCCGTAACCAGCAGCCGTCCAGACTCATGCACCCACGCCATCGGCGTCTCCTCCATTGAAGGAACGTCTTGACCCGAGAGTGCGAGTCTGCTGCCGTTCGCCTCCAATAGATACCAATCCGGCGCGCCGGTATTGTTATCAAACGCGACCACCTGCAGATAATCAAATGGGGTGACTCCCCGCATTTCTGTGATGAGCCTATCGCAGGCAGTACTGCAATCGCTGCATGTGGCAATGGCATTGGCAGCACGAAGCAGAGCGACATAGCGCTCCGGTTCCACCCTTGGAGACAATGATGCTCTCGTTGCCATGAAAATCTGTCGATCTCCATCGCTCTGCTAGTGAGTCTAGGCGCAGATCCCGCTCCTTCGACATTCCACGAGGAAGCGGGGAAAATCTATTTGTATGTGATGTGAGGACAGCGGTGAAAGGTTCTTAAAGTGTCGGAATTTTCGACACTTGTCGAAACCCGCGTCGAAGCGCTCGACAAGGCTGGCAGCAGGCTCTTGCATTCTGTCCGCGAACTTGCGCTGCCTCAGTCGGATCCGAAAATACGCGCGACCGTGCCTTTGGCATCCCTGGTGCTTGAACCAATTTGCACACAACAGTCGAAGGAAGCACAGCGATCGCCAGGCTGTGGAGTGCGAAATCTATTCAAGGAGAAGTACAAGTATGCGGCAAATGGTTATCATGATCGCGGTTGTGACTCTACTGCTGGCGGTGGGCGCAACCGCCCAGGAATCCCGTTCAGAGATCGGAGTGCAGGGTACCGGCCTCTTCACAAAGGATACGACCGGGCGCGGTACGACGCAGCGGGGTACCGAAAATGGTGGGTTTCTTGTCGACTACCGGTATCACTTCAACCGATGGCTCGCCGCCGAAGGCGTGTACGGTTACGGTCGGAATACGCAACAGTTCTTTGCGCCTGCCGGGCTTTCCAGAATTCAGGCCAACATCCACCAGGCGACTGGCGGTTTTGTAGTTAACTTGCCAACGCCCGCCAGGTTCAAGATCAGTCCCTATGTCCTGGCTGAGGGAGGAGCGCTGGTTTTTGATCCGACAGGCAACCCGTTCGGTAGCATTGCGGGTGCGCAACGCCAGTCAGTCGGAGTATTTGTTTACGGCGCCGGGGCTGATTTCCCCATCGTCAAGCACGTGTCATTGCGAGCGGAGTATCGCGGCCTGATCTACAACGCGCCCGACTTCGGGTTCAGCGACCTGAACACGGACAAGGTTACACACGCTGCGCAACCGTCTGCGGGAATCGTGTTCCGGTTCTGATCAAGACTCTCAACGTCAGGGTCTCCCCAGCGGAGCCCCGACCGTTTCAGCCGTCACCCCGTGCTTTGCAACTCTCAATTCGCAAAATTTTGTCATCCCGAGCGCAGCGAGGGATCTGCAGTCCGCCGCAAGATGCAGATCCCTCGCTGCGCTTGATGACAATTCATGGAAGGTACTGCCCGTGTGCCGCCTTGCACCTGGCTTACGGGCTGCTAGGGCGTCTGTTTTGCGCTGTGGCCCACGGCCACCAGGAAAATAGCGGCTTTGCCTTCCGCGTGGGGAGAGAAGAAACGGGTCACTTCGTCGTCATAAAAAGTGAGGCCGGTAGCGCCCAGTTGCTGGGCGTAGGCCGCAAGATACAGCTTGCCGCCAAGGGTGCCGGCTTCCAGCTGCACGGCGCGATACCCGCGATTGCCAAAGCGCTCGAAAATGGGCCGCAAGTCTGCCAGGAAAAAAATGTCCACGGCCGCGTCGGCAGGCAACTGTTGCTCTAGTCCGAGATAACCGGCCTGATCGCGGAAATTTCCTTGCTTCAAACACTCGAGCATTCCACGCTCGCGGTGGAAAACGTAAGCTCCCGAATCGAGCCCTTCCACGGCATGAACAATCAGATACAAGTGGTTGAGCTGAGACCCCATCGGATCGATAAAATCAGCGGGCACCCCGCGGCTAGCCCGGTCCAGGATGGTGGAGAGTTGCGCCAGCGCGATCGGCGTCCGAGCAAACTTGCGGCTGGAACCACGCCGCAGGATGACCTGCTCGATCGGGTCGCGGGGCATTTCCGCGTCAGATAAAGGCTGGAGTGGAACGAGTGGTCCGGCCGGTGTCGGAAGGTTGGTCAGCGGGCTACGCCCGCGCCACGTCACAACGTCCTCGGGCGAATGCAGCGAAGAGGCAGCGTGCATTTCGCGCATGAGGGGATAGTCAACCTCATGCCGAGAGAGCGGAACGGTTTCGAGGCCGAGAGGTGAGACTTCCGCCGAGACTCGCGGAGCAGTTTGCGCAGAAAGATCGGAGGCGTGGCCCAAGGCCACCAGCGAGAAGGCCACCTCGCGCTGGGAATCGACATCGAGCAATCCGTTCACCGTCGCATCCACAAAGCCGCACACGACCTTGGCCGGCAGCTCCAGGGCGGTCGCGACGGCTAGCAGGTTGGCGAGCAGCGTGCCGTTGTCCCAACCGAAATGGCGATAGGTGCGGGCCTGATACTTCCAGGCATTCCGCCAGTAAGTACAGGTGCAGACGATGGTCAGCGGCGCGTGCGCGATGGCCGGTTCATCGCCGCTGGCCTCGATCAAGACGCTGCGATAGTCTCCCGCGCGCAGTTGGCGCAGGCCGAACTCGGCAGGGGCGAAGTGATAGACGCCCGCCTGAAGGTCAGCGAGGCCGCCGCAAACCAAGTACAACTCGACCTCGTAGAGCGCTCCAGTACAGGCCGCTGCGCGGAAAAAGCTTTCGCCGCCGGGATACTTCCTGTGCCGTGTGATGCCAGCGGAGAGGTGGAGGAGTTGGGCCAGCGCCTCTAGGTCCGGCGCAGCATTGGCCCGGGCGGGGGGCTGGGCGGGGACGCTCTCGGCGATGGCAGAAAGGGCGGCTATCCCGGTTTGGCGCACCTCGCTGGGCAAGCGCGACGGCTCGAGCGCGGGATAGACCTTGAACGGCAGAGGCTGGTTGGCGAAGTCCAGGAAATGTGGGTTGGTGCGGATGCTGGCATAGGAGTGCTTGGTGGCGTCGTGATAGGCCCAAGCGGCTTCGACATGGCGGTTGCTGTCAGGCACGGTGGGTATCATCACCTGTGGTCTATCGAGGAACTCGTTTCGTTGTTAAATTCAAACTGACCGATTACTCTTTTCTCCCATCCATTGCAGTGGGACCTACAACTGGACTATGCTCGTCGAATCGCGGGTGGGGAGAGGGCGGTACAGGGTTTTCACCGTTTCCTCTGTTCCAGGCCCAGTCGAAGCGGAACGGTGGCAGACTGGCCACGTCAATCTCCCTGCCCCTCGCGTAGCCGATTTTCCCGCGACCTGATGCTAGGCGCTTTGAACCTTAAACCTGGGGAGCGTCGATCTGCACCTCATGTAAAATCCATGAGTCTCACCCCTTCCCCAACATTAGGAGAACCGGCGCAGATCTCAAAATATACTCAGTTCTGCGAGAAGCGCCAAATCTCGCACGTTGAAAACAGGAGTACCATAGTGCGTTGCCAATTGGCTTCATTCCTATTTGCACTTGGACGGAGGAGCCATGCGTCGTTTCGTCGAGTCCAGTTCTGAGCCCTGCCCGTCAATTGGCCCCAGGAAGATTATCTTTCCAGCTGCGGCGCTGCTCTGTGCGCTTCTCTGTACCGTACTGCTGTTTGCCCAAAAGACCCAGGAGACGAGCCCGCCCAAATACGACGTGCATACGGAAACGAAGATGAAAGCAACCGTGGAGGAAGTGAAACTGCCTCCGAAAGGCAGCGAGAAAGAGGTTGCCCACTTGCTGGTGAAAACTGGGCCGGACACAGTCGATATCTATCTCTGCCCCAAGTCCTTTCTAGACGACATGGGGGTGAGCTTCGGCAAGGGAGACGAAATCGCCATCACTGGCTCGAAAGCTAAGCAGGGCGACGCCGACCTAATCCTCGCCCGCGAAGTGGTGAAGGGCACCGACACCCTCGTCCTGCGCGACGAGAAGGGCAATCCCGTCTGGAGTTGGCACCGCTGAGGGCGTCTCTGGCGGCAAGCACGATTCGGATCTTGCGCCTTTCCCCAGACCAGTACGCAGGATCGCGTGCGCTGAGGAACTGCCTTCAGGTAACAAGAATCGCAGGTATGTTCCCTCATAAGTTCTCGCCACGTCGGAGATCTGATTCGAAGCTATTCGGGCCGGCAATGATCGCAATGCCACGCAGTTCTGGGCGTGGTACCTTCACAAGGAGGGAAGAGTGCGGCGACTTCCCAGCGCTCGGAGCCAATCCGCTCGCGGTCATGGCCGCCACCAGCATGCTTCTTCGTCCGACGCGATTGCGGACCCAATGACCCGCTGTTAACACTTCTGCCTGTCCAAACGTCTATGATTTCGTGAGGATTTGCCGCGAATGGCTTCAAGGCCGGGTGGCCAAGTCGATCTGCTCGCGGCCGGCTTGGGACGTCGGCCTGTGAGGGAGCAATTCGCGTCCCAAGTCTCCGATGACGCCATGTTAGTGATTGCGGCACGTGACGGAGACCGCGCGGCATTCGGCCGCCTCTACGATCGGTACGCTCGCATGGTGCACGGAGTATTGCTGGCGAAGGTGCCAGTAGTCGAGGTGGATGACCTGGTTCAGGAGGTCTTCTTGCTGGCGCTCCGCCGGCTGTCAACGCTGCGGGAAGCCGGAAGCTTTGGAGCGTGGCTGGCGACGATCGCTCGCAATCTGGCGAAAGACTACTACCGGCGTTCGGTGTCGGAGGATTGCCTGGGAAATGACACGCCTGAAAACGATATCGAGGGCGGAAATACTGAGCGAGATCATGCAGACCCGGCCACCGCAATTCTCGAGGCTGTCAGGAGCTTGCCGGATGCCTATCGGGAGACATTGATTCTGCGGCTTGTCGAGGGCATGACCGGTCCTGAGATCGCCGCACGCACTGGACTGACGCACGGCTCGGTGCGGGTCAACTTGCATCGCGGCATGCAGCAGCTCCGCGCGAAGCTAAGCCCGAGTTCGAGCCGCAACCGGTCAGAACAGGAGACGCCGTAATCATGAATACGGGGAACAACCAAACCGAGAGCGAACCACGGTCACAGAGAGACGACTATTTGTGGGACGGATCGGGCCAGCCCGATCCTGAAGTGCAGAGGCTGGAAGCGTTACTCGGGAAGTTTCGACATGACCGTCTAGCACCGGCGTTTCCTGAGATCGTGCGCGACAGGCGATGGATCTTCTTTCCGCGGCGGATTCGGCTGTTTCCCGCTTTGGGGACGGCAGCCGTTGCAGTGCTGGCGATTGTTGTAGTGACATTTCTGGTGTACGAAAGCAAGCCGGCCCCATTTACCGTGGCGGGTTGGAATGTATCCCGCGTGGCAGGAACGCCTCGCATCGGAGCCAAGGCCATCAGCGGGAAGCCAGGAACTAGCCGTCTCGCGGTCGGCCAAATACTGGAAACCGACCATCAGTCGCGGGCCAGCCTTCGGGCTGACGATGTCGGCCAGATCGAAGTGGATCCGAGCACACGTCTGCGTCTGCTGACGATGGGGGCAGGTCTGAAGCGGATTGCTCTCGATCGCGGAACAATTCATACCTATATCTGGGCGCCTCCAGGCCAATTCGTGGTGGATACACCAGCGGCCGTAACGGTGGACCTAGGCTGTGCCTACACCTTGCAGGTCGACGATTCAGGCGCGGGGTTGGTGCGCACGTCGCTCGGCTGGGTCGGCTTCAAGCTGAATGGCCACGAGTCGTTCATTCCGGCCGGCGCGGCTTGCGCGACCAGGCCGAAAGTCGGTCCCGGCACACCGTACTTCGAGGACGCGACCTCAGAATTCCGTGCCGCTTTGGCGAGGTTCGATTTTGAGGACAGCACAGCGCAGCGGCGCACAGAGGATCTGGCGATCGTGCTGGGCGAGTCTCGCAAACGAGACGCGATCACGTTGTGGCACCTGCTGGCACGTGCCGAAGAGGGCCAGCGAGCGCTGGTCTATGATCGGTTGAGAGACCTGGAGCCTCCTCCTGCGAGTGTTACCAAGGAAGGAATCTTACGTCTCGATCAGCCCATGCTTGATTTGTGGTGGAACGTCCTGGGATTTGACGATATCTCGGTATGGCGGCATTGGGAGCGCTCTTGGGCTGGGGCGGCCTCGAAGGTTCGCGAAGAGTAAGCCGGCAAAGCATGACGTTGTAGGACTGGTCGCTGGTTCCAAGAATCCCCTCAGAGCGTTCAGAATCCGCCCTCAAGGGCTAAACGCATTTCTTGTGGCTCGGAACTGCACGCTAAACAGCTCGCGGGAAAGCTCGTGTTTCGTATCAGGACATCGCTTTAGCGATGCCATGAGTCGTGCAGTCTCAACCGCCCTTAAGGAACTGGTGTTGCGCTTTCGACTTTTTCCGCAACCTGTAAAGCTGTGCCTCTCCCAAAGCCGATTGTTGAAACCAGTTCCAGTCGATATTGCTCCCCTCTCCCCGGATATTTCGCACGGCTCGTTAACACTCCGCTCTCTGCCAGCGTCTCTTTGACCGTGGGGTCAAATCAGCGAAACAAGGAGATTCCAGACATGAATTCACCTGTATTTGCGCGGGTTGCGATCAGCATTGTGGCAATCCTGCTCGGGCTTACAACTTCCGCACAAGCGGGGCCACCTCTTATTTGTCATCCCATTGAAATCGGGCACGCGAAGTCGCTGCCCTGGGTTGATTGGACCCAAAAAGGGAGTGGAGGCTACGACCTAAAGAACCTCACACGCGACACTCTGGCAATTCTCGACCCGAGCGCGCCCGTGTTGGTGCGAATGGAAACTCTCCGGCGGGCCACGCTCTACGCTCGCCAGGACCCGCAAGTCGCGAAAGAGTTGCTCACTCGGCTGCACGCGCGTGCCGCTAATTCCGACGCCGCCGGCCACCCCGAGGCTCTGGCGTGGTTTGACGTCGGTTACCTCGCCGAAACCTACAAGCAATGGATCCGCAAAGGCGAACCAAATCCCGCGGCTGGGCTTGACGGATATGCATGGGTAAAGAAAGCCATTGGCTTGCGCGGGCAAGATCCTGAGATGGAATTCGCGGCTGCGCTGGTCACTTTATCGGGCCCGGAGAGCGATCACCGGGAGCATGTGCTTAAGGCGATGGCGGGCGCAAAGAACGATCCAATCCTCGCTCGGAACCTGGTTTCGAGTTTCAACCGTCAGACGATCTCCGAGCTGCTGACTAACGCGCCTGCAGGAGGATTTAATAAATGAACTCGCGGATCAAGAAGTCTTTCTCGGGCACGAAAGTGAGATTCTGGCTTCCTCGCCTGCTCGCGTTCGGGCTGTTGGGCCTAGGTTTTGCCAGCGGGCTCATTGTGGATGAGCAGGATGCATCTCCTGACCTGACCGTTCACGAGTGGGGAACGTTCACCGCGATTGCCGGCAAAGACGGTCATGCGGTCGAATGGACGCCCTTAACTCCTCGCACAGATCTGCCCGGATTTGTGGAGCACTTCAGCGACCTCAACTTCAAACTGGGCTTGCGTGGCACGATCCGTATGGAGACGCCGGTCGTGTATTTCTATTCTCCACGCGATGTGACCGTATCCGTGAGGGTGGCATTCACCAAGGGAGTCATCACGGAATGGTATCCGCGTGCGAGTCTTGTTCAACCCAGTGGGCCGCTTCGTAATACAAACTTAAGTCAGTTGCAGACTGATGGAAGCATTACCTGGAATGGCGTCGCTGTTTTCCCGAACCTGAGCGGCGAGTTCCCGCGCGAGGTTCCGCCGAATCGCTACTACACGGCCCGCGAGACCTCTTCGGCGCCGCTACGCGTCACGACACCGGCAGGTGACCAGCAGGAGAAATTTCTGTTCTACCGAGGGGTCTCGGCCTCTCGTTTGCCGCTCACCGCTAAATTGGACCCCGCTGGCAGGCTGGTGGTCAGGAGTCTCAGCGAAGACGAGATTCCAGCCATCATTCTTTTCGAGCGCCGAGGTGAACGAGTCGGTTTTCGTTTAGCCGGCGCGCTCACAGGCGAAACGGTTCTGGACCCCCCGGTGCTGACTGGCACCGTAGATGCTCTCGGCGGCGATCTGGAAGGGATTCTCGTCGATCAAGGTCTGTATCCAGACGAAGCACGCGCCATGGTAGAAACGTGGCGGAATTCCTGGTTTGAAGAAGGTAGCCGCCTGATCTACATCGTGCCGCGCAGCTTCATCGACCATGTTTTGCCACTCAACATAAATCCTTCGCCGGGACAAATGGTGCGGGCTTTTGTCGGCCGACTTGAAATCGTGACACCCGCCACTGCGAGGGCAGTGGCAACCGCCGTCGTCGCTGGCGATGAAACGACGCTTAGCAAATACGGCCGCTTCCTGGGGCCGATTCTGCAAACGGTGAAGGAGGAGTATCCGCAGTCAACTCGAGAACGACGAAGCGGTCACTGACTGAATCTTCCGAAACCACGAATTCGCAAGGTCCACATGCTGCTTTGCTAGAGCTGGTTTCATAAACGAAATTGGGGCAAGAACTGGGCCCTCAGCGGTTAAAGCCCGTTTTTTGTGGACCCGAGCGGCACGGCTGAAGCCGTACCTTTCCCACAACTTGATTATGAAGCCAGCTATATGTTCTTGCGCCTGATCTCCCTTTCGCGAAGCCAGGTGAAGATGACAGGTGTCACGATCAGAACGTGCAGGAGTGAGGAAACCATACCACCAAGTACAGGGGTAGCCAGAGGTTTCATCACCTCCGCGCCCGTGCGGCTTGACCACATCAGCGGCAGCAGGCCTGCAACCACTGTTGACACGGTCATCACCTTGGGACGCAATCGCAGAAGGGCGCCCTCCATCACCGCTTCGCGGAGTCCTTGCACTGTGAGCTCGCCCTCCGCAGCTCTCTTCCGGGCAACTGCTTCCTCCAGGTAAATGACCATCACCACGCCAGTCTGCACGGCGGTGCCAAAGAGCGCGATGAACCCGACCCATACTGCCACCGAGAAGTTGTAGCCCAGAATCTTCAGCAGGAAGATTCCTCCCGTCAGTGCGAAAGGCACGGCCAGCATGACATGCAGGGCCTCTTTGACGGAGTCATAAATCTTGTAGAGCAGTACGGACATGATGATGAACACCCCAGGGATGACCAGCATCAAGCGGCGGCGGGCGCTTAACTGGTTTTCGTATTGTCCGCTCCATTCCACGTAATACCCCGAGGGCAGCTTCACCTCTCGCGCTACGGCGCGCTGTGCCTGCTCCACAAACGAGCCGACGTCTCGGCCACGCACATTCAGCAGAACGGAGCCACGAAGCAGGCCGTTCTCGCTGCTGATCATGGCAGGCCCCATGACGACCCGGACGGAAGCCACCTGCGACAGCGGAATCTGCGCGCCGTTGGACGCCGTGACCAGCACGTTGCGAAGAGCTTCCGGGGTGTCGCGAAAGTCGCGGGCATAGCGCACGCTGACGGGCAAGCGCTGTCGGCCGTCAATCGCAGTCGTCAGGCTCTTGCCGCCGACTGCCGTCTCGATAACATCCTGTACATCACGCACGTTGATTCCGTAGCGAGCGGCTGCGGCACGATCGGTCTCAATCTCCAGATAAGGCGCGCCGGTGATGCGCTCAGCATAAAGGTCCACCGCTCCCGGCACACGGCGCACCACCTGCTCAATTTCTCCGGAAAGGCGCTCAATGGTAGCCAGATCCGACCCGAAGATCTTGATGCCAACTTGAGTGCGAATGCCGGTCGAAAGCATGTCAATGCGGTTGCGGATGGGCTGCGTCCAGATATTCGTGACTCCTGGCATGCGCAGCTTCGCGTCCAGCCGCTGGAGGATATCTTCTTTCGTGGTTCCGGCCGGCCATTGATCGCGGGGCTTGAGCGTGATGATGGTCTCCGTCATGTTGATGGGGGCGGGATCGGTAGAGGTGTCCGCTCGGCCGATTTTGCCGACTACGTTCTCCACCTCGGGATCTTGCGAAATGATCGCGTCCTGTTTGCGGAGGATCTCCGTAGCTTTGGTCAACGAAATCGCCGGATCGGTGATCGGCATGAACATGGCGGTTTCCTCGTTAAGGGGCGGCATAAATTCCGAGCCGATGGTGGTGGCTAGAAACATTGCCAAGAGGAAGAGTGCGGACGCTGCTGCCAGCGTCGTGATGCGGTGCTTAAGCGCCCATGCCAGAACGGGCTTGTAAAGCCGCTGCAGAAAGTGCATCACGGGATTGGCTTCTTCCCGGTGCAGTTTCCCGCGAATCAGATACGTGCACAGGACCGGCACGAGCGTAACCGCGATGATGGTCGAACCTACCATCGCAAATGTCTTGGTGAACGCCAGCGGGTGGAACAACTTGCCTTCCATGCCGACCAGCGCAAACACCGGGATGAACGCCAGGATGATCATGGTCATGGCATAGAAGATGGGCCGCCCGACCAACTTGGTCGCTTCGAGCGTAATCTCCGTGATCTTCGAGCGATACTCGCCATGTTCCTCGGAGTAGGCCTCGGCGTGACGAATAACGTTTTCCGTGACGACAATGCCCGCATCGACTAACACTCCGATCGCAATGGCAATGCCTCCCAGCGACATGATGTTCGACGAAATTCCGAAGTAGTGCATGAACAAGAACGACGAGGCGACCGCCAGCGGCAAAGGCAGAGTGACAATCAAAATGCTCCGGAAGTGCCAGAGGAAAATTACGTGCGCCAGCGTGACCAGCAGGATCTCTTCGATCAGCGCGTGCTTGAGCGTATCCACCGCATGATGGATCAGAGAGCTGCGGTCGTAGAACGACGTAATCCGAACTCCCTGGGGCAGCCCGGGTTGCAAGTCCGTGATCTTCTTCTTGACCGCGTCGATGACTTCGAGAGCGTTGGCGCCCGAACGAATTACGACGACCCCGCCGACCGTTTCTTTCCCATCCCGATCGAGCACGCCACGCCGGAAGTCAGGGCCGAAGTGAACATTGGCGACGTTCCGCAAATAGACGGGCGTGCCATTACTAGCGGTGAGCACAATGTTTTCGATGTCGGCGATGGAACGAATCAGGCCGATGCCGCGCACCGCCATTTCCGTATCGTTGACCTCCATAACCTTCGCGCCCACGTTGGTATTGCTGCGCTGGATGGATTCAAAGACCATGCGCAGCGGGATGTTGTAACCGCGCAGCTTCGCCGGATCGACATCGACCTGATACTCGCGGAAGAAACCGCCAATGGTGCCCACTTCGGCGACGCCCGGCACCGAGTTCAACTGATACCGGATGAACCAGTGCTGCAGGGAGTGCAGCGTGCCTGCATCGTACGGACCATCGACGGTGTACCAATAGACCTGCCCCACGCCCGTGGCGTCCGGTCCGAGCACCGGCGTCACCCCTTCCGGCAAAATTCCGGAGGAAAGGTTCAGCTTCTCCAGCACGCGAGCGCGCGCGAAATACAGGTCTACGCTGTCTTCGAAGATCAGGTTGATCATTGAAAATCCGAACGCCGAGGAGGAACGTACGGTCTTGATCCCCGCCAACCCCTGCAGATTGACTGTCAATGGATAGGTAATCTGGTCCTCGACCTCCTGCGGGCTGCGTCCGGCCCAGTCCGTGAAAACGATGACCTGGTTTTCGCTGAGGTCGGGAATGGCATCGATCGGCGTTCGTAAGAGTGCCCAGTAGCCCCACGCCGCCAAGACGAGGTAAGCGAGCAGAACGAGGCCGCGATTCTTGAGTGAAAATTCGATCATGCGCTGGATCATCGTTGACTCCCCTATTTCGCGTTCAGGCTGCTGCGGTAACTGGTGAGCCGTTGACCGCCCCGGTTTACTTCCACCGTGACAGTCCACGTCCCGGGCGTCGGCACTTTGATACGGCCCGTGTACTCGGAACCGCTGGCAGTGAGGGTCGCGGCCTCGCGCATCTCAGCCATCCCCATTGCGGGCATTGCCGGCATGAACAGGGTCACCTGGACTTGAGCATCGGTTACGGGTTTTCCTGCGGCATCCTGTACGGAAACATGGACTGCTGTTTCCGCGCCACCCTGCGGCGTCGCCGGGTCGCTGCGGAACGACACCTTGAATTGGGCAGACTCGGGAGCGGCTTGCTGCTGATTGAACTCCTTTGATCCGCCGAACATCCCGCTCATGCCACCGCTGATGCGCGTCTGCGAGTCGACCAGGAAATTGCCCTCGGTGACGATGCGGTCTCCTTCGCGCAGACCGGCCGATACCGCGTAATGGTCGTCGGCCACGGGGCCCAGTTGTACTTTGTGAGCTTCAAAGACGCCGTTGCCCTTGGCGACATACACCAGCTTGCGAGTGCCCGTGTCCACGACAGCGGAGCGCGGCACCGCGAGTATGTGTTGTCCCGATACGGCAAAGCGGACCTGCACAAACATGCCGGGACGGAGACGCATGCTGGGATTCGAAACCTCGATTCGCGCGACGGTCGTGCGCGTCTGCGCATTGACCATCGGCTCGAGGAACCCAACCTGGCCTCGTAACCTCGCGCCGGGGGCGGATTCTGAAGTGATCTCGACCGCCTGGCCCACGTGGACCTGGGGCAGATCAGCCTCGTAAATGTCGGCCTTCACCCAGATTCTGCTCAGGTCGGTCACGGTGTAGAGCACGTCGCCGGCATTGACATATTGTCCCTGCGTTACTTTTCGTTCGGTCACGATGCCACTTGCAGGGGAGTAGATCGTGAGATCGATCTGAGGCTTGTCGGAGGTCGCAATCGTGTCGATCTGCTGCGTAGTCAGTCCCCACAACTCGAGCCGGCGACGGCTGGCGGCGATGAGTTCGTCGGCCCCGGAAATTGCCTGGGGCTCGGCGCTGCCAGCCAACCGCTTGCGGTTCTCTATCGCTAGCTTGTACTCCTCGGCACTGGTCAAAATTTCCGGACTGTAGATCTCGGCGATCGCCTGGCCACGTCGCACGGGCTGGCCGGTGAAATCCACGTGCAGCTTGTCGATCCGTCCGCCCATGCGCGAACTAATGCTGGCGCGTTGGGTCTCGGGCTCCTCCACGCGAGCTACTGCCAGGAGTTCACGGCGGATCATGCGGTGCTGGACCACCGCGGTCTGCAGTCCGATGGAACGCTGCTCGTCCTCCGTCATCTGGACGCTGGCGGCCGGCTCGGTCGCTGCAGGGGAAGCGGCGGAACCGTGTTGATGCCCACTGTGCTGGGGAGGAGTGCTATCGCCGTTCGATTCGTACGCAGGGACGGCCACTTCCTCCGTCCTGGCCGCACTGCTTTCCGGCCGGATCAGGCGCGACACGCCAAACAGCACACTGGCGGCTGTCAGACCAAGAACAAGCCCTGCGATGCTGAGATATTTTTCACGTGGAGTCATTGCTGCACCTCCTGCGGTGCGGAAAAGCCTGGTATCTGGATTTCGCTGGAACGCTGAATTGCCGCATTCTCTGTCCTCGGTAACTGCGTACCAACGGCGCGCTCCAGGTCAGCCAGTCGCGTCTCAAGTTCCGAGGCAGCTTTGATGTAGTTGAGCTCTACGTCCAAAGTTGTGTTCTGGCTATCGAGCAGATTCAGGAAGTCGGTGCGGTCCGCCTGGTATGCGGCGACCGTTGCCTTGAGCACAGCTTGGGTCTGCGGACGCAGAGTGTCGCGGTACAGAGTGACTAGCGTCTGCGCCACACGTGCCCGAACGAGCGATTCCTGGATCTCCGCGAAGACGGCGGCGCGGCGGCTTTCGTAATCCGCCTTCCTTGCGGTAACCATGGCGTTGGCCTCCGCGATTTCCGCGTCGTGGCGTCCGCGATTCAGCCAAGGTAGAGTGACCGAGAGCTCTGCCATATAAGTATTGCGATAGCGCGAGTCCTCCGGCATGAGCATGTAGCCGCCGCTGAGCGTGTAGTCCGGCTTGAGCGACTTCTCCGCCAGCTGTGCGCGGGTTTCGTCCTGCCGAATGGCGGCGGAGATTGCCGTCAACTCGGGACGGTTTTCCAGGGCGGTTTTCTCCAGGTCGATGAGACCCGGAAGTTTTGCGGGCGGCGAGTAGGCGCCCAGCACCTCCAGCGGTCCGCCCGGGTCACGCCCCAGGAGCGTGTTCAAACGCGCGCATGCAAGGTCGCTGTCCTGTTGCAGCATGACGAGGTGCTCAACCAGCCGGGTGAGGGCGATCTGTGCCTTGAGCATGTCCTGCTGCGGAACTTTCCCGACCACGTACTTGATGCGCGCTGACTCCAGTCCCTGGCGCGCGAGCGCGACTTGCTCGTCGTGAAAGCGGAGTTCATCCTGATTTCGGAGCAGCTCGTGGAAGGATCGGCGAACCTGCACCAGGACATCGCGCTTCTTCGTTTCCAACTCTGCTTTTGTAACCTCAACCTCATCGTCCGCCGACCGCGCCCGAAGTTGACGTTTGCCTCCGCCCGGAAGGTTTTGGCTGAACATGAACATGTGCTGGGTCTGGTTCAAGTTCCAGGGCTTGGCAAGCGGTGTCCCCCAGCCGCGATACATGAACGACGGATCATCCAGAGCGCCCGCGCTGCCTCTGCGCGTCTCGGCAACGGCCACCTGCCGTGTGGAAGCGCGAATTTCCGCATTGTTTGCCAGAGCGGCAGCTTCCAGTTCGGCCAGCGTTAGCGAGACCGTAGCTGAAGCGTGATGCGGTTGAGGCGATGGCAGCATTGCCTCAGCGCCAGCCAGCAGGCCGGCATCCGGCACAGAGGTGTCAAACTGCTGCGCCCCTGCGGCTGCTGCGAGTAGTATGAGCACAAGAAAAGCATGAACCTTCATTTCTCTTCTCCACGATCAACGCAATTGAATGGAACATGGCTGGCTGTTGGCAGAATCCAGGCGCGCTGCGCCTGCACACACCAATGCCTGCAAATGAGAAAAGAAGGTTTCTAGATCCTCAGGACAGACGACGAACAGGAGGATGGTGGGCCCGGCGGAGACTCAAGAAAGCCCAGAGACCTTAACGAGGTGGCAACAGCGGCAGGCCAAAGAACGTGAGTGGCGGCTGGAACCGCAGCGATCGCATTCTTCAGCGGCAAGTTAGCCTGCCCTTGCAAAACGGCGGGTTCCGACTGGGCCGGCGCCCGGCAGCAAGCATGACTGGCTGGCATCGCAGATTGTCCGCAATGCTCAGCCATGTGATGGCAGCACTTCCGCTCCGCAGGACTTGGCGCGAAACCCGGCAACAAACACGCCATGGTAGGTGTCGCTGCCCACAGCAGGACAGCGCCCAGCACAACGGCAGTTCGTATGCGGTGCATCGTCACTAGTCTATATCCTAGTCCATTGCCCGACAACAGACAGGTTACCAATGAGTGGGAAGGGTGCGCAGTGACTACCGTCACACGAAGCTATCGCTCCAAGCACCGCAATGATGCCAATCAGGGGTGCACTCAGCATCCGGTCCGAATACCCATTTTTCGCCCCCCGCGACGCGCCCACCGCCGCATCCAAAAAGGTATGATCTTGGAAACTGCAGTCGCGGGGGGACAGCCCGAGGCACCAATCGTGTAACGTTTAGTGTTGTCGTGACTCCATCCTATGGACGGGTTTGTATGGTCGGCACAGGGGAAGTGGCCCCTTCGCAAGAGCCCTTGAGTGACGAAGAAGTTGTGGCCCGAGTGTTGGCGGGCGAGACGGGGATGTTTGAAATCGTCATGCGCCGTCACAACCAGCGCCTCTATCGGGTGGCTCGCGCTATTCTGCGCAATGATTGCGAAGCGGAAGACGTAATGCAGGACGCCTACGTGCGCGCCTATGAACATCTGGACCAGTTTGCCGGGAAGGCGAAGTTCTCCACTTGGCTGACGCGCATCGCGGTGCATGAGGCCCTAGCGCGACAGCATCGCGGAAACCGGTATCGGGACTTGGAACCAATGTCAGAGCGGGAGGGAGACCCCATGGATAGGTTTGCCTCTTTGGCACTCAATCCAGAACAGCAAGCCTCAAACTCGGAGGTCCGCAGGCTGCTGGAAGAAGCGGTCGAAAAGCTGCCGGACGCTTACCGAACCATTTTCATGCTGCGCGACGTAGAGGAAATGAGCACGACCGATGCCGCGGATGTCCTCGAGATCAGCGAAGAAAATGTCAAGGTCCGCCTCCATCGCGCGCGGGCGTTGTTGCGCAAGGGGCTTTACGCTCGGGCTGGAATGGAAAGGAAAGAAGCATTTGAATTTCATGCCACGCGGTGCGATCGAGTGGTTAAGAACGTATTTGAAAGAATTCAGAAGCAGCATTCGAAGATAGAAGACTCCACCGCGCAAGTGCAGTGACGGTCGGCTCGGCGCGGGAATGGCAGGCTGCCCCAATACCCAGAGGCGGCATTGACCGAAGGTCCAGGAGGTGCGCATGGCTACTAACAACATTCCGATATCTGGTTACGCATCCAAGTTGCTGAACCGAGTCGAGGTTGCGGAAGGGACCATGGCCTTCCATTTTGCTAAACCATCGCAATTCGATTTCAAACCGGGGCAGTCCGCCGACGTGACACTCTACAATCCTCCAGAAACGGATTCGGAAGGGAACACGCGCACTTTTTCGATTGCCAGTTCTCCATTCGAAAGCCAGTTGATGTTCGCCACCCGCATGCGCGACACGGCCTTTAAGCGCTCCCTGAAGCAAATACCTCTGGGTACAGCCGTGAAGATTGACTCGCCCATGGGTTCCTTCACGCTGCACAAGAATCCCTCCAAGGCGGCCGTGTTCCTGGCGGGTGGAATCGGAATCACGCCGTTTATCAGCATCGTGCGGCAAGCCGATCACGACCGGCTCCCGCACAAGCTGCATCTTTTCTATTCCAACCGGCGGCCCGAAGATGCGCCCTTTCTCGAAGCTCTGCAGAAGCGGGAAACGAGCAACCCAAATTTCCACTCAGTGTGCACCATGACCGCAATGTCGCAATCCAAGAAGGAATGGAAGGGGGAGACAGGTTGGATCGACAAAGAGATGTTGTCGAGGCATCTGACCAGCCTGCAAGGACCCATCTATTATGTTGCCGGACCTCCCGCCATGGTTGCGGCGATGAGGGAAATGCTGGTGGGAGCCAGCGTCGACGAGGACGACATCCGATCGGAAGATTTTGCAGGCTATTGAAGCTCAAGCATGTGGCGCGGACACTCCTGTCCGCGAAAAGTCGGAACCACATACGCCGTTCGTTCCAAACAAACACTTTTTGTTTGTGTGAGTCGGACACTTTTGACCGATTCACCCCAGCTCGGACAAGAGTCTCCGAGCCACACCAGCTGCGCCCTCCGTGCTACATTGGAAAAAATGCGTTCCGAAGTCGATCAGGCTCTTTTATTGCTGAAGCGCGGGGACAGCGCCGCGCTCGAAGAAGCCGTCGCCCTCCTGCAACGCTCCGTGTTTGCCTTCAGCATGAGAGTCTGCGGACAACGCCAGGATGCCGAAGACACCATGCAGGAAGTGCTGGTGAAGTCGTTGCCCTACCTGCCCAAGTTCGACAATGCCAAAGCGCTGGCCGTGTGGCTGTACAAGGTAGCGAAGAACCGTTGCCTGATGAGCCGCCGCAAGAGCAAGTTTGCGCCGGAACACGAACTCTCTCTCGAAGAGTTAATGCCCGACAGAAAAGACCTGGAGAAACTCGACGGCAGTGAAGCGGTGAATCCGGAAGACTCCGCCATCCGCGGCCAGCAAAGGGAGCGATTGCGAAGCGTCATCCGCACTCTGCCGCCGCAATACCGGATCGTCCTGGTGCTGCGCGACATGGAAGGCTTGACGGATGAAGAAGTCGCGGAGATTACCGGCCTGCGTCCAGGCACCGTTCGGGTCCGACTGCACCGGGCTCGCCTGTTCGTGCGCAAGGGACTGACTGCGCAAAACAAGCGCCGCAAGACTGCCAGGGTGATTGGAGAATCGCCAAGGAGCACAGAAGGCCAACCTCGTCCCGGCGGGTGCAAAAAAATGTTTGCGGAACTGTCGGATTACCTGGATGGGCAATTGGACGATTTTTCCTGTGAAGAACTGCAGACGCACCTGAACGACTGCCAACCCTGCCTGAAGTTCCTCCGCAGCCTGGAAACCAGCATTCAGAAGTGCCGCCAGTCGCCCGCAGAGTGTCCGGATCAAACCAAGGCGGCGGCGCTGCGCAAGCGGCTGCTGGCGACGTATAGCCGGGCGCTGGCTGGCGCTGGTAAGTGAGGCAAGGTCATCTCATAAATGGGATGGCCAGCGGTTGCTGGTGGCGATGTCTCGCCATTTGAATACTCTTCATCGAAGCAAACTCAATATCGTCGATGCAAGCCAGCCTCCGGCTAACTGCGCAAAGACTATCCAAAGGAAGGCTGCCATCAGCATCATGCCCGAGTACCACAACGCAGCCCGCGACGATACGGCACTTCGTACCAAATAACCTTCGACACGCACTAGCGCAGTTCGCATGCACACAGCGCAACACGCCCCGGTCGCTAATCCGACCGTGATCACCAGTGCGTACCCCCCGAGTCCGGCGTGCGAGTGTTTTGCTTGGTCGGAAGCGCCTGCAATCGGCATCACGAACGAGATGAGGGTGAGGAGATCCCACAGAGTGAAACCACCGGTTTGGTGTTGCTCGGCCATTCGATAGAAGCCAAATTGTCGCACGAAGCCAGCAGTTGACGAAAACAGGCGATGTTCTACTTATCTTGGGCGCACTCTACCGGGCCATCTATATGAGATCGCAAAAGCCCAGCAGTACTTGACCCGGCTTCTCTGAAAAGACTGCACAACACCCTCCGTCCGACCTCGATTTTCTCTGTAACAAATCCAGCCCTATTGCATTTATCCCTGTGGGTCCCGCATAGGGATTCAGCAGGGGGATCGGATGATTTCCGCCAAAGTTGAACTCACGCAAGCACTGAACCAGCAGAGACAGTTTGTCGCCCAGACCGGCAGCGAGCACCACCTGATCCTGGACGATGCCGCCGGAGGCACGGGGCCCAAGCCCATCGAACTTGTGGCTGTGGCGCTGGCGGGCTGCACCGCATTTGATGTGATCACAGTTCTGCGGCAGAAATACCACCAGAAGATCACCGGGTACGAAGTGCGGGTGGAGGCCGACCAAGCCGAGCGTCCACCGCAGGTGTTCACCGCCGTCCGCATTCATCACGTCGTTACCAGCATTGACGTCGACCCAGCCGCTTTGGAAGAGGCGATCCGGCTCTCCGAGGAAAAGTATTGCTCGGTCGGCGCCATGGTGAAGAAGACCGCCAGCTTCCACACAACCTATGAAATCGTGGCCGAGAAAACGGAGTGGATCAGAGCCGCACAACCGGCGGCCCATTCTTGAGAACACAGTGGAGGAACGGGCGCCTCGCCCGTTCAGCCGGGCGGGGGCGCCCGGCTCTCCATCACAGTTGGATCGATGTCAGCGGGAGAAGCAGGATGCAAGTGATGTCGCAAAGTGTTTCGCGGGTCCGTGGTGTCTGCCGGGTTCTGGGACTCGCCATAATCTGGTTGCCGCTCGCGGAATCCATGCTCGGCCAGGCACCGTCTGAAGCGGCCCCGCTTTCCGTGTCGCAAGCGGTGAGGATCGCGTTGGAGGAGAATCCCCTGAAGAAAGCTGCGCTGGCCGACACTCGGGCCACCTCGGCGGGAGTTCTCGAGGCGCGCTCGTTCCTGATGCCGCGCATTACGTTCTCCGAAACGGCGACCCGTGGGAATGATCCTGTATACGTGTTTGGCAGCAAGCTCCGGCAGCAGAGGTTCACCACCAACGATTTCACTCTCAACCGGTTGAACACTCCGCTGCCGCTTGGCAATTTCACCACGCGTTTTGGAGGCACCTGGAACCTGTTCGATTCATTGGCAAGCTGGCACGGTGTAAGGCGGGCTCAAGACATGAATGACGCCGCTGCCCACCAACTCGACCGCACCAGTCAGGAGATCGTCTTTCGCGTGGTGCAGGCATACTACGGCGCGCTGCTGGCAGGCAAGCAGGTTGAGGTCGCTGATCAGGCGGCGAAAACGGCCAAGGCCATCATGGAACGTAGCCAGGGACGGTTTGACAGCGGTTTAGTAGTGGAATCCGATCTGCTCAGCGCCAAGGTTCGTCTGGCAAGCCGCGAGCAGGAATTGATTCGGGCCAGAAATAATCTCGCGCTGGCTCTCGCTCAACTGAACACCGCGATGGGCGTGCCCGCCGATTCGCCATACCAACCCGTTGAGCCCACGACCGACCGGGACCTTCCGGCGCCCGCACTTGCCGAAATGGAGCAGAAGGCGCTCGCGAATCGGCCGGACTTGAAGCGAATCGATGCTCAGCAGGCCGCTCAGCAACAAAGTGTATCGATCGCCAAATCTTCCTTCGGTCCGCGCCTGAACGCATTTGCCGGCTGGGAGATGGACAACCCGACCTTCCTCGCCGGCGGGGGCGGCAACAACTGGCTGGGCGGGATCGAACTCCAGCTCGACATCTTTCAGGGCGGCGCGAAGCGGGCGGCGCTTTCGCGCGAACGCGCCCTGGCCGATAAAGTAGCGGCGATCAAGCAAGCGGCAAGCGACGGCGTCCGCCTCGAAGTACGCCAGGCCTACTACGACCAGGATTCGAGCCGCCAGCAGGTGGGGGTGGCGCGCGCTGCGATCACCCAGGCGAAAGAGAGTTTGCGCATCAACCAGGACCGCTACGACGGCGGCCTGATCACCATCACCGATCTGCTGGGCGTCGAAGAAGCCGCGCACCGCAGTCAAGCCGATTACTGGTCGGCCCTCTATCAGTTCTACGTGAGCTACGCCAATCTGGAGTTGGCCAGTGGAACCCTGACTTCGCAGTCGCCCGTGGTGATGCCATGAACCTGACAACCAAAGCACAGCGAACAAAGCGCGCTTCGCTAATCATGCAACTGCGCCTCATTCCGATTCTGTTGGCGCTCGCGGCATTCATCGGATGCTCGAGCGAGCGCGAGGCCGCGAGCGCTGCGCCCGAAACGGTCAGCAACGTGTCCTTGTTCACCGTACACCCGACCAACGTTCCCGACTTGCTGGAGGAAGTGGGAACGGTGCGCGCTGTCCAAACCAGCCAGCTCGCCAGCCAGATGATGGGCAACATCGTCGAAATCCGCGCCCATGAAGGGGACCGCGTCCGGCGCGGGCAAGTGCTGGCCGTGATCGACGACGCTCAGCCGCGCGCGGGTCTCGATCGCGCCACCGCTGCGGAGTTGGCCTCCGGACAGGAAATATCGGCTGCCGATTCCGATTTTGCGCTGGCCGAAGCCACCTTCAAGCGCTACCAGACTTTGTACGACAGAAAATCGGTGAGCCCGCAGGAGTTCGACGAAGTGAAAGCCCGCTATCAGGCGACGCAGGCGCGGCGCGATATAGCCGGTGCCGGGCAAGCCCAGGCCAAGGCGGCGCTTCAACAGGCGCACACCACACTGGCATACACTCGCGTGCTGGCCCCATTCGATGGCGTAGTGACCGAGAAGAAAGCGGATGTCGGCACCCTGGCCAGTCCCGGCATGCCGCTGTTCACGGTGGAGGACACGCGCCGTTATCGCCTCGAAGCCACCGTGAACGAGACCGATCTGCGCTATGTGCGCCCCGGGCAACAGGTGCCAATTCTCATTGATGCGCTGGGTGACAAGGAGCTCAAAGGCAAGGTCGTGGAGATCGTTCCCGCTGCCGATCCAGCCAGCCGCACGTTTCTCGTGAAACTTGATCTGCCCGCCGACCCGCAGTTGCGTTCGGGGCTCTTCGGCCGGGCCCACTTCGCGCGCGGCGAGCGGACCTCGCTCCTCATCCCACGCTCCGCGGTCGTAGAGCGCGGGCAACTGCAAGGCGTCTACATACTGGATCAGAACCAGATTGCGACTCTGCGCTACATCACGCTCGGCAAGCCTTCGGGACGGCAGGTCGAAGTGCTGGCGGGCTTGCAAGACGGGGAAAGCGTGATCGCTGAACCAGGCAGCCGGGAACTGGGCGGCAAGAAGATCGAATCGCATTAGGGAGGCGAAACTGAGAATGTGTGCGTCAACGCTCAATTCGTTAGATTTGTCATCCCGAGCGCAGCGAGGGATCTGCATTTTGCGGCGAACTGCAGATCCCTCGCTGCGCTCGGGATAACAATTTATGAAGGGGTCGCTAGTACACAATCGCGCATTAGTAGGTTGAGACGATGAGCGCCGCCGATCACAACACGGAGCATTCCACGAGCCAGCATCCGGCGCTTCGCCTTGCCGGACGGATCGCCCACGTTTTCATCGGTTCCAAGCTGACTCCACTGGTGATCGTCGCGGCGCTGCTGTTGGGCGCATTCGCGATCCTCCAGACTCCGCGCGAAGAAGAACCGCAGATCGTAGTCCCGATGCTCGATGTGTTCGTGCAGATGCCGGGGGCCTCGTCCCAGGAAGTGGCGCAGCGCGTCAGCCTGCCGATGGAGAGGTTGCTCCGCGAAGTTCCGGGTGTTGAGTATGTCTACTCCATCAGCCATCCCGGCATGAGCATGCTGATCGCGCGCTTCTACGTTGGCACCAAAGAGGAAGCTGCGATCCTTGAGACTTATAACAAGCTCTATTCCAATTTCGACCGCATTCCCCCGGGCGTGTCGCAGCCGCTGATCAAGGCTCGCTCTATTGATGATGTCCCAATCCTCGCCCTCACGCTGTGGGGCAAGGACTACGATTCCTATCGTCTGCGGCGGATCGCCGGAGAACTGGAGAACTCTCTCAAGCAACTCGACGACGTCTCTGAGACCGCGATCATTGGCGGCCAGCCGCGCCAGGTTCGTGTGGTGCTGGAGTCGCAGCGACTCGCCGCCTATGGCCTTACGCCGGGGACAGTTGTGGGACAACTGCAAGGCGCAAACAGCCGGGGGCAGGCTGGGAGCTTCGCGCGCGACAACCGCGAGTTTCAGGTGGAAGCCGGCATGTTCTTCACGCGCGCCGACGATCTGCGCCAGGTCGTGGTCGGGGTTCACGCCGGGCGCCCCGTCTATCTGCGCGACGTAGTGGAAAAGATCGAAGATGGTCCCGCCGA
>WNGE01001023.1_pt1 | contig 36139 bp, 36 predicted proteins | sample 5400651 | NCBI WGS metagenome assembly WNGE01 (sample SAMN13153370, study PRJNA577476) | soil metagenome | isolation source: 60 cm soil or saprolite under grassland replicate 2 | place: USA:California | collected 2016-06-15
TTGGCTTCCTGGGTGAGCTGCTCCTGGAACAGGGAGGGGAGCACCACCGCTCCCGCGCCGGCCTTCTCCAGCCGGCGCAGGTCGTCCAGGCTGCCGGTGAGTGGCGAGGCAGAGGCGACCAGCGGACTGCGCAGCTCCAACCCCAGATAGCGGGTGTCCAGATCGACCATGGCGAGCTGCCTCCTCGGACGGATGCCCGGACACCGGCGACTATCTGGTCATGGTCCGGACAGATCGAGCGTGATCCCGCCCGCACCGGACGGCACCGGCCGGACGTCCCACCCGAGCCGGGACCCTGCGGGACGGTTCCCGCCGCGTGCCGCGCAGGGCCGACGACTGACGGTTGACGAGCCGTCGATTCTGGCGCTGCCGATCTCCGCTCGACCCGACCGAGTTCTTCGCGGCGGGCCTGGCCTCCTGGGCCGGGTTCCACGTCGCTCGGCTCCTGAGCCGCCACGGGCTGGCCGCCGAGGCATTGCGCGTGGAATGTGCGGCAACCCCAAGCCAGCAGCGTCTCACGCGGGTCACGGCGATCACCCCGCCCCTGGCCGGCCTGCCTGCGCTGACGGACCGGCAACGGACTGTCCTGGGGTTGCCACGAAGCACTGACGGATGCCGTCAGCGAGTCGCCTCATTGGCGACCGCACGGGCGCCCACGGGCCGAAGATACGGGTGCGCCGCCACGGTCGCGTTGCACAACCGGTGCCCGGCGACCTGCCGAAGCAGTCGCCGGGCACCGGAGGCGGGTCGAAATGCCGATGGTCGGATCAGCGGGGCTCGCGGGGGGGATGGTGGACGACCACGACCGGGCAGGTGGCGTGGTGGACGCAGTGCTCGCTGACCGAGCCGAGCAGCATCCCGGCGAATGCACCGTGCCCGCGGCTGCCGACGACCAGGAGGTCCGCGTCGGCCGCCACGCGCAGCAGCGCCAGCGCCGGCGGTCCCTGGACGACTTGCGTCTGGACCGTCACCGGTCCCTCGGTGGCGACGACCTCCTCGAGGGTCTGCTTGAGCGCCGCACGGGCATCGCCCTCCAGGTCGACCTCTGAGATCGCGGGTGTCGGGCCCCAGCCGTAGCTGGCGGGGAAGTACCAGGCCGTCACGACCTCCACGGTGGTGCCGGCCATGCGCGCGTACCGCACTGCCCATCGGAGCGCGTCCTTGGAGGCCTCGGATCCGTCCACGCCGACGACCACCGCACCGCCGCCGACTGAGTTGTTGCCGCTCATGCTGGCCTCCCTCGCTGGTTGCCTTCACCAGCAGCTTGCTACCAGCGCGGTGGCCTCGATAGGGCCGGCAGGCCACGCGGAAGTGGGTCGACCGTCCCGGCACGGGCGGGCCCTTCCCTCCTTTGTCGGTCGGCCCCGCCGTAGGAGGCTGAGGTCGGGAAGCGCCCGGGGGGAGAGGAGCATTCACTGACCATGGCCGGAGCAGCCGCAGACCAGATACGGGAAGCCGATGTGGTGCTGCGCGACGGGACCACCATGCGGGTGCGTCCCGCCTGTCAAGACGACGCTCCTGCACTGCGGCGGTTGTTCGAGCGGCTCTCGGACGAGTCCCGCTACCTGCGGTTCTTCTCGGGGGCAGTGGACGTGCCGCTGGTGGTGCACTGGGCGGCTGATGTCGACCCGCCGCGGCGGGACGGTTTGGTGGCGGTGACCGGACCGCGAGGTCGCATCGTGGCCCACGTGGGTTGGGAGCGGGAGCGGGACCGGCCCGAGCGGGCCGAGGTCGCGCTGGTGATCGACGACGAATTCCAGGGGCGGGGGCTCGGCACGATCCTGCTCGGCCAGCTCGCCGAGGGTGCCCGTGCCTGCGGGATCGAGCTGTTCGTCGCCGAGGTGCTACCGGGCAACCACCGGATGATCCAGGTCTTCCGCGACAGCGGCTTCGCGGTCCGGATCCGCTCGCTGCCGGGGGTGCTGATGGTCGAGATCCCGACAATGCTCACCCCGGATGCGCTCCGGCGCTTCGACGAGCGGGAGGAGCAGGCCGCCGCGGCGGCGCTCCGCAAGGTGCTGGCGCCCCGGTCGGTGGCGGTGATCGGTGCCTCCCGGCGCCGTGGCACAGTCGGCGGTGAGCTGTTCCACAACCTACTGGCTGTTGGGTTCGACGGCCCCGTCTACCCGGTCAACCCCAGAGCGGCGGCGGTCCAATCGGTGGCCGCCTACCCGTCGGTGGATGACCTGCCGAGTCCTGTCGATCTTGCCGTCCTGGCGGTTCCCGCGACGCAGGTGGTGCCGGTCGCGCGGGCGTGTGGGGCCAGGGGCGTTGGAGCGCTGGTGGTGCTGTCGGCCGGGTTCGCCGAAAGCGGCCCCGAGGGCGCGCAGCGGCAGCGGGAGCTGCTCGGGGTCTGCCGGCAGGCCGGCATGCGGCTGATTGGGCCGAACTGTCTGGGAGTGATCAATACCGATCCGGCGGTGCGTTTGGATGCCACTTTCGGTCCGACGCTGCCCGTGCATGGCCGGGTCGGGTTCGGGTCGCAGAGCGGCGCGCTGGGCCTGGCGATCGTCGACTACGCCAATGACCTAGGCCTTGGGCTGTCGAGCTTCGTGTCACTGGGCAACAAGGCGGACGTCTCGGGCAACGATCTGCTCGGCTACTGGCAGGACGACCCTGACACCGACATGGTGCTGCTGTACCTGGAGTCGTTCGGCAACCCGCGCAAGTTCGCCCGCTTCGCCAGCCGGCTGGCCCGCACCAAGCCGATCGTGGCCGTCAAGGCCGGCCGCTCCGTGGCGGGAACACGGGCGGCCACCTCGCACACCGGTGCGCTGCTGGCCGCATCGGACGTCTCGGTGGATGCGCTGTTCCGGCAGGCTGGGGTGATCCGCACCGACACCCTCAGCGAGCTGTTCGACGTCGCCAAGCTACTGGCCGCCCAGCCAGCCCCGGCTGGCCGCCGGGTGGCGATCGTCACCAACGCCGGCGGACCCGGCATCCTCTGCGCCGACACCTGCGAGGCCGCCAGTCTCGAGGTCCCGGCGTTCTCCCAGGAGCTGCGGTCCCGCTTGGCGGCAGTCCTGCCGGCTGAGGCGGCCGCTGGCAACCCGGTGGACCTGCTGGCCGCCGCCCCGCCGGAGCGCTACGGCCAGGCGGTCGAGCTGGTCGCGGCCTCCGGCGAAGCCGACGCCGTGATCGTCATCCACGTCCCGCCCCTTGCTGGCGATCAGGGGGCGGACCAGGTGGCCGCCGCCGTCAGCCGGGCGGCTGCGCAGGGCCCCCCAGCGGTGACGATGCTGGCGTCGTTCATGCGCTCCGGCGACCCTCCCGCCGAGCTGCGTGGCGGGCAACGCCAGCTTCCCTGCTACCAGTTCCCGGAGGAGGCGGCCAAGGCGCTCGCGCGCGCCGCCGACCGAGGACAGTGGCTGCGCCGCCCAGAGGCCCGAGTGCCAGCTCTGCCGGGGATCCGCCAGGAGGAGGCCGCCGCGGTACTGGCGGAGGTGCTCGCAAGCGGCCCCAGGTGGCTGACCGTCGAGGAGTCCGCCAGGCTGCTCGACTGCTACGGCCTGCCGTTCGCCCCCTGGCGCCTCGCCGGCACTCCGCCGCAGGCCGGTGAGGCAGCCGCCCAGCTCGGCGGTGCAGTAGCGCTGAAGGCGATCGCCCCCGGACTGCTCCACAAGACCGAGGCCGGCGCGGTGCGGCTGGGCCTGCGGGGACGCTCGGCGGTGACCCGCGCGGCGGCCGACCTGACCCGGCAGCTCGACGCCGCTGGCCAGCGACCCGAGCAGTTCCTGATCCAGCGGATGGCCCAAGGTGTCGCGGAGCTGCTGGTCGGCGTGGTCAACGACCCGACCTTCGGTCCGGTGGTCGCGGTGGGAGCCGGCGGCACCAGCGCCGAGCTGCTCAGAGACGTCACCGTCCGGCTCGCTCCCCTGACCGACCGGGACGCGGCCGAGGCGCTGCGGGAGCTCAAGACCTTCCCGCTGCTGGACGGGTGGCGCGGCACACCCAGAGCCGACCAGGCCGCACTGGAGGACCTGCTGCTGCGGGTCGGCCTGCTCGCCGACAACCATCCCGAGATCGTCGAGCTCGACTGCAACCCCGTCATCGCCGGCACCGACGGCGCCACCATCGTCGACGTTCGCGTCCGAGTCGAGCTGCCACCTCCACCCCTGCCGTTGAGCGCCCGGCACCGATGACCCGATCCGGCCGCGTCCGATCCTCGACACTGGCCGCCTGGCGAGACACGCCGTTCGTCCAGGATGGGGGCACAACACGACCTGGGTGCTGGAGTCGCTGGGCAGCGCGGCCTCCGGGCTGCACGCCGGTGAGCAATGACGCCTCCGGGAGGTTGGGCCGAATGGGGTCCGCAGTCACGGTGCCCGGCCGCTCGTCGTCGTGCCGGGCTTGGGTTCGTCAACGAGTTCCGCTCGGAGCGGCCGTCCAGGCGCTTCACGATCGCATCCGCCATACCGACGGCACCAGCGGCACGCAGCTCGAACACCCCGAGGGCCGCATCCTCCCCGGGACGCTGGTGACCCGCGGGACAGCCCGAGGGACGGTGACGGCCACCGGTGCGTCGACGCGCCTGGGACGCATCGCCGCCAGCCTGCATCGGCCGTTGACGCCAGACGGACCAGGTCAACCGGGCACCGCTGACGTCGCCTGCTCCACCAGGAAGTCGCGGATCGACAGCATGCCGACCAGGTGGTGCCCGTCGACCACTGGCAGGTGCCGCACGCCCAGCTCGGCCATGCGATGGGCCGCCACCGCCAGGTCGTCGTCGGGAGCAACCGTGACTGGCCGGTCGGTCATGTAGTCGACCACACGAGTGGTGGCCGGGTCCGCGCCTTCGGCGAGCGCGGCGACGAGGTCCCGCTCGGTGACGATGCCGACGAGCCGGTGCTGCTGGTACACGGGCAGGGCACCGATCTGATAGCAGTGCATCCGCGCGGCCACGTCCATTAGGGTCTCGTCAGGCTCGGTCGTGATGAGCACGTGGTGGCAGCGCTCCGAGACTCGCATCTCACTCTCCCCTCCTCGCAGGGTCCTTCTCAGTGCCGGCGATCGCCAGTTCCGGCATCGCGGGGAAGGGGATGCCGTAGCGGAGCTGGAGGTCCTTGACCTTCAGCAGGGCCGTGCGCAGGAGTTCCTGGCGCTGCGCGGCGGTCGGGACCCCCAAGCCCGCATGCCGCGCCAGCAGGTCGACCGGCGGTTCCGGTTGCCGGTGGTCCGGGCCGCGCACGACGGTCGACAGGAAGCTGGCGGCGGTCTGGACTTGCGCGGCCGCTTCGGCTCGTTCCCGTGCTGAGAGCAGCGGCCAATCCCTGGCGGCCAGCGCCCGCAGGACGGCCTGGTGGCGTTGGGCGTCACGCGCGGCGTGACGGAACGCCGTGGTGAAGGTCGGGAGGGTGCAGGTGGTCGCCCAACCCTCATACAGCGCGCCGGTCACCAGCTCCAGGAGCAGCAGCCCGCCTTCCACCACGCCGACCCCATGCTGGTCCAGGGCACGCCGGCAACCAGACCAGCACTGCTCGGCCTGCTCGTACGCGTCGTGAAGGTGGCGGGCGAGGTCGTTGGGTGGCGGGTCGTGGAGTGGCCAGTCCGGAGTCAGGTGCCGCAGCATCATGCGGCACAGCTGCTCGTGCTGCAGCTCGTCGCGCAGCATCGCCAGCAGCGACCAGCGAACCTGTTCGCTGTCGCGCCGCTCGGTGGCGCCAACGAACGCGGCCGCGTATGCCCGTGGGCCCAGCCCCTCGACCGCGGCCAGCAAGGACCACCAGTAGGCGATTGCCTCACCCTGCTCCGTTGTGAAGGGGCCGAGGTGGCGGATGCTGCGGTCCAGGTCGGCCGCGCGCCAGAACTGGTAGCGCACCGACTCCCACAGCCACCCGGGTTCGGCCGCGGAGGTGGGCTGTCCCTGCGGGGGCGTCTGCAGCGGTGGGCTGGTTGTCGGTGGCTGGTCCATCCCGCAGGCTTCTTGCCGCTGTGCTGCCATGACACCACCTCCCTCGCGGCGGTGGTTGCTCCACCATCCAGGCTGGACCTCCACCTCCGATGGCGGCAGGGTCCCGCGGCCCTGCTCGCCAGGGACGATCGCCGACAGGCGACCTTCCGGAGCCGCCCTTGAAGCAACCTGTGTCCCGGAGTCGAAGGGGCCCCAGGGACCCGTGCCGAGCGGTGGTTCGTACGGCCGTTGATGGCAAGTTGCGTCCGAGCCTTGCCCAGCGACGCGAGGTCCAGTTCGGCGTCGAGCCCGGGCAGCAACCACCGGCTCGTTCGGCCGATAGGGGAGCGCGATGCGAGCGGTGAGCAGGATCATCGGGGGTCGCTGGCGGCTGCGCGTCCGGTCTGGTGCATGGGCCCGGTTGGATGCGGGACCGGAGCCCAGCGGTCTGGGGGTCTTCCGGTCGCCGACGCCGGACTTCGAGTGGCCGACCATGAAAGCGACCTGAACAACCTAGGAGGTGGCACGATGCCAGCCAGCACTGCCACTGCCGGGCTCGGGACGATGAGCGACGGCGGGGCGTTGACGTTCGCCCGCTACGCTTACCCGCCCAACCAGCTCGGCTACTGCGGTCCAGCCGACCACCAGGCCCTGCTGGAGCATGCCGCCGCTGGGGTAGCCGGCCATGGCCTGGTGGAGCTGGTGCGCGGCTTCGATGGAGCATGGCCCTATCTGGAGCTGATCGCCGCCGCCAGCCGCCTCCGCGATCCGTTGGACCCACGGGTCGTCGAGGCGTACTGGATCGGCAACTCCCTGCTGGAGCGAGTGGCCGCGGCGGCGATCGTCGGATCGCTTGCGGAGCGGTTCGGCACGCGGGCCGGAGGCTCCTTAGATCGGCTGGTCGAGGCCGCGCTGGCCGGGGCGGTGCCGCACCACAGTTTCCACGTGTTCGCGGTGTACCCGTGGGTCGGGCTGCTCCGTTCCGGGGCGGTCGAGGACCCGCTAAGGGTCCTCGACCGCTGCCGAATCCGCTGGGGTGAGATCCTGATCCAAGATGGTTCCATCGTGGTGGTCCGCTACCAGCCGCTCACCTGGGATGGCCACGTGCTGGGGCTCGGGGCGCCCACAGTCGAGCGCGTGACCGGCGCGGCCGGCGGGCTGGCGCTGGCGGGGGCGTTGTCGCCCGGCGACTGGGTCTCACTCCACTGGAACTGGGTCTGCGAGCGCCTGAACTCGCGCAAGCTCGCCGCCCTCCGGTACTACACCGTGCGGCAGCTCGCCATCGTCAACCGGAACGCGCATTCGGCGCCCGCCGCCGTCCTCACCTGAACGCCCGGTACCGCCGGCACGCCGCGACCGCTGAACGAAGGCTGACGCTGACTTGCACCTCACCTGGCGGATCGACGAGGGGATGAAGGGCGGTCCCGGCCGGTGACCCATCGCGGTGCTGGTCGGCGGGCTCACGCGCTCCGGGCGGCTCCCGCGGTGACCAGGTAGGTTGTGCAGGCCCTGAGGCTGTCCATGGTTGGGTAGTCTCGCTCGGGGATCTCCACGCCGGTTCGTTCCTGCAGCCCGATGATCAGGTTGAGGAAGTCCATGGAGTCGATGTCGATCTGGTCCTGGAACGGGGCGTCCGGGTCCAGCTCGTCAGGGGACACCTCGGGGGCGATTTCCCGCAGGGCTTGGAGCACGATCGTGCGTGCCTGTTGCTCGTTCATAATGCCTCCGGTTCCTGGAGGAGCTGGTCGATCGCGGCCAGGAACAACCCGCCGCGGTGCCCGTCGCTGATACGGTGGTCGGCCGCCAGGGTCGCGGTGACGATCGGGCGGGCGCCGACCATTCCGTCGGCGGCCCAGGGCTGCTCGGTGATCTTCCCGAAGCCGACCAGGGCGACCTGTGGCGGGTAGATGACCCCGAACACGGACTCGACGCCCTGCTCGCCGAGGTTGGTCACGGTGATGGTCGGGTCGCTCATCTCCGACCCGCGCAACCTTCCCGCCCTGGCGCGCGTCACCAGGTCGCGCAGCGCATGCATGAGCTCGCCCAGGCTCAGCCGGTCGGCGTCGTGGATGGCCGGGGCGATCAGGCCGCCCTGGCGCAGGGAGATGGCCACGCCGAGGTGGACCGCGTGGCTAGGCGTGAACTGATCGGCCTCCATGAATCCGTTCATCTCGGGCACCTCGTGGATCGCCAGGGCGACCGCCTTGAGCAGCAACGCGGCGGGGAGCAGGCGATCGGCGACCGAACGGGCGGAGTTCTCCTCCTGGAGCCACCGCAAAGTGCGTTGCAGGTCGATGTGGGTGGCGAGGTAGTAGTGAGGGATCTCGCGCTTGGACCGGGCCATGAGGGCCGCTATGGCTTGGCGCATGGCGAGATGGCGCTCGGCGGCCGACCCGGTGGCCGCCGCTGGCGCGGTGGGGCGCTCGGTGGTGGGCGGCTGGGTCGGAGCGGCAGCCTGGGGCCGCGGGGTCTGGGTGGCGCGGTCGACGTCGGCGAGGGTGACGGCGCCGTCCGGGCCGCTGCCGTGCAGGCCGGCGAGGTCGACGCGGAGTTCCTGGGCGCGCCGGCGCGCCGCCGGCGAGGCGCGCGTCGGGGTGGGCCGAGCGCGTGCCGGGACGGCCGCCTCAGCGGGTGGCGGTGGGGGCGCCTCGGTCGGGCGCGCGGGCCTGGCGGCTGGTGGTGTGCTGGCGGTGGCGACTGCCGCGCCTTCGACGTCGGCACGGGTGATCGCGCCGCTTCGGCCGGTCCCGTGGATCGCCTGGAGGTCGACGCCGAGCTGGTGCGCGAGGCGGCGGACCACCGGCGAGACGGGTCTGGCCTGCCGGGCCGGCGGTGCCGGCTCGACGGTCGGCGGCTTGGTCTCGTGTGGCGGCGCGGGCGCGGCCACCACCGGTCGCGGCGCGGGCGCGCGTGGCGGCTCCGGCGAGGCGACGGGTGGTGGCGTTGTCTCGGCGGGGGAGTGCACGGTAGCCAGGACGGTGCCGACCGGGACGCGGTCGCCCTCGGCCACCAGGAGCTGTTCGATGACGCCGCCCTGGAAGATCTCCACATCGATCGCGGCCTTGTCGGTGTCGACCAGGGCGACGACGTCACCGCGCTTGACCGTGTCGCCGGGCTTGACGTGCCACTCCAGCAGGGTGCCGGCGTCCATGTCGGCGCCGAGCGATGGCATGCGGAACTCAGCCACCGCGCGTCACCACGCCGCGGGCCGCGTCGAAGATGCCGGCCACCTGGGGAAGCGCGGCGTCCTCGAGATGCTTTGCGTAGGGGATGGGTACCTCGGCGCTGCACACCCGCGCGACCGGTGCGTCCAGCTCCCAGAAGGCGCCTTCCATGATCCGGGCGCTGACCTCGGCGGCGAGGCTGCCACTGCGCCAGCCCTCGTCGACCACGACGGCCCGGTGCGTGCGCGCGACCGATGCCAGGATGGTTGCCTCGTCCAGTGGGCGGAGCGTGCGCAGGTCGATCACCTCGGCTTGGACGCCGTGCGCGGACAGGGCGTCGGCGGCTTCGAGGGTCTTTGCGAGGCTGCCGCCGTAGGTGATCAGGGTCACGTCGCTGCCCGGGCGGCGTACGGCGGCGCCGGTGATGTCGACGGGGCCGGCGTCCGTCGCCAGCTCACCGCGCAGGTTGTAGAGCGCGCCGTGCTCGAAGAGCAGGACCGGGTTGGGGTCCTCCAGGGCAGTCCACAGCATGCCACGGGCGTCCTCGAGGGTCGCCGGCGCGAGCACCTTGATGCCGGGAATGTGGGCGTACCAGCCTTCCAGGCTGTGGGAGTGCTGGGCGGCGAGCTGGCGGCCGGCCCCGGTGGTCATGCGGATGACCAGCGGGACGCTGAACTGCCCACCCGACATGTGCAGGATCGTGGCGGCATTGTTGATGATCTGGTCCAGCGCCAGCAGGCTGAAGTTGACGGTCATGATCTCCACGATGGGCCGCATACCGCCCAGGGCGGCGCCGATTCCGGCACCGACGAAGGCCGACTCCGACAGCGGCGTGTCGCGGATGCGCTCGGGGCCGAACTCCTCCAGCAGGCCCTTGCTGACCCCGAAGCACCCGCCGTAGCGGCCGACGTCCTCGCCCATCAGGAACACGCGCCGGTCGCGCTGCAGCGCCTCGCGCAGCGCCTCCCGGAGTGCCTCGCGGTAGGTGAGCTGGATCCGGGTCCCGGTCGCGGGGCGCTCGCCAGTCGTCGGGCCGCTCATGGGGTCGCCTCCCGGTACACGTTGCGGGTCAGCTCACCGACGGGTTCGGGCGTGCCGGCCTCGGCGAACGCCACCGCCTGGTCGATCTCGGCGCCGATCTCCGCCTCGATGCGGGCCAGGCCGTCGCTGTCGAGTGCGTTCTTTTCGATGAGTCGGGCGGAGAAGGTGGCGATCGGGTCGCGGCGCTTCCACGTCTCGACCTCGTCCTTGGTGCGGTACAGCTCGGGGTCGTACATGGAGTGGGCGCGGAACCGGTAGGTGCGCAGCTCCACGAAGCACGGCCCGCCGCCGCCGCGGACCAGCGTCGCGGCGCGCCGGACGGCGGCTTGGACCGCGAGCACGTCCATGCCGTCCACCGGCCAGGCCGGCAGCTCGTAGCTGGCGGCCTTGAGGGTGAGATCGGTCTCCGACTCCGAGCGGGCCAGCGCGGTGCCCATGGCGTACAGGTTGTTCTCACACAGAAACAGCACCGGCAGCCGCCACAGCGCCGCCAGGTTCATGGACTCGTGGAACTCGCCCTCGGCGACCGCGCCCTCGCCGAAGAAGCACGCAGTCACCCGCGACCGGCCCTGCAGCTTGTCGGCCAGGGCCAGGCCGACCGCCAGGGGCAGCCCGCCACCGACGATGGCGTTGCCGCCATAGAAGCGGGTGGCCACGTCGAACAGGTGCATCGAGCCGCCATGCCCGCGGCTGCACCCTTCGACCTTGCCGTACATCTCGGCCATGATCGAGGAGGCCGGCATGCCGCGCGCCAGGGCGTGGCCGTGCTCCCGGTAGGTCGTGACCATGGCATCGGTGGGATCCAGCGCCTGCATCGCCCCGACCGCAACCGCCTCCTCGCCGATGTAGAGGTGCAGGAACCCGCGGATCTTGGTGGCGCTGTACAGCTCCACGCAGCGCTCCTCGAAGCGGCGGATTCGGAGCATCTCCCGCAGGAGCTGGACGTTGTGCTGTGGTGTGGCCTCGGCGAGCTGCTCCGGCTGGCTTGGAGACGCCGCTGGGGATGTCATCACCGACCTCCCAAGGTTGACAGGTCGCCCTCGGGAAGGCCCAGCTCGCGAGCCTTGAGCAGGCGACGCATGATCTTGCCGCTCTGGGTCGTCGGCAGCTCGGCGCGGAAGTCCAGCTCCTTGGGGGCGACCGCGGCACCCAGGCGCTTGCGAGCGAACCCGAGCAGCTCCAGCCGCAACTCGTCGCTGGGCGCGTAGTCCGCGTTCAAGGAGACGAACGCCTTGACCAGCTCGCCGACCACCGGGTCGGGAATGCCGATCACTCCAGCCTCCGCGACCGCCGGGTGCTCCAGCAGGGCGCTTTCGACCTCGAAGGGGCCGATCAGGTGGCCGGCGGACTTGATGACGTCGTCAGCGCGGCCGACGAACCAGAAGTAGCCGTCGGCGTCGCGCCTGGCCAGGTCACCGGTGAGATACCAGCCTCCGGCGAAGCGCTCCCGGTAGCGCGCCTCGTCGCCCAGGTAGCCGCGGAACATCGACGGCCACCCGGGCAGCAGCGCCAGCTCGCCCTCGCCGCCGGGCTCCTGGACGACCTCGGCCCGGCCGCCGCTGATCACGACCTTGCCGTTGCGGTCGCGGCGTAGGACAGCGGCTTTCACCCCTGGCAGGGGCCGGCCCATGGACCCGGGTTTGATGTCCATGGCCGGGTAGTTGGCGATCATGATCCCGCCAGTCTCGGTCTGCCACCAGTTGTCATGGATCGGCAGGCCGAACGCGCTCTGGCCCCACACCACCGCTTCGGGGTTGAGCGGCTCGCCGACGCTGGCGATCAGCCGCAGGCGCTCGAAGTCGTACTCGCAGGCGACCCCTGCCCCGAGCCGCATCAGCATGCGGATCGCGGTCGGCGCGGTGTACCAGACCGTCACCCGCTCGTCCCGCAGGATGCGGTACCAGCGCTCGGCATCGAACTCCGCCTCATCGACGATACTGGTCACCCCATGGGTGAGCGGCGAGATGATCCCGTAGGACGTGCCGGTCACCCAGCCAGGATCGGCGGTGCACCAAAAGACGTCGTCGGGTTGCAGGTCCAGCGCGAAGCCGCCGGTCGCGTGGTGGGCGACGACCGCCTGGTGCACGTGCACCGCGCCCTTGGGTTTGCCGGTCGTGCCGCTGGTGAAGTGCAGCAGGGCAGGGTCCTCGGGATCGGTCGGCTCGATCTCGAACCGGTCGTCAACGCTTGCCATCAGCTCGTGGAAGCTGCGCGTCCCGGGAATCGGCTCCCCACCGTCGGGGCCGACCAGCAGCACATGCTCCAGGTGGGGCAGGCGTTCCCGGATCCCGGCGACCTTCCGCCGGTACAGCGTCGGCGTGGTCACCAGCACCTTGCCCTCGCCCATCGCAAGGCGCTGGTGGATCGGCTCCGGGCCGAAGGCAGCGAACAGCGGGCATACCGCGCTCCGGTTCTTCAACGCTCCCAGGACGCTCACGTACAGCTCGGGAATGCGGCCAGTCAGCACGAACACGCGCTCGCCTCTGCCCACTCCCAGCGAGCGCAGGACGTTCGCGAACCGGTTGGTCAGCTCGCGGAGCTGCACGTAGGTGAGGTCACGGCGCGCGCCGTGCCTGCCCAGCCACCGGATCGCCAAGTGGTCACCGCGTGCCCCGCCGGCGTGTCGGTCGACCGCTTCGTAGGCGATGTTCAGCCCGGCCCCGCCCGGCAAGCCATCCAGCGCGAGCCGGGCCGCCTCCCAGGAGAAGTCCTCCCGCACGGCCTCGTAGTCCACCAGGTTGGGGACGACCTTCCAGCCCCCTCGCGGTTTCCTGATCGTCGGATACTCCGTCTCCATCTGGCACTCCCGACGTGGTGGCGGGCTCGTCCCCGGAGACCGAGTGCCGGGAGCCGAGTTCCCGGGCGCTCCGTTGCCCGCATCTCATCCAAGAAGGTCCAGCACGAACGGCACCTCCTCGCTCCCACCTAAAAGGCTAGGTCCGGGATGCCGGCCGCCCCAGGGTCCAAGGGCCCAAGCCCATGGGGACGGTGGTCTGGCGGCCCAGTGCGCCGGGGCCTGAACATCTGGGACCTTGGCCTCTAGCGGCGGCACAAGAGTCGGGGAGATGGTGAGCGCCGGATCACTGCCGAGCAGGAAGGAATCCGAGATCCATCACGACGAACTCCACGCCACCGCCCGGGCGCTGGTCGCGCCCGGCAAGGGCATCCTGGCCGCCGACGAGAGCACCGGGACCATCAAGAAGCGCCTGGCGTCGATCCAGGTCGACTCCACCGAGGAGAACCGCCGCGCTTACCGCGAGCTGCTGTTCACCACCAAGGGCGTTGATGAGTTCATCAGCGGCGTGATCCTGTTCGACGAGACGATCCGCCAGCGGTCCAGCGACGGCACACCCTTCCCCGAGGTCCTCACGCAGCAGGGCACCATCCCAGGGATCAAGGTCGACAAGGGCACGGTGGACCTGGCCGGGTTCCCTGGTGAGAAGGTCACCGAGGGCCTGGACGGCCTCCGCGGCCGGCTGGAGGAGTACCGCCAGCTTGGGGCGAGGTTCACCAAGTGGCGGGCGGTCATCACCATCGGGCAGAACTTGCCGACCCGAACCTGCATCGAGGCCAATGCCGAGGCACTCGCGCGGTTCGCCGCGCTGTCGCAGGAGGCCGGGCTGGTGCCGATCGTGGAGCCCGAGGTGCTGATGGACGGGGACCACACCATCGAGCGCTGCTACCAGGTCACGGCAGGCACGCTGGTGGGCGTGTTCGCGGCGCTGCGCGAGCACCGTGTCCGGTTGGATGGCATGCTGCTCAAGCCGAACATGGTGCTGGCGGGCCAGGACTGCCCGGTGCGGGCCGACGCGCGGCAGGTCGCGGAGGCCACGGTGGGGTGCCTGCGGGACTGCGTGCCGGCCGCGGTGCCCGGGGTGGTGTTCCTGTCCGGCGGGCAGTCGGACCAGGCGGCCACCGAGCACCTGAGCGCGATCAACCAGCTCGGCTCGCAGCCGTGGCAGCTCAGCTTCTCCTTCGGCCGTGCGCTGCAGGCGTGGAGAGGCGATCCCGCCAACGGGCCGGCGGCGCAATCCGCCTTCTACCGGCGGGCCAGGCTGAACGGCGCTGCCCGCCATGGCCAGTACGGGCCGGAGATGGAGCAGACCGGGTAACCACGCCACCGCTCGGCGGGTCGGGTGTCAACCGCTGAGGACCTGACTCCCACGGCCCTCGACGCCGAGGGCCGTGTCATCAATCTCCCATGCCAGCTGCGACTCGACGGCGATCACGCCGTCCACGGCGGCGACGAGCCGCTGCACCTCATCGACGAGGCTGTGCTGCTCCACTCGCCCGTCCAGCCGCACAACCCCGTTGTGGACGGTCACGGCGACCCGGTCCGATGTGAGGTGATAGGTCATCTCCAAGGTGTGGACGATCTGTCGGCGGACCTGCTCGTCGTCGCGGAGGAATGCGGCCAGCAGGTCCCGCCGGGTGACCATGCCGACCAGCTTGCCTCCTGCGACCACTGGCAGATGGTGGATGCCGTGGACCTGCAGCAGCCGCGCGGCGGTGCGCAGCGACACAGCGGGGGTAACGGTCACCACCGGGCTGCTCATCCGGTCCGCCGCGGTGGTGCGGGCCGACTTGCCGCGCGTGTGGCGTGCCAGCCGCTGCATCGCCGCTGGCGCGCGGTGAGGCTGCTCCCGGTCCATGGCGAGGTCCATGCCTGACACCACGCCCAGCACGTGGTCCTCCTCGTCGACGACCGGCACGGCGGTCACGGCGCGCTCGCGGAGCAGCTTCGCGACCTCCCCGAGCGGCGCCTGTGGGCGGACCCACGCGACCCTCGTGGCCATGACCTCACCGACAGTAGGCTGCATGACGGTCACCTTCCCTCGCGACGCCCTGGGGCAGGGTTCGGATTGAATCCGTTGGGCGCCGGTGTCCATTGCCACTCACCTGGGCACACCTGGTGCCAGACCCGCCGCGGTCGCGCGCCCGTCGGATGGCCCTGGTGGCGGGCGAGCTGCCAGAGGGGACGCAATGCCGGCGGCAGGGCGATCCCGATGCGGGCGGCATCGTCTGGCCGCAGGACGTCGCCCAAGGCACCCAGGACCGCCACCGTGACGCGCTCGGCCCGGATCAGATCGCCGAGCCCGCTCACCTCTGCCACACTCGCTACCAGGTCAGCCGGTTGGTTCGTCCAGCGGCACCGGTGCCGCGGAACCAGACGACGCAGGTCCCCTGGCATGCCGGCATACAGCCGACGGCGCTCACCGGCTGGCAGGCAGGCCACGAGCGCCTCCACGACCGCGCGCACGGCCGTCGGCGCCTGCTCGACCCCGACGCCCGCTCGCGCGGCGGCATCGAGCAGGGCGAGAAGCGGGTCGGACGGCGCCCGCCGGCGCAGCCGACCCTGCGAGGGTCGACCCTGTCCCGGCAGCAAGCCCACGTGCAGCCGGCACCGCACCGCCATGACTCCGGGAACCGCACCAGCGGCCCCGGTCAGGCTGAGCGCCTCGGCGATGGTGCCGACCTCGCCGTGCAGGGTCACCACGTGGCTGGTGACCATCACGTGCACACGGGGGACGTCCAGGCGTTTCTGGACGGGGCCGAGCGTCGCGCGGACGCGCTCGGCCAGGATATCGTCGCCGGCCAGCGGGTCAGGCCCGCGTCCCGCAAGGCGATAGCGGGCTCCCTCCACGACCCCGCGGAGACGGCGGCTCTGCCGGCGCGCGACGCGCCACTGGCGGACCGCCGTGTGGCGTTGGTGGAGCGCCGCGCCCGTCACTGCGTGCTCCAAGCGGCGGGCTCGAGTGTCACCTTTGGTTGTCATCGTCTCCACCCCCTCCACCGCCAGGGTGCTCCCCGGCTCGACCGCCGCCCAGGGACCAAGGTCCCGTGGACGGCCGCCCCTCGGCGCCGCTCAGACCGGGGTGCGGTCCGCGGCCGGTGATTGGTCGAGATCGTCCTGTTCGAAGCCGAGACGGGCCCGGACCGCGATCACGCCGTCGACCGCTCGTGCCAGCTCGGCCAGTGCCACCGCCTGGCTACGCCGCGGGAGCGTCCCGGTCAGCGTCACCACACCACCCTCCACCTCCACCTCCAGCGGGTGGCCCTGGAGTTGCAGCAGCTTGGCGATGATGTCGTCCAGCAGCTCGAAGCGGATCTCCTGGTCGGTGCGGAGGAAGACCTTGAGCACGTCGCCGCGGGTGATGATGCCCGCGAGCACGCCGGCCCGGTCCACGACCGGGAGCTGATGGACGTTGCGGATGTGCATGCGCCGGGCGGCTTCGGCGACGGGCTCCTCAGGGTGGGCGGTGGCCACCTGGGTGGTCATGAGCTGCTTGGCGGTGGTGCCCGCGGCCTTGGCGCGTTCCTGGCGGTGGCGCATGGTCAGCTCCCGCGGCTCACACGGCCCCGCCAGCTCCTCGACCTCTTTGAGCAGCAGGTCGCTCTCGGAGACGATCCCGATCACGTGCCCGGCGTTATCGATCACCGGCAGGGCGGCGACGTGCTCGCGGCTGAGCAGCGCGACCAGCTCGTGGAAGAGCGTGGGTTCGCGTGCGACTACCACGCCCCTGGTCATTATGTCCTGCACGGTCCGTTGCATGGGCGATCTCCTCCTCCCGGAGGCTCCCGGCTCGACCCGGAAATCCACCCTGACCGTACCGCCCCGCTGAGGGCTCCCCCAGGGGCGGTGGGCGTGTGGCCGGCAGGGTCCTCGGCCCTGATTGGGAGAGTCGTTGGTCCTGCCACCCAGATGGCGGCTCACCGGTGCTTGGCAAGAGCACCTGCTGCCACAACCGCTCGGCTGCCTGGTCAGGCTGCAGCCCGGCGTGTGGGTCCGAGCCCAGCTGTGCCGCAACCTCATCAGCGGGCTCCTCCTACCAAGACGTCGGCTGGCGTCTGGCTCGGGAGGGTTGTGGAGGCGGCCGGTGCTTCCATGTCGTCCGCCCTACCACGCCACCGGGCCTCGGCAGGCCCGGCAGCGCCTGGACCAGCGGCATCGACCGCAGCCACATGAGCGGGCACGGCGCGCAACCGTCGAATTGCCAGCACCGATGCGGCGACCGTGAGAAAGGGCCGAACATGAACACCGTCCCGGTCGGGTCTGACCGGGACTCGGAGCCGACCCGGTCAAGCAAGGCTCAACCGAAGGTCTCGTTCGCCCCCGCGGGGTGGAGGACTGGGCCTACAGGCCGAGCTGACGATCACTCCGGGGCGCCCGCCGTGGCGGACGCGAACTACTCCCTTCCCTTGACCCGACGCTACCACCATCCATTCCGCAGCACAGGGCGAGCCGGTCCCCACCGGCCAGGCCACATGACCCTCTGCAACCGATCAGGCCGCGGGATAGGGCGTGGCCCAGTCGCTGGTGTCGTTGACGTCGTAGGCGAGCCTGTCGTGCACGGCGATGACCCCGTCGGTCGCGCGGGCCCGTGCGACCAGTGCTAGGGCTTGGGTGCGGCGGGTGACCCAGCCGTCGAGGTCCACGACACCGTCGTGGACCTCGACGCGGGCCGTCTCGGCCGCCCGCTCGATCACTTCGGGTACCGCCCGCCGGAGGATCTCCTGGCGGATGTCCTCGTCGGCGCGCAGGTACGCCTTGAGCAGGTCACCGCGGGTCACGATGCCGACCAGCGCGCCGGCGTCGTCGACGACCGGCAGGCGTTTGACGCCGTGCTGGTACATGCGCGTAGCGGCCTCCGTGAGGGACTGGTCGGGCCGGATGGTGACGGCCGGGGTGGTCATGAGGTGCGCCACGGTGACGCCGGCCGCTTTTCGCTGGTTGACCCGTTGACGGTGGCGTCGCAGCAGCGGCCCGGGGCCGTGGCGTAGCGGTTCCACCTGCTTGAGGTACAGGTCGCTCTGGGAGATGACCCCGACGACCCGGCCGGCGTCGTCGACGACCGGTAGCGCGCTGACGTCGTGCTTGCGCAGCAGCAGGACCACGTCGCGGAAGTCGGCCTGCTCGCCGACGACGGTGACGTCATGGGTCATCACGTCCTGCATGGTGAGGCTCATCGTCAGCTCCCCGATACGCACCGGTGGTCGTCCCAAGTTCAGGTTCTCAGCGGCTGTCGGGAGTCCATAGGGCGGGTGGTCCCGCACGCGGTGGGCTGAAGTCGGTGCCGTCGCATGACCCTGGCCCCTAGGGGCCTACGGCGATCGGAGGTCCAATGGGCACGTCGGAAGAACCGCGTTGACCGTTGGGAGGTCACCATGCGACGAGTCGGGGACGTCATGACGACCAAGGTGATCACCGCGACGCCGTCGACGCCGTTCAAGCAGCTCGTCGAGTTGCTGGCGGCCCACCGGATCGGCGGGGTGCCGGTGGTCGATGAGGACGGGCGGGTACAGGGCGTGGTGTCCGAGCCTGACCTTGTGCTCAAGCAGGAGTACCCCCGTGACCACGAGCCTGGGCTCGGTGAGCGCCTGCGTCACCGTGCCGACCAGGCCCGCTCGCATGGCACGGTGGCGAAGGACCTCATGAGCAGCCCCGCTGTGACGATCGGTGAAGACGCGACTGTCGGGGAGGCCGCCAGGCTGATGGATGCCCGCTGCATCAAGCGGCTGCCGGTCGTGGATGAGCTGGGCCTGCTGGTCGGGATTGTGAGTCGTAGCGATCTGCTGCGGGTGTTCCTCCGCAGCGATGAGGAGATTCGGGCAGAGGTCCGCACGGAGGTGATCGGGCGCCAGATGGCGATGGATCCGGGGCGCTTCTTCGTGGACGTCGACCGCGGGGTGGTTACCCTGGAGGGGCGCTGCGAGCGGCGCAGCCTGATCCCCGTCCTCACGCGGCTGGTCTATGCCGTGGACGGCGTCGTGCACGTCGACCAGCGGCTGGGCTGGGACCTCGATGACAGACTGCCCCGCCGTCCACTGTTCTCCTCTCTCGGACCGTGACAGCGGCGTTGGATGGAGTCGAAGGGACAGTCGGACGGACCTGCCCCAGAGGTGAGGAATGACGATTACCACGATCCTGCTGCTGCTCGGGGCAACCTGGCTCGCGATCGGTGTCGTGCTGGCCGTGGTCATGGGCCGTCGCGGGTACGACTCTTTTGTCTGGTGGCTGCTCGGCACCGTGCTCGGGCCGCTGGCCATGGTGCTGGCGGTCGTGTCGGTGCGGCGGCACAGGACGCATGTTCACCAAGGCGTCCCCGCCACGGGCCCGGTGGACGTGGTCTTCGGGCTGGACGGGTCAGCGCACGCCGTTGCCGCGGTGCAGGCGGCGCTGAACCTGCTCGAGGGCCGGCTCGGGCGGGTCGCGCTGGTGACTGTCCTTCCCCTCGACCACTCCATGCAGCGCCGGCTGGACCGGTCGGCCGCGCGGGAGCGACTGGAGGACGTCGCGGCAACCCTGGTCCGGGCCGGGCGTGAGGTACACCCCAAGGTGGTGCTGCTCTCCGGGCGTCCTGCGGATGAGCTCGAGCGCCTTGCGATGGACGAAGGCTACGACCTGCTGGTGGTGGGCGCGCGGGGTGCCGGGCTGTCGACTGCGCTGCTGGGCAGCACCGCCACGACGCTGGCGGCGCGCGGCCGCGTCCCGGTCCTGGTCGCCGGCGGCGACGCGGCAACGACCCGCGAGCCTACGGCCCGCCGCGGCCTCTACCACATCGTCACCCAGCGACGCTGATCTGAGCCGGCAGTGCCGGTCCTAGCGTGGAGCTGTCAGGGTGAGGCCGGTTCGAGGCGCCCGAGGTGTCGCCTCCCAAGCCCTTGACCTGTCACGAGTCCACATTGCCTGACAGGGAGTCCGACATGAACGGACGAACGCCGCCGTAACGAGTCGCGACGCTGCCCACCGCCGGGGCGGCGATCCGGGGAGGGCGAGAGCCAGCGCGGATCGCCCTCCCACGACCTCGATGCCCGGGAATCATCCGACAGCAGGGCTCTCGCCCCACCGCCCCGCGTTAGGCGTGCTGGCGGATGGTGGTGAACCCGTAGCCTCGCTTGCGCAGTTCGCTGATCAGGGTTGGCAGTGCGTCGGCGTCCAGGGTGGAGTGGTCGGTGGGGTGTGAGCCCACGTGCATCAGCACGATCTGGCCCGGGCGCAGGGTGGTCAGGACCCGGTCGACGACCGTGCGGGTCGTCTGCCCACCGCTGGTCCCCTTCCAGCCGAGGGTGTCCACGGTCCAGGAGATCGAGCCGTAGCCCAGCGAGTTGGCGATGCCGATGGTGCGCGCGTCGCGGTCCCCGAAGGGGAAGCGGAACAGGGGTCTGGCGTCCTGGGCGGTGGCGGAGCGGATGCGGCCCTGGGCTTGCAGGATCTGGTCGCGGACCTGCGCGTCGCTGGTCAGCGCGGGCAGGTGCGGGTGCGAGTAGGTGTGGTTGCCGATCGGGTAGTAGGTGCCGATCTGTTCGGTCTGCTGCGGGTAGCGTTCGGCCCACTGGCCGGTCAGGAAGAAGGTGGCGGCCGCGCCGTTGCTCCGCAGGGTGGCCATGATCTTGGCGACGCCGTCGGCGTTGGCACCGACGTCGAAGGTGAGCGCCACCACCTTGCGGGTGGTCGGCAGGCGGCTCCATTCGCCGCCCAGCAGGCTGCCGGGCACGCTGGTGCGGACCTGCTTCCATACCACTGGCACGTCGCCTGGCTGCCGGCCGTAGGAGAAGAGCTGGTCAGGGGAACCGCTGCTGATGGTGTTCCGCAGATGCCAAGCGCCCGCGCGGAAGATGCCGATGGTGTCGCGCCCGTCGCGGTTCCAGTCGCCTACCACGGGCACGTCGCCGGGCTGGTGGCCGTAGGTGGTGATGTAGGTGGACGGCCCGGCCGTGTTGCTGTCACGCAGGTGCCACGAGCCGGCGCGGAAGAAGCCGATCGTGTCGATGCCGTCGCCGTTCCAGTCCCCGACGACCGGCACGTCGCCGGGAAGGTCCCCGAAGCGCACGATGAGGTTCGACACTCCGGCGCCGTTGGCATTGCGTAGGTGCCAGTAGGCCCCTCGGTGGAACCCGACCGTCTCGATGCCGTCCCCGTTCCAATCGCCAACGACCGGCACGTCGCCGGCGGCGCCGAACACGAACGAGACGTAGCGGCCGCCGGCGCCGTTGCGGTCCCGTAGATACCAGGTGCCGTTGCGGAACACACCGGGCGTGCGCGTGCCGTCGCCGTTCCAGTCGCCCATGAGCTTGCGGTCGCCGGCCAGGCCGAAGCCGAACTGCACCTCGGCCGCGCCGCCGGACAGGCTGTTGCGCAGTAGCCAGGTGGTGTCCCTGACCACCCCGGGCCGCGCACCGCTGGGCTGCCCCACCAGCGCCAGCCCGGCTGGCACGCTCGTGCCCAGCAACAGCAAGACCAGGATAGTCAGGCTGACAAGACACCGTCGCATGCTCCTCACCCCCCGCTCGGGCGAGAGCCGCTCGTTGAGGCGCGTGCGGCGTCTCGCAAGCGCCGCATTCCTCTCATCAGTGCCCACTCAGGCGGCGTCTGTCTCGTGCCGGTGGGCGTGGCCCAAGTGCTGAATGGTGGCGTCCGACCCGGGGAAGAAGAGGCTGACGTGGCCGTCGCTCTCCCAGCGGACGCGCCACGGTGGCTGGCCGTCGGGTCCATCCAGCGCGATGATCTCGCCGTCGCGTTCCGGCTCGCCCAGGTGCCTGCCCTTGATGACCACACGGTCGCCCACTGCCGCTTGCATGATGACCTCCTTGGTACCGGGACCTCGTCGGGTCGGGGTCAGCGGCGCCCGGGCCGCCGGCCGAGCATGCGCGCCGCCCGACGCTCCACCCACTCGGGCGAGAACACCGGAAGCAACGTCGTAGCGAGGTGGATGACGACCGCCACGCCCCAGCCGAGCAGCGGCCAGTAGAACCACCAGTCGCCGTCCGGCCCGCGGGTCGCCCAGTTGATCAGGAACAGCGCGCCGTTGACCAGTGTGAACACGAACAGGTGCACGTACAGCCCTTGGATCGTCCTGGCCCGCTCCCGAGCCTGCTCGTACGCAGGGTCACTGGCGGCGGTCCGGTCCGATGCGGTGGCGCTGCGGTCTTCCGCTTGCAACGACATCTCGTTCACCTCCAGGTCCACCTTGGCCTGTTGGCGGGAGCGGGGGCAGGGCCGAGCGTCCCACATCGCAAGGGCCGCTCGGCGGTCCTCGACGGGCGATGACGCCGTGGTGGGTTCAGGGCGAGGCGTGCCGGCGGATGACCAGCTTCCGGGCCTCTTCGGCGAGGAGTAGGAGCCACGGCGAGACGAGGATCGGGATCCACTGGGCCGGGGTCAGTGGGCGCTGGCCGAGGATGTGGTAGACGGGTGGGGCGTACACGAACGCCGCCAGCGCCAGCAACTCGACCAGCAGTGCGACGTTCAGCAGGCGGTTGCTGAACGGCCGGATGGACAGCAGCGATGCTGGCGTCCCGCGGCACTGAAGCGCGACGGCCATCTGCATCAGCGCGATCGAGGCGAACACCATGGTGGATAGGACGAGCTTGTCCGTCCCCGCTCTTGGGAGGGCCTGGGCTGGCCAGCCGAAGAAGACGGCCGCCCCCAACGGCAGCATGGCCATGGACAGGGTCGCCTCCACCGGGCCCAGGAACCCGAAGGCCCGGGCCAGCACGCGGCGGTCCAGTAGCCGCGCCCGGCGGGACCGCGGCGGACGCTGCATGACGCCTGGCTCGGGCCGCTCGGCGCCCAGTGCCAGGGCGGGCAGGATGTCGGTGCCGATGTCCAGAGCCAGGACCTGCAGCACCGTGATCATCAGGGGGATCCGGCCGGCCGACAGTGCCCAGACCATGAAGGGGGTGAGCTCGGCGACGTTGTCGGTGAGGTGGTAGGTGAGGAACCGCTTGATGTTGTCGAACGCGGCGCGGCCCTCCTCCACGGCCTGGACGATGTGGGCGAAGTTGTCGTCCAGGAGCACGAAGTCGGCGGCCTCCCGCGCCACGTCGGTGCCGACCACGCCCATGGCCACGCCGATGTCGGCCTGCCGCAGCGCGGGAGCGTCGTTGACGCCGTCACCGGTCATGGCGACGACCTCGCCCAGCGACTGCAAAGCTCTAGCGATGCGCAGCTTGGCCTCCGGAGCGACCCGGGCGAGCACGCTGACGCCGGGGTCGGCCAGCAGCTCGGCCAGCTGCTGGCCGTCTTCGGGGAGCTCGGGTCCGAGGACCACCCGGCCCACCGAAAGCCCAGCCTTGTCGGCCACGGACCGGGCGGTGGCGGGGTGGTCGCCAGTGATCATGACCACCCGGATCCCGGCCTCCTGGCAGCGGGCCATGGCGTCCGGCACCTCCGGCCGGACCGGGTCGGCCATCCCGACCAGGCCGAGTAGCTCCAGGTCGTACTCGGCGCCTTCGGGTGTGGGTGGAGGCTCCGGGTCGGGGAGCTCGCGCCGGGCGAATGCCAGGACCCGCAGCCCGTCGGCGGCCAGTCGCTCCACGTCGGCTTGGACCGCCGCCCGCACCAGGGGCTCCAGCGGCAGTGTCCGGTCCTGCTCCCGGTAGGACGTGCAGGCCCGGAGGATGGCCTCGGGTGCGCCCTTGGTGAGGACCTCCAGCGCGCCGGACGGCAGGGTATAGATGGTGCTCATCCGCTGGCGGGCCGACTCGAAGGGGAACTCCCGAACCCGGTGGGCACTCCGTTCGGTCTCCTCCCGCTCGACGCCTCCCTTGCGCGCCAGGACCAGCAGGGCCCCTTCAGTGGGGTCCCCGGCACAGCGCCAACGGCCATTGCGTTGCTCGACGCGCGCGTCGGTGCACAGCGCGGCCACCCGGAGCAGAGGGGTCACCAGCGCCAGCTCGGCGTCCCACAGCGGGCGCCCGTCCGCCAGCAGCGTCCCGCCCGGGCCGTAGCCGGAGCCCGAGGCGGTGTAGGAGTGCCCGCGGATGGCGATCGTGCGGGCGGTCATCTCGTTGGCGGTGATCGTGCCGGTCTTGTCGGAGCAGATCACCGTGGTGGCTCCCAGCGTTTCGACCGACTCCAGCCTGCGCACCAGCGCGCCCCGCCTGGCCATCCTGGTGGCGCTCATAGACAGCGACAGCGACAGCGTCGGCAGCAGCCCCTCGGGCACCAGCGCGACGATGACTCCGACGGAGAACAGGAACCCGTCGGCGAGGCGCTCGCCGAGCAGCAGGGAGATGCCGAACAGCACCACTCCGGCGGCGACGGCGAACATGGCGATCACGCGCACGGCCTGGTTGAGCTGTATGCGAAGGGGCGTGGGCCGGCGCACGACCGCGCCGGTGAGCTCGGAGATGGCGCCCAGGCGCGTTCGCGCTCCGGTGGCCGCCACGACCACGGTGGCCGATCCCGAGGTCACGAACGTCCCGGCGAACACCAGGTTGATGGCGTCCACGACGTCGGCTGGCGCCAGGTCCATGGTCTGGTCGTCGCGGGAGACCGGCTCGGACTCGCCGGTGAGCATCGAGTTGTCCACTTTCAGGCCGGCGGACTGGACCACGCGGGCGTCCGCGGAGATGCGGTCACCCTCGGCGAGCAGCACGATGTCGCCGGGCGCCAGTTCGGCGGAATGCACTCGGGTCTTGTGGCCGTTGCGGCGCACCACCGCCGTCTCCGGGAGCAGCGCCGACAGCGTCCGGATGGCCCGCTCGGCCCGGTACTCCTGGGCGAAGCTGAACAGGCCGTTGAAGACGATCACGGCGACGATAGCCACGCTGAGCTGTGGCATGCGTCCGATGAACGCAAGCCCAGAGGCGATCCACAGCATGATGGCGAAGAAGTGGAACATCTGGTCGAACAGCTGCCTGGCCAGACTGGGCCCCCGAGGCTGGGGCAAGAGGTTGGGCCCCTGGTGGGCGAGGCGAGCCTCAGCCTCGGCCGTCGACAGGCCCTCATGAGCGGTCTTCAGATCGGCCAGCACACCCTCGACATCCAGCAGCGCCGCCCGAGCCAGCGCCCCCGCCTCCGGCGGTGGGGTGGCGGTGCGCCTCGTCGGAGCTCCCGCCTCGGGTCGTGGTCGAACAAGCATCCTCATGGCTCAACGCTATGGACGAGACCGGCTGGCCAATACCGACCTTGGACCCACCGGGACGGGGACTATGGGGCCCGCGTCGACTGGCCGCGCTGGCGGGGCGAGGGTCAGGGAAGCCGCACGTAGCCGTTGCGGGCCTTCCACAGGAAGTACTTCTCGAACAGCAGCTTGGCCGCGTGCGCCTGTGGTCCCGGGATCAGCACGCCCGCCTTGCGCGGGGGGAGCATCTTGTCGGCAAGGATCATGACGCCGTTGTTGCCGGCGTCCATGACGCACACCGCGGGGATGTCGCGAACCGCTTGTGCGCGGTCGGGTCCTCGCCGCGGATCTGCGCCGCGATGTTGGTGGCGGCGACGTGGGCCTGGTGCTCGGTGGGGAAGCCTGTCTTGGGAACGCCGACTGGCACCGCGGTGGTCCACGGCACGCTGACCGCGGCGGCGATCCCGACGGCGTAGATGTTGGGGTCGGCGGTGGACTGGTAGGTGTCGTGCACGGGCACGTAGCCCTTGTCGTCGGTCAGCCCTGGCGTGGAGCGGACGACGCCCTGGCCGAGGAACGGGGGAATGATCATCACGTAGGCGAAGTCCAGTGCGCGGCCGTCGGCGAGCAGCAGCTTGTGAGGTCCCAGCTCGCTCATGGCCGTGTTGGTGACGGTGTGGATGCCTTCCTTCTTGCAGAACAGCCCGAGCAGCCGCTCTCCGCCCGGCAGCCCGCCGATGCCGAAGTGGCCCAGGAACGGTTCGGCGGTGACGTAGGTGATCGCGGCCCGCCGGCGCAGGCCGGCCTTCTTGAGCTGGTAGGAGAGGTTGAACAGGAACTCGTAGGCGGCGCCGAAGCAGCCTGCCCCCTGGGTGGCCCCCACCACGATCGGGCCGGGGTCGGCGAGGAAGCGCTGCCAGCCTTCGCCGGCGTGGATGGCGTCCTCCAAGGTGGTGATCGTGTAGGCGGCGTTGGCAGTGTCCAGGCCGGGAATGATCCCGATGTCGTTGCGGTAGCCGGTGGCCACGACCAGGTAGTCATACGCGTAGCTGCCCCGGGTGGTGTCGACCCGCCGTGCGGCGGGGGTCGATGCGGGTGGCTGTGGCGTGCACGAATTCGATGTCATGGGACTCGAACGTCGGGGCGAGCGGGAAGGTGATGTCGTCCGGACCCCGCTTGCCGAACGGGAGCCAGATGAGCGAGGGGTTGAACAGGAACCGGTCGGACGCCGACACGACCGTGACGTCGACGTCGCCTTCGAGTTCGTGCTTGACGCTCAGCGCCGCCGTGAGACCGCCGAAGTTGCCACCGAGCACCAGAACCTTCTTCCGCATCGCCGCCACCTCCCGTGGGACCTGGCTCGCTGCACTCAGCCTGTCACTGGCCACCACGGCCCCCCACGACTGAACGTCCCCGATACACCGGGGACCCTGGTCTCGCCGAGTGGCGAGCGGTCAATGGTGTGGCCGGCCGGGGTGAGGATGGCACCCGCCGCGGGGTGGTCGGTGGGCCGGCTGGCGGGGGTGGATAGCTCCGTCGTGCGACGGTGGGTCTTGTGGCGCAACGACCACCGTGACCTCTCCACTCCCTGACTGGTCTCCGCGAGTCCGTGGCGGGTGCCACACCGCGATCATGCCCGCTCGGCCGGGCCGCCGCCCGGGCCGTTCGACCTCCTATCAGCGGGATGAACGGCCATGGACGGTCCTGTTCCGCGACGGTGTGTCGTCGTCACGGGGCCAAACGGCGGGCGCAGACGGTGACCGATGGCTCTGCCTGGGGGCATCCCCGGGCGGCAGGCTGGCAGTGAACGGACCGAGCTCCAGCACCATGGGGGAGACCAAGATGAGCGAACGCGCGGCCAGCGGTGCGGCTGTCAGGCGGGTGGAGACCATCAGGCTGGCTGTCACGCACCTGCACGGGGACGCCTACGAGATCGAGACCCGCGGGCATCGCATGACGGTGGACCAGCCGGTTGACGCCGGTGGGGCGGACCTGGGACCAACCCCGACCGAGCTGTTCGTCGCGAGCCTGGCCGCGTGCGTCGGCTTCTACGCCGGTCGGTTCCTGCGCCGCCACAGCCTGGCCGCGGAGGGGCTGCGGGTGGACTGCCAGGCGACGATGTCGGGCGGGCGGCCCGCCCGGGTGGAGTCGATCAGCCTGCGGCTGGACGGCCTACCCATGCTGGCGGACCGCCAGCGGGCGGCGCTGCTGGCCGTCGTCGAGCACTGCACAGTCCACAACTCGATCCGGCAGGCCCCGGAGGTCGAGGTCGAGCTCGCCGCCGCGCAACCGGCCGCCATAGGGCCGCTCGCGGAGGGGACGTCCGACTCCTGACCCGCCGGGAGTGGTGTGCGGCAATGGATCGGCCGACTTCACCGGCCGCAGCAGGCCCGGGTGGCCCGGCGGGCGGTGGCCGAGGGTACCATCCCTGGCTGCTCGACCCACGTCAGGTGGCCAGCGCCTTCGCCAGCGGCATCCTTGGCTAGGTGCGTCCGGTGTCCCGGCAGAGCGCCCCCGGAACCGTCACGGTGACCTGGTCGGGCTCTGACGACGTCGTGCGGGCCGAGCTGGCCCAGCCGGTCCGCCATGGGTCCGCGGGCATCTGGATGATCACCCGAGTCGTTCGCGTCACCTGGCAACAGTCCATCCGGCCGCCCGGCCGCCTGCCGTCCGACCGCGGTTTCAGGTCACCGCCGGGCTCCAAGAGTGCTTGGAGTCCTGGAACGCTTCCGGTTCGACGACGATGAGCTCGCCTGGCTTCGCAGTGACCTCGGGTTGGACGAGTAGGCCATCGTGGCGTTTGCCGAGTTGCGGCCGACCGACACTGCTGGCTGGACGTCCCGATAACCCTCTGGTCCCCTCCCGTGCGGGACGTAGGGCTCACGACCCGCCATCGTCGCAGCCCTATGGTGGCGGTGCTGGGAAGTGCGTGACCGCAAAGGATCATCCGCGATGACTACATCGGACCCGCAATCTCATGTCGCTATGTACGCGGCTGGACGGATCGCTGTGCCCAGCCTGGCGGTCCAGGGGCGCGGCTCCCTGACCGCAGCGGGCATGCCCCGCACAGCCAAGATCATCCGCATCGCTATCATGGCGCAAGAGCTGCTGGAGGAGATACATCGCGCTCCGCTGGACCAGGCCGGCCAGGCGCGGCTGCGGGACGCGTTCGACGCCTCGGTCGGGGAGCTGTCGGGCTGCCTGCCACCGCGGCTGGCCGCCGAGCTTGACCGTCTCATCCCCGCCAAGCGCCGGGAACTTCGCGGCGACGATGAGCTGCGAGTTGCGCAGGCGCAGGTCGCGGGTTGGCTGGAGGGGCTGTTCCAGGCCATCAAGGCGAGCCTGGACGCACAGCAGGCAGCCACCCTCCGGCGGCTTGTGGAGCAGTCCGACCGTGATCGCCCGACAGGCGAATAGGCGACGGAACCATCGGACCGGTCCGGCGAGCGCGCGATCGTGGCGCCCCGAGGGGCCCGCGGCCGGGCTGCTGCGAGGGTGAGAGCACCGGATGCGGTGGCCTCCGGCTTACCGGTGGTCTCGACGCCTCGAAACATGGGCGAGGGCTGCGACCAGAGGCGGGCTGTCGTCCGGGACGGCGAGCGGGTGCTTGCGGCCCTGGAGCTTGCCTCCCAGCAGCGTGGACAGTACGGCCTGGGCGACCGGCAGGAGGTTTGCGGCCTGCTCCAACACCAGCGAGCGCGGTCCGTCGATGACCTCGCTGGTGACCTCCCTGCCGCGGTAGGCCGGCAGGCAGTGCAAGAACAGCGCGTCCGGCTTGGCGCACGCCAGCAGCCGCCGATCGACCCGGAACCGCTCCAGGACGTGCGCTCGGGCCTGGCGCGCTCGCTCGGGGTCGTGCAGCGACATCCAGGCGTCGGTCACCACCGCGTCCGCGTCTCGGACGGCGCCCGTCGGCTCACAGGCGAGGTGGACGCGCGAGCCGCGCTCGGCGGCCAGCGCCCGCGCCCGCGCCACCACCTCGGGATGGGGCTCCAGGCCATGGGGCGTCGCGACCGCCACGTCCATGCCGGCTAGCGGCGCGGCCTCCAGCAGGCTGTTGGCGACATTGCCGCCATCGCCGACGTAGGCCACCTTGTGGCCGGCCAGTACACCCCACCGCTCGCGGAGCGTCAGGAGCGCGGCCACTGTCTGGCAGGGGTCGTGGCCGTCCGTGAGCGCGTTGATAACCGGGACGGACGCGGCTGCGGCCAGACTGGACAGCTTGGCGTCGGCGAACCCGTGGACCACGATCGCGCGCGCGGACCGGCTCGCCATCCTTGCGGTGTCCTCGATCGTCTCGTCTCGGGCAAGCTGCAGTTCGCCCGGGCCCATGGCCAGCGAAACACCGCCAAGCCGGGCGACCGCGGTCTGCAACGCCGAGCGCGTGGGGGTCGAGGGCTTGATGAAGTACAGCGCAACGCTGTCGCCCCGTAGCAGGTCCGCGTGCAGGTAGGGGGCACCCTTCGCAGCAGTCGCCTCGTCGAGCAACAGGTCCAGGTCGACAGGACTCAGGTCCGCAACGCGCAGCAGGTCTTTCATCATCGTCCCCTTCCCTCCGTGAGGCCGGTCGGCCTCGGATCATGCGGCGGGTGGGGTCGTCGTGGCCGGTCCGGTCCTCCCGAACGCTGGGCGATTCATCACCTCCAGCCTCTCGCTGCGGCGCACCGCTGGGGAGAGGCGAAGGTCCTGCGGAAACCGACGCGACCGACTCTGCTGAGCGAGCTGCCTGAGCGCTGCGGCGCGATCGTGTGCGTGCGCCTTGCGGTGATCCGGGACCAAGGGCCCGCCGGTGGGGGGTCCTCAGGCGGCAGCCGGCGAGGACGCTCTCGGCGACCATGGGGACGACAGGGGGAGGTGTCGTTGATGCCCATGTGGGAGTGGATGTCTGGCTGGGCCTGGCTCGGCATGGCGGTGATGCTGGTGACACTCCTGGCACTGGTGGCCGTGGCCGCCACGGTGGTTGTGCGCCTATTAGGTCCGCGAAACCATCCGGACGGTGGCGACCGACCGGCAGAGCGGTCTGCCATGGAAACTCTGCAGGAGCGGTTCGCCAGGGGTGAGATCGACGAGGAGGAATTCCTGCGTCGCCGCGCGGCGCTGTCCGGCTGAGTCACAGGGAGGATCCAGCAGTGTGCCTGGGGGAGATCGGCGAGGTCGAGCGGGTGTGGGACGAGGACGGCGTGCGCATGGCGGTGGTGCGGACCGCCGACGCGGAGCTGCGCAGCAGCCTGCTGTATCTCCCGGAGGCCCAGGCGGGCACCTACGTCCTAGTGCACCTGGGGTTCGCGGTCGAGGTGCTCGACGCGCACGAGGCCGCCGCCGCGCTGGCACTGCGGCGCGGTGAAGCGGAGGAGGGACGGGCATGATGGTGGCCCGGACTCGCGCCTGGGGTCTGGCGCTGGCTGCTGGCACGGCGATGGTGAGCGGCGTGGCGGTATTCCTCAACGCCGACGCGGTACGCGTGTTCGGCAACGCCACGGTCTACACCACCGCAAAGAACCTGGTCGCGGCGTTGCTGCTCGGCACGCTGGCGGCTGTCGCCGGGGCGCGCGGGTCGCGGGCCCGGCTGGTGCGGCCGCGTGGCCGGTCGCAGTGGGTTGGCCTGGTCGCGGTGGCCGTCGTGGGTGGCAGCCTGCCGTTCGTGCTGTTCTTCGAGGGACTGGCGCGGGCCACCTCGGTCCATGCGGCCTTCCTCCAGAAGACGCTGGTGGTCTGGGTGGCGTTGCTGGCGGTGCCGCTGCTTTCCGAGCGGTTGGGGTGGCCGCACGTCGCGGCGGTCGGGTTGCTGGTGTGGGGCCAGGCGGTGCTCGGCGGCGGGGTGGGCGGCCTGCGACCAGGCGGCGGTGAGGCAATGATCCTCGGCGCTACGCTGCTGTGGGCTGTCGAGGTGATCGTGGCCAAGCGGCTGCTGGTCGGCCTATCGCCGCTGACCGTTGGCCTAGCGCGCATGGGCTTGGGGGTGCTGGTCCTTGTGGGCTGGCTGGCGGTCGTCGGGCACGGTGGAGACCTGGCCGGGCTGACGCCGGGCCAGTGGGGCTGGGCGCTGCTGACGGGTACGATCCTGGCCGTCTACGTGGCGGGCTGGTATGCCGCGCTGGCGCGGGCGCAGGCCGTTGACGTGACCGCTGTGCTGGTGCTCGGTGCCGTCGTGACCGCGCTGCTGGACGCCACGGTCAAAGGCAGGGAGTTGGCATCGAGCGGCCTCAGTCTGGCGCTGGTACTGGCGGGAGTGCTTCTGGCGCTGGTCGCGGCACGGGTCGCGCGGGAGCCCCCGCTCGCGGGAGGCACGCAGCGCGACTGAGACAAGACGCCGTTGCGCTCTTGTTGGTGTCTTCGCGCCGCTCGGTCAGGTGCCGCGCCTGCGTCAGGCGTCAGACCGAGCGGACCGACAGCACACCGGGGACGATCCTGGCCAGAAGCTCGGCGAGCCGCCGGTCACGCGGGCCCAGCCAGCTCCGGAACCCGAGCGTCACAATCCCGTCGGCGACCGTGACGGTGACACAGGCGTCCGGTAGCTCGTCGGCCAGCGCCGCCACGAGCTCACGGCGGATCTCGTCGTCGTGGCGGGCCAGCACCCGCAGCAGGTCCCGGCGGGTGACCATGCCGACCACCTGGCCGCCGTCGGTGACCGGGATGGAGCGCAGGCTTCCCCGCAGCATCAGGTGGGCCGCTCGCGCGGCGTCCTCCTTCGGCGGCAGCGTGATCACCTTGCGGGTCATCACCTCGGCGACGGTGTGGGGAACCGGAGCCTGGTCGGCGGGCACCGGGAGGATGCGGCTGCGCGGGTCGGGTCTGGCTTCCAGTGGCACCAGGTCGGCCTCGGTGACGATCCCGACCAGCTCGGCGCCGTCTACCACCGGTAGCGCGTTGAAGCCGTGCTGCACCAGCAGGGCGGCTGCCTGCTTGATGCTGGTGTACGAGGTAACCGTGACCACCGGGCTCGACATGACGTCCTTGATGCGCATCGCATCCTCGCTTTCTGACTAGGGCGCGCGCACGCCAGCGCCCCAGAGGGGGACGATCCAGGGGATGTCATCCACTTCGTAGCTGAGCTGGTCATCGACCCGCACCAGGCCGTCCACGCCGTAGACTGCCCGGACAAGGAGCGGGATCATGCTGGATCGCTCCACCTCGCCACGGAGGGCGACCACCCCATCGCTGACCTCGACCTGCAAGCAGGAAGGATCCATCCGCAGGTCGCGGCGGATCACGTCCTCCACCACCTCGCGGCGAAGCTCCTCGTCCTCGCGCAGGAAGATCTTCAGCAGGTCGGACCGGGTGACGATGCCGACCAGCCGGCCGACCGCATTGTCCACCGGCAGGCGCTTGACGCCCCTGGCGTGCAGCAGCCGGGCGGCTTCCGCAACAGTCGCGTGCTCGCCGATGGTCACCACCGGCGTGGTCATGACGTCGGCGACTACCGCGCCGTGAGCTTTGCCTCGCTGGATCCGGCGGTGCTTGCGTTCCAGCAACGGGGCTTCGTCGGCCTCTGGGGGGAGTTCCTCTTTGAGGAGCAGGTCGGCCTCGGAGACGATGCCGACCACATGGCGGCGGTCGTCGACGACCGGCAGCGCACTGATCTTGCGGTCCAGCAGGAGCCGCACCAGTTGCTTGTAGGGTGTGTCCCGTGAGGCGCAGATGACCTCGGTGGTCATCACGTCGAGAACTCGGCGCATCGAACGCTCCTTCGCTCGAACTGAACCGAGCGCTCCCCGACGCTCCGGCCCACACCTTCACCCTAGAACTGGGCGCTCCGCCGTCAGAGAGGCGAAGGTCCCTGCAATAGTCCTACCTTCAGACCATCAGCCAGGGTCGAGAATCGGCGTGCTCGACGGGGCAGCCCGTTGCTGCCTGATGCCAATCACCGGCTCACGTCCGCAAGCCGTCCTCCGGCGAGTACAGCCACGGATAGCCGCGGTGCAACCGGACGCGTGCCGCGACGCTAGGGTCACGGTCGATCCCGATCACCTGCCGGCATGTCGGGCACTGCCAGCGCTCGAAGTCGTGGCCGGAGCCCTCCAGCACCATAGGGCGCCACACTTGTCACAGATTTCGCGCCACCGGGTCAGGGCGATGCCACCGACCTCCCGCGTGACGGTGCCCATTCTTGTCCACCCTCGTCATCGGCGAGTTGCACATCCCCAAGGACAGCATGGGTGCCCGTCAGACTGGCGCGCAGGGGCGCAAGGCCCGTCACCAGGGGGCACACCGCCGCCGAGCCCGAACGCACCTCAGAGTCGAGGGACCGGGGCATGACAGCGAGGGCTTCGCCAGGCCATTTGGGCGGCGTGTGGCGCGTCAGAGCTTGTAGCCGATGTGGCGGAGCAACGACCTGCGAGCCTGGACGTCCTCCTCGGACTCGGTCCCGAGCGGGCCGCCACCATCCACCACGCCGAGAATGCCTCGTCCCTGATCTGTCTCGGCGATCACGACCTCCACGGGGTTGGCGGTGGCGCAGTAGATGTGGCACACCTCGCGGACCATCTTGACCTCGTTGAGGACGCTGATGGGAAAGCCCTCGCGGAGCAGGACCACAAAGCAGTGCCCCGCGGCCACCTCCCGAGCTGCAGCGACCGCAAGCTCGACTAGCTCCTGGTCGTTGCCGCTCCGGCGGATCAGGCGGGGACCGGACGACTCGCAGAAGGCCACCCCGAACCGCAGCACCGGCGATGCCTGCGCCAGCGTCTCGTGCAGGTCGTCCACCGTCTTGATGAAGTGGGCCTGGCCGAGGATCAGGTTGACGTCCTCTGGCTTGCCGATCGGCACGACGTGCAGATCCATGTGCCCGTTCCTTTCCCACAGGTCGGGTTGGTCGTGACGCTGGTCGCAGCCTCGCCGCGAAGGTCCTTTCGGCAGCCTGATCATGACATCGGCGACCGAAGCGCGCGCCTTCGCCACGGCTCCGGCGACATGGCCAAAGAGCGACGCAGGTACCGCGCGGGTCGCGCTCACACCGTGTCCCTCCGACCCGTCAAGGCGGCTCGGCATCGCCACTACGATGGCTCCCGAGAAGGACCGGGTGGGAGCCTCCGCAGGAGGCGCGGCACCATGGTCATGACCATCCGTTGCGCCAGGTCTCATGCGGCGTTGGGGGGGCGGGAGATGACGAGAGGACCTGCGGTGGGATATCGGCTGCTGCCGCATACCGCGGATGTGGTGGTGCAGGCGTGGGCGCCGACCAGGGCGGCCTGCCTGGCCGAGGCGGTGCGGGGGCTGGTCGCGGTATTCGCCGACACTGCCGGGGTGGTTGGCAGCCGGTCCGTGGCGTTCGCGATTGGGCCGGCGACGGACGAGGAGCTGCTGGTGCGCCTGCTCGAAGAGGTGATCTACCGGGTCGAGGTGGACGAGGTGATCCCGGTGGACGTACAGGTGGAGCTCACGCCTGACGGTGGGGTCCGTGGCCGGCTGGACGTCGCGCCGCTGCGGCCGGCCATGATCATCGGCGCGGCGCCTAAGGCCGTCGCCTGGCACGAGCTGTCGTTCGCCCCCGAGCGGACCGGCTGGAGGTGCAGAGTCACGGTGGACGTGTGAGACAGATAGTGGCCGGTCAGCCTTTGATGACGCCGACCGGGCGCAGGCGGGCCACGCGGCGGGCCAGCCCGGCCTGCTCGCAGGTGGCGACCACCTCGTCGACGTCCTTATACGCGGCTGGGGTCTCCTCGGCCAGGCCACGGTCGGAGTCGGCACGGACCTCGACCCCGGCTCGTTGGAGCTCCGCGCGCAATTGCGGGCCCCGGACCTGGCGGCGCGCCTGGTGGCGGCTCATGCGCCGCCCGGCGCCGTGGCAGGTGGACCAGAACGCACCGCCGTCGGGCACGCCGGCCAGCACCCAGGAGGCCGTGCCCATGGAGCCGGGGACCAGCACCGGCTGGGCCGCCGTCGTAAGGTCGGCGGGCAGGTCGGGGTGGCCGGGCGGCAGCGCCCGGGTGGCGCCCTTGCGGTGGACGCACAGCAGCCGAGGCCGCCCGTCGAGCTGGTGGGTCTCGAGCTTGGCGAGGTTGTGGGACACGTCGTAGACCAGCTCCAGCCGGCGGTCCCCGGTGGTCTGCTGGAAGGCGTCGCGGGCGGCGTCGGCGAGCAGATGGCGGTTGGCGCGGCCGTAGTTGGCGGCCGCGGCCATGGCGCCCAGGTACGCCTGACCCTCGGGAGAGTCGACCGGCGCGCAGGCAAGCTGCCGGTCGGGCACCTGAATCCGGTGGCGGCCCATCGCGGCAAGCATCGCCTGCACGTGGTCGGAGCAGACCTGATGGCCAAGCCCACGCGAGCCGCAGTGGATCATCACCGCGACCTGGCCAGCCTCCAGACCGAACGCGGCGGCGGTCTCTGTGTCGTGGACGGTTTCGACGACCTGGACCTCCAGAAAGTGGTTGCCGGAGCCCAGGCTGCCGAGCTGGCCGAGGCCTCGCTGGCGCGCCCGCTGACTGACCTGATCGGGGTCGGCGTCGCCGACGGCGCCATGGTCCTCGCAGCGGTCCAGGTCCCGCGCGTCCCCCACGTCCTGCTCCACGGCCCAGCGGGCGCCACCATCCAGCACCCGGCAAAGCTCGGCCTCGCCGCGCAGCGGCCATACTGCGCCGTGGCCGAGGCCTCGGGGGATCCTTGCGGCGAGCGCGTCCATCAGCGCGGGCAGGCATTCGGAGAGGTCGTCGCTGTGAAGATCAGACACCAGCAGGCGAACGCCGCAGGAGATATCGAAGCCGACGCCACCGGGCGAAACGACGCCGGCCTGTTGGACATCGGTGGCGGCCACCCCGCCGATCGGGAAGCCATAGCCCCAGTGCACGTCCGGCATGGCGTACGAGGCGACCACGATGCCGGGCAGGGTCGCGACGTTGACGACCTGCTCCATGGAGTGGTCCTCGACCACCTCGGGCAGCAGCGCCTTGGAGGCGAACACGATGCCGGGCACGCGCATCGCCCCGCGCGGGTCGATCCGCCAGCGTACCGGCGTCTCCTGGATCAGCTCGATGCTGGTCGCTTGCATTCTTGCACCTCTTCGTCGCGACATATTGCCGTTTGGGCGGCATCGTGGCTGGCGTGACCAGCCCTTACTGACGCTAGCCCTGTTCTCCGCACATGGGGTGCGGTAGGGATGGGCGGGTGTTGAAGTTGGGGTTTATCGGTGGGTGTGGCAGGGTTTGCGGATGCGCCGCCCGCCGCCCGGCTTGCGTCCGGTCCGCTACACCTACGCGCCG
>WNGE01001024.1_pt1 | contig 36130 bp, 31 predicted proteins | sample 5400651 | NCBI WGS metagenome assembly WNGE01 (sample SAMN13153370, study PRJNA577476) | soil metagenome | isolation source: 60 cm soil or saprolite under grassland replicate 2 | place: USA:California | collected 2016-06-15
GCATCGAGCGGCTTGAGCTGTCCGAGGGCGCGCGGGAGGCGACGGGCCACAGTGTCCAGCGGCGCGTCGATGACGACCTCGGCGTCGTACTCCCATCCGACGGCGAGATGCTCCTCGAGCATGGCGACCGGGTCGAGGTGTTCGGGTGGGCTGAAACTGTCGTGGAGCACCTCCACCGCGCGCACCCGGTCGATCCGGTACGCCCGCAGGGCGTCGGTGGGGTGAGACCGGCACAGCAGGTACCACCGGCCGTGGCGGACGACGACCGCCCAGGGGTCGACCTCGCTGACCCACTCCGACCCGGCCTCGGAGCGGTAGCCGAGCCGCACCCGCCGGTGGTTGGAGCAGGCCTGCACGAGGGCGGTCGTGGTCCCGGGGTCGGGTCGGGCGGCGGCCCGGTCGGGGGCGGGCGCGGTGGTCCGACGGACCGCCTCGGCCTGGGCGGCCACCGGCTCCGGGAGGGCCCGCACGATCTTGCCGAGCGCGCTGCCGACCGGGTCGGTGGGATCGCCGGCGTCATGGTGGCCGTCGAGCACGGCCATGACCAGGCCGAGGGCCTCGGCGGCGCTGAACATCAGGGGCGGAAGCCGCAGGCCCCGGCCGACGCGGTAGCCGCCGTAGGGCCCGCGGACAGACTCGATCGGGATGCCGGCCTCGCGGAGGATCGCGATGTACCGCCGGGCGGCCCGCGCCGAGACGCCGAGCTTGTCAGCCAGCGCGTCCGCGGTGATGCCCGGGCTGCCCTGGATCAGTTCGAGGGCCAGCAGCGCCCGTGCCGTGGGGCTCGCGTCGCGCGTCACCGCATCCACCCCCCATCAGGAAGCAGAACGTCCGGAATGGAGCCTAGCCTGCCGGGCATGAGTGAGGACGCGGACACCACGATCCACCAACCGTCGGCGGGCAGGAGACGACCAGCGGCAGCGATGATGACGGCCATGGAGGCGCCGATCCCGGCCGAGCGGCTGACCATCGTCCCGGCCAACGAGGCGTCCTGGGACGACCTCACCGCGATCTTCGACACCGGTACCGACCCGGGTCGGTGCCAGTGCCAGCGGTACAAGGTCGTCGGCTGGATCTGGCGCGACTCCACCCAGCCGGAGCGGACCGCGCTGCTGCGGGCGCAGACCGCCTGCGGCGAGCCGGACGCCGCGGCCACCAGCGGGCTGGTGGCCTACGTCGACGGCGAGCCGGCGGGCTGGGCCGCGGTCGAGCCGCGGACCGCGTACCCCAAGCTGCGCACCTCCCGCGTCCCATGGAACGGTCGGGACGAGGACAAGGACGACGACGGCGTCTGGGCGGTGACCTGCTTGGTGGTCCGCAAGGGCTACCGGGGCCGTGGTCTCACCTATCCCCTCGCCCGGGCCACGATCGACTTCGCCCGGGAGCGCGGCGCCCGGGCGCTGGAGGCCTACCCGATGATCACCCATCCGGGCAAGGAGATCACCTGGGGCGAACTGCACGTGGGGGCCCGTCAGGTTTTCGAGGACGCCGGCTTCGAGCAGGTCAGCCACCCCACCGTCCGGCGGGTGGTCATGCGCGTCGCCTTCACCTGAGTACCGACGCGACGACCTGAAGATCGGCGACCAGGCCCTTGTACGCCGTGTCCCGGTCGTCGGCCCGCAGGACCGCCGACGGGTGCAGCGTGGCCAGCACCTTGGCGGTACCGCCGGGCTGGGCGAAGTCCTCGGGGTGCCAGGCGGACTCCGGCCACGGCAGCAGTTCGCCGCGCTGTCTGGTCACCCGGAACGAGGGCCCGAGCAGTGCCTGTGCGGCGGTCGCACCGAGCACCACGACCACCTGCGGGCTCAACTGAGCGAACTCGGCGAGCAGCCACGGGCGGCAGGCGGTGATCTCCATGCGGTCCGGGGTCTGGTGGATCCGGCGCTTGCCGGTGCGGCGGAACTTGAAGTGCTTCACCGCGTTGGTGATGTACAGGTCCTCGGGGGCAATGCCGACGTCGCCGACCACCCGGCGCAGGAGCACCCCGGCGGGGCCGACGAACGGTTCGCCGCGCTGGTCCTCGACGTCGCCCGGCTGCTCGCCGACCATCACCACGCGGGCATCCGGGCCACCCCGGCTGAACACCGTCTGGGTGGCGTCCTCCCACAGATGGCAGCCCTGGCAGCCGCGGGCGGCGGCGCGTAGCTCGTCCAGGTCGGCACCGGCCGGTACGAACGGGACAGCACTGGTCATGCCACCCGTTGTACCCCATCCGCCCGGGTGCCATTCCGATGCCACCGGGTCTCGTAACAGAGGAGAAATGTGACTGAAACCACAGATCGAGAAGCTTCTCACTAGTCCTAGCGGCCCCTGCGGGGGTGCCAAGGCGGCGGACTCGGCGCTCCCGCAATCGAAGGGAGGACAACGTGGTTCCGTATCCCGACTGGCTCAACCCTGGCGACAACGCGTGGCAACTGGTCGCGGCGACCCTGGTCGGACTGATGAGCATCCCGGGTCTCGCGTTGCTCTACGGGGGACTGGTCCAACGCAAATGGGTGGTGAACACCATGCTGATGGCGTTCACCGGATTCTCACTCGTCCTGGTCGTGTGGGTGCTGTGGGGTTTCAACCTCGGCTTCGGCAAGCCGTTGACGCCCAACTGGCCAGGCATCCTCAGCTCCTGGGTCGGCACGCCGGCCCCGGTCCTCGGGCACGTCGCCGAGGAGGGGCAGGCTCACATCCCACTGGTCAGCGACGCGGGTCTGATGCCGGCGTTCCGGTTCCCGCACTCGTCGCTGGTGTACTTCCAGTTCGTCTTCGCCGCGATCACCCCGCTGCTGTTCCTCGGTTCGGTGCTCGGGCGGATGAGCTTCAAGGCGTGGCTGCTGTTCATACCGTTGTGGTCCACGATCGTCTACTCGGTCAACGCGTTCCTGCTGTGGGGCGGTGGCTGGTGGGCGGCCAAGGGCGCGCTCGACTACTCGGGCGGGTACGTGATCCACCTCGCCGCCGGTACCTCCGGTTTCGTGGCGGCCGCGGTCATCGGGCCACGGCTGGCCCGGGACCGGGCCAAGGCGGTACCGAACAATCTGCCGGCGGTCGCGGTCGGCCTGGGCCTGTTGTGGCTGGGCTGGAACGGTTTCAACGGCGGCGACATGTACTTCGGTGGCATGCAGGCCTCAGCCGGCGTGATCAACACCAACGTCGCCACCGCCGTGGCGCTGCTGACCTGGGTCATCTGGGACATGCTGGTCGGCCCGCAGCGCAAGCCGACGTTCCTCGGCGCGGTCAACGGCGGCATCACCGGGCTGGTCGCGATCACCCCGGCGGCCGGGTTCGTCAACGGCCTCGGCGCGATCCTGATCGGCGTCATCGCCTCGTCGATCGTCTGGCTGTCCTGGAACAAGTTCGCCAAGTTGTCCTTCATGAAGAAGGTCGACGACGCGATGGGCGTCTTCCACACCCATGGGGTCGCCGGGCTGACCGGCGGCCTGCTGGTCGGCTTCTTCGCCGACCCGAACATGGCCGTCTACCTCAACAAGGATGGCTCCACGGCGTTCAGCACGTCCGGTTGGATATGGGGTCACCACCCCAAGCAGATCCTGTGGCAGGCCGGCGCCGCGCTCACCATCATCGTGTGGGACGGCGTGATGACCTTCGTGATCCTCAAGGTGCTCAGCCTGTTCATCAAGCTGCGCCTGCCCGACCCGGTGCTGGAGACCGGCGACCTCGCGGTACACGACGAGGAGGCGTACCCGTCCGACGAACTGGTCTCGGTCGGTGCGACCGCGACCTCGGTACCGGCGCGAGCACCTGCCCCGGCACCGTCCGAGTCCGTACCCGAATAAGCCCTCGACCCCGCGGGGTGGCCGGCAATGATGCTCATCACTGCCATTGTCGTGCCATCCCGCGTGCCGGTGGTACGCCGGGCCCTGGGGCTGTTCGGCGTCCAGGGCGCGACCCAGGAGCGGCTGTACGCGGAGCTGCGTCCGGGCGTGAAGTCCTGGGTACCCCGGGTACGCCTGGATGTGTTGAGCACCAACGCGGACACCCCTGATCTGGTACGGGTGATCAGCCGGGCGGTCACCGGTTCCGACTTCCAGCTCTGGGTCGTGCGGGTGGATCACCTGGTGCGCATCCGCACCGGCGAGGTCGGCCTGGACGCCATCTAACGGGACAGGCTCCGGGACGCGCCGCTCGTGGCGGCCAGTACCGCGTCGGCGAGCGGCTCGATTTCGCGCAGGTCCAACGGACTGACCGTGATCCGCAGCGCGGGCGGGGTGGCGATCCGGTGCAGCGCACCAGGTCCGACCGCGTATCCGCAGTCCCTCAGGCGGGCCACCGCGACGGTCTCGTCGGGCACCGGTACCCACACGTTGATGCCGGTACGCCCGCCGGCGGGCAGCCCGCGCGAAACCAGCGCGCAGACCAGTGCGGTACGCCGGGCGGCGTAGCTGTCCCGGGCCCGGGCCACCCGCTCGGCGACCCCGGCATCGGACCACAGCGCGAGCACCAGGCGCTGCAGGATGGTGGAGACCCAGCCCGAACCCACCCGCATCCGCCCCTCCACCCGCGCGACCGTGGTCTCGTCCCCGGCCAGGACGGCCAGCCGCAGGTCCGGCCCGTAGGGTTTGGACACCGAACGCAGGAAAGCCCACCGGCTGGTCGCGCCGGCCAGGTGGTGCAGCGGCACCGGGGACAGCTCGGCGGCATGGTCGTCCTCGATCACGAGCAGGTCGGGATACCCACGCAACTCCTTACGCAGCAAGGCGGCGCGGGCCGCGCTCAGCGCCGCCCCGGTCGGGTTGTGCGCGCGCGTGGTGACCACGACGGCGCTGACCCCGGCGGCGAGCGCGGCCCGCATCCCGGCGGCGGAGACGCCGTCGTCGTCCACCGGCATGGGAACCGGCGACAATCCTTGCGCCGCAACGAGATCCAGCAGGTTGGCCCAGCCGGGGTCCTCGACCCCGACCCGGTCGCCGGGGCGCAGGTGGGCGGCGAGCAACCGGTCGATGCCATCCAGCGCGCCGCCGGTGACGGTCAGCGCGGGCACCCGCAGGCCGTCCGCGCGCAGCCGGTCCCCGGCCACCCCGGCCAGCTCGGGGAGCACGCCGGTGTGCTGGTAGGTGGCGGGCGCGCGGTGCGCCAGGGCGGGCAGGCGGGGCAGCAGCCGCGGGTCCGGCTCGCCGGCGGACAGATCAAGAACCCCCGGGGGTACCGGCAGCCGCCGGCCCGCCCTCGTCGGCGCCACCGGTGGCCTTGGCCGGATCCGGGTGCCGTTGCGTCCGGCGGTCTCCACGATGCCCCGCTGGCGCAGCCCCTTGTATGCGGCCGCCACAGTCGCTGGACTGAGACCGAGGACCGCCGCCAGCTCCCGGACCGGCGGCAGCGGATGCCCCGGCCCGAGCGCCCCGCGGCGCACCCCGGCCTCCACCGAGGCGGAAATCTCGGCGGCCGTGCTCCCGCTAACCTGATAATGTACTGGCACAGTCTAGAGATTGTACTATAACAAAGGAGGCACCGTGTACCCCGTCAGCGCGCGAACCACTCCGCACCGGCTCGCCGAACGGGTCTCCTACGACCGGGCCGCCGCGCACGCGATCCTCGACGAGGCGTTGGTCTGCCATCTCGGGTTCAGCACGCCGGAGGGTCCCAGGGTGCTGCCCACGCTCTTCGCCCGCATCGACGAAACCCTGTACGTGCACGGCTCCACCGGCAGCGGACCCTTGCTGGCGCTGAGAAACGGCGGTCCGGTCTGCGTCGCCGTCACCCTGCTCGATGGTCTCGTACTGGCCCGCTCGCAGTTCCACCACAGCGCCAACTACCGCTGCGTGGTGGTACATGGCGACGCGGTCGTGGTGCGTGCCGAGGCGACCCGGCGGCGGGCCTTCGACGCGCTGATCGACAAGGTCGGGCCGGGCCGGTCCCGGGACACCCGGCCACCGACCGCCAGGGAGCTGGCGCAGACCGCCGTGCTGGCCATCCCGCTGGTCGAGGTGTCGGTCAAGGCACGCAACGGCCCGGTGGCCGAGGAGCCGGAGGACTACGGGTTGCCGTACTGGGCGGGGATCGTCCCGGTACGCACCACGCGCGGGGTACCGCAGCCGGACGCCGGGGTCGGCCGGCCGGTACCCGACTACCTCAAGGAGCCCCGGTCACCATGGCTGGAGCCGGTTGTCCTGCGCGGTGAACATGTCGTGCTCGAACCGCTCGACGGGTGCCACGCCGCCGAACTGTTCCACGCGCTGGACGACGAGGAGGTGCACCGGTACATCCCGTCGCCCCGGCCCACCAGCGAGGCGCAGATGGCCGGGGCGATCGCGGCGAAGCTGGCCGAGCACGCGGCGGGGCTGCGGGTGCCGTGGGTGCTGCGCGCCGCCTCCGGCGAGGTCGTCGGAACCACCTCGTACTGCCCGGCGGACGAGGTCAACCGCACCGTGCACATCGGCTCCACCCAGGTCGGCCGGGCGTGGTGGCGCACCGGCATCAACACCGAGGCCAAGCTGCTGTTGATGACCCGGGCGTTCGGGGAGTTGGGCGCGGTACGGGTGGAGTGGCAGACCGACCACCTCAACCTGCGCTCGCAGGCCGCGATCGAACGGCTGGGCGCCACGAAGGAAGGCGTGCTGCGCCGGGACAAGCGCCGGTACGACGGCACGTGGCGGGACTCGGTGTTCTACGGGATGACCGACGCGGAGTGGCCGGCGGCCAGGAAACGGCTGGTCGAGCGGCTGGCCCGGGGATGACGACGGGGCGACCACCTGGCCGGCCGGCTGCGCCGGCGGCGTAGGCTGGCCAGTGCACTGACCAGCGGGGTAGGCGCGATCCTCAGCGGCGTCGCCGCGAAGCTCGCCACCGCCTCCCCGCACAAGGAGGGAGTGCCATGTTCAGGAACACGAAGGCATTCAGCGGGTTCGCCGTCAACGACATCCAGAAGGCGAAGGAGTTCTACGGCCAGACCCTCGGACTGGACGTGTCCGAGGATGAGGGCGGCTACCTGCACCTGCACATCGCCGGCGGTACCGAGATCCTGGCGTACCCGAAGGAAGGCCACATCCCGGCGACGTACACCATTCTCAACTTCCCCGTCGACGACATCGACAAGGCCGTGGACATGCTCACCGAGCGCGGCATCCAGTTCGAGCGCTACCCCGGGATACCGGCCGACGAGAAGGGCGTCATGCGCGGCAACGGGCCGGACATCGCCTGGTTCACCGACCCGGCCGGCAACACCCTCTCGGTGATCCAGCAGGGCTGACCGCCCGCGCTCAGGCCGGCTCCCGGGTCAGGCTGATCGTGAGGTCCGGCCGGTCGAGGGTACGCAGGATCTCGTTGACCACCCGGACGTCCTCGCTCATCGGGCGGACCGTCCGCCGGTCGCCCCGCCCCGGGCGGAGCACGAAGTAGTGCACGGCGGCCCGGACCAGGGCCCGGTCGGCGGCGCTGGCGAAGGCGGTCTCGGCGACCAGCCGGCGTAGCGCACCGGCGACCCGCTCGGCCAGCGTGTACTCGACCGGGTCGCGCTCCAGGCGCAGTCCGGCCAGATGCCCGTCCAGGCGCCGGAGGAGGACAGCAGATTCGTGCCCGAGTTGGCCGGGTGCGTCGTTCATCCGGGTGACCTCCCGCAGCGTAATCACCATGTCACAATTGGTGCTGAGGGAATCTAGCTCGATCCGTACAACAAGGGCAAGAGCCGCAAGCCTTTTCTTGTCGTACGCGCACGGCAAGATGGATGGGTGCTTGACGAGTTCGGCGCCGCCACCCGGGCCTGGTTCCAGGCCGCTTTCGCGGCGCCCACGGCGGCGCAGGCCGGCGCCTGGTCGGCGATTGGTGAGGGCCGGCACGCGCTGGTCGTCGCGCCGACCGGCTCCGGCAAGACGCTGGCCGCGTTCCTCTGGTCGCTGGACCGGCTGGCCACTCAGCCACCGCCGGCCGACCCGACCCGGCGCTGCCGGGTGCTCTACGTCAGCCCGCTCAAGGCCCTCGCCGTGGACATCGAGCGCAACCTGCGCACCCCGCTCACCGGGATCCGGCAGGCCGCCCGGCGGCTCGGGCTGCCCCCGCCGGACATCAATGTCGGCATGCGCACCGGCGACACCCCGGCCGACGAGCGGCGGGCCTTCGCCAAGCGGCCGCCGGACATCCTGATCACCACCCCGGAGTCGCTGTTCCTGCTGCTCACCTCGGCATCGCGGGAGTCATTGCGGGGCATCGAGACGGTGATCGTCGACGAGGTGCACGCACTCTGCGCCACCAAACGGGGCGCCCACCTGGCCCTGTCGCTGGAGCGGCTGGACGCGTTGCTGCCCAAGCCGGCTCAGCGGATCGGGCTGTCCGCGACGGTACGCCCGATCGACGAGACCGCCCGGTTCCTCGGCGGTGCCGCACCGGTGGAGGTCGTCCAGCCGCCCAGCCAGAAGACCATCGAGGTGTCGGTGGTGGTCCCGGTACCCGACATGACCGAACTGCACGAGGACCGGGACGAGGGCAACAAGGCGTCGATCTGGCCGGCGGTCGAGGAACGGATACTCGACCTGATCCAGGCGCACCGCTCGACGATCGTGTTCGTCAACGCCCGGCGGGGTGCCGAGCGGCTCTGTGCCCGGCTCAACGAGCTGGCCTACGAGCGGGCCGGCGGACTGCTCGACCCTGGGACAAGGATGCCGGCGCAGGTCATGGCGGAGTCCGGCGCCGCCGGAGGCGCCCCACCGGTGGTTGCCCGGGCACACCACGGCTCGGTGTCCAAGGAGGAGCGCAAGCAGACCGAGGAGCTGCTCAAGTCCGGCCAGCTGCCGGCGGTGGTCGCGACCAGCAGCCTGGAGCTCGGCATCGACATGGGCGCGGTCGACCTGGTCGTCCAGGTCGAGGCGCCGCCGAGCGTGGCGGCGGGGCTTCAGCGGGTCGGCCGGGCCGGCCACCAGGTGGGCGCGGTGTCCCGCGGGGTGGTCTTTCCGAAGCACCGGGGCGACCTGGTGTCCTGTGCCGTGGTCGCGGAGCGGATGGTCGACGGAGCCATCGAGGAACTGAGATATCCACGCAACCCCCTGGACGTCCTGGCCCAGCAGATCGTGGCGATGGTCGCCGTGGACCCGTGGACCATACCCGACCTCGCCGCGCTGGTACGCCGGGCCGCGCCGTTCGCCGGGCTGCCGCGTTCCGCCCTGGACGCCACGCTGGACATGCTCGCCGGCCGTTACCCGTCGACCGCGTTCGCCGAGCTGCGCCCCCGGCTGCACTGGGACCGCGACCGGGACCTGCTCAGCGGCCGGCCCGGCGCGCAACGGTTGGCGGTCACCTCGGGCGGCACCATCCCGGACCGCGGGCTGTTCGGCGTGTTCCTCGCCGGAGCCGCGCAGGCTGCCCGGGTAGGCGAGCTGGACGAGGAGATGGTCTACGAGTCCCGGGTCGGCGACGTTTTCCTGCTCGGCTCGACCTCCTGGCGGATCGAGGACATCACGCCCGACCGGGTACTGGTCTCGCCGGCTCCGGGCGCGCCGGCCCGGATGCCGTTCTGGAAGGGCGACGCGCTGGGCCGGCCGGTCGAGCTGGGCCGGGCGATCGGGGCACGGCTGCGGGCTCTGCTGAAGGCGGCACCGGAGGCCGCCCGGGCCGGCCTGACCGGGGCCGGGCTGGACGAGTGGGCCGCCGACAACCTGCTCGCCTACCTGTACGAGCAGCGGGACGCGACCCGGGTCCTGCCGGACGACCGTACGGTGCTGGTGGAGCGGTTCCGGGACGAGCTCGGGGACTGGCGGCTGGCCGTGCACTCGGTGCTCGGCGCCCGGGTCAACGCGCCCTGGGCGCTGGCGATCGGGCGGCGCATCTCCGAGCGCTACGGGGTGGATGCCCAGGTGATGCCCTCCGACGACGGCATCGTCGTACGCCTGCCGGACATGCTCGGCGACGGCGGGCCGGAGCCGCCCGGCGCCGATCTGGTGAGCTTCGACCCGGAGGAGATCAGCGCGCTCGTCGAGGAGACCGTGGGCACCTCGGCGCTGTTCGCCGCCCGGTTCCGGGAGTGCGCGGCGCGCGCCCTCCTGCTGCCCCGGCGCAACCCGGGCAAGCGCAGCCCGCTGTGGCAGCAGCGGCAGCGCTCGGCCCAGCTGCTCGACGTGGCGCGGGAGTTCGCCGACTTCCCGATCACGCTGGAGGCGGCCCGGGAGTGCCTGCAGGACGTGTTCGACCTACCGGGGCTGGTCGGGCTGATGCGTGACCTGGCCGGCCGCAAGTGCCGGCTGGTCGAGGTGGAGACGCCGAAGCCCTCGCCGTTCGCCCGGTCGCTGCTGTTCGGCTACGTCGGCGCGTTCCTCTACGAGGGCGACGCGCCGCTGGCCGAGCGCCGGGCGGCCGCGCTGGCCCTGGACTCGACGCTGCTCGGCGAGCTGCTCGGCCGGGTCGACCTTCGCGAGCTGCTGGATCCGGCGGTGGTGCGGGAGACCGAGCTGCGGTTGCAGTGGCTGACCGACGACCGGCGCCCGCGCGACGTCGAGGACGCGGCCGAACTGCTCCGGCTGCTCGGCGATCTGTCCACAGTGGAGTGCCAGGACCGGGGCCTGCGCGAAGAATGGCTCCACACACTGGAAGTCACGAAGCGAGCAATTCGGGTCAGGGTCGCGGGTGCCGAGCGTTGGTTGGGCATCGAGGATGCCGGGCGCTACCGGGACGCCCTGGGCGTCGCGCTGCCGGTCGGGCTGGCCGCCGCGTTCGTCGAGCCGGGGCCGGATCCGCTCGGCGACATCGTCGGGCGCTACGCCCGCACCCACGGGCCCTTCTCCGCGCTCACCTGCGCCGCCCGGTACGGCCTCGGCGTCGTCGTGGTGGAGCAGGCGCTGCGCCGGCTGGCCGCCACCGGGCGGGTCGGTGCCGGCGAGTTCACCCCGTCCGGCGCCGGTACCGAGTGGTGCGACACCGAGGTCCTAAGGCTGCTCCGGCGCCGGTCACTTGCCGCACTGCGCAAGGAGATCGAGCCGGTACCCCCGGCCGCCCTGGCCCGGTTCCTGCCCGCCTGGCACCACGTCGGTTCGTCCGCCCGGGGCGTGGAGGCGGTGGCCAGTGCGGTGGAACAGTTGCAGGGCCTCGCGGTTCCGGCCTCCGCGCTGGAGCGGCTGATCCTGCCCGCCCGGGTCGCCGACTACTCCCCCGCCTACCTCGACGAACTGTGCGCGTCCGGGGAGGTGCTCTGGGCCGGCTCCGGCACGATCGCCGGCGGCGACGGCTGGGTCACCCTCGCCTTCGCCGACAACGCACCGCTCCTGCTGCCCGGCCCGGCCGACACGCTGGCGCTGACCCCGACGCACGACGCCATCCTCGACGCGCTCGACGGCGGGCACGCGCTGTTCCTGCGCTGGCTTGTCGAGCACCTGCGCTCCGAGGCTGACCAGCGAGGCTTCGCCGCGGGCGAAGCCGAGGTGCTGGCCGCGCTCTGGGACCTGGTCTGGGCCGGATACGTGGCCGGCGACACCCTCGCCCCGCTGCGGGCGCAGCTGGCCGGGGTCGGCGCGCACCGGGCCAAACCCACCGCCCGGCGCACCCGCTACCGGCGGCCGGGCACGGCGATGACCGTCCGGACCGGGCCACCGACCGGGGTGGGCCGCTGGGCCCGGCTGCCCGAGCGGGACACCGACGCCACGAAACGGGCCGCCGCCCTGGCCGACACGCTGCTCGACCGACACGGGGTGGTGACCCGGGGCGCGGTGCTGGCCGAGGGGGCACCGGGCGGGTTCGCCGGCGTCTATCCGGTACTGGCCGCGCTGGAGGAGCGGGGTGCGGTCCGGCGGGGATACTTCGTGGAGGGGCTCGGGGCGGCGCAGTTCGCCGTACCGGGGGCGGTGGACCGGTTACGCGCACCCAAGGAGCGCACTGGCGCCGTGGTGCTCGCGGCCACCGACCCGGCCAACCCGTACGGGGCGGCGCTGCCCTGGCCGGACCGGGTGGTCGACGCCGGGGACGAGTCCGGGAACCGGGCCGCCGACCAGTCCGGCTCGGCGGCGTCCGGCGCCACGCACCGACCCGGATCGGCCGGGCGCAAGGCCGGGGCACTGGTCGTCGTGGTGGACGGGGAGCTGGTGCTCTACGTGGAGCGGGGCGGCCGGACCCTGCTCTCCTATGTGGACAGTCCGGAGCAGCTGGGCCTGGCGGCCAAGGCGCTGGCCGACGCCGTACACGCCGGAGCGCTCGGCGCGCTGTCGGTCGAACGGGCCGACGGGGCACCGGTACACGTCTCGCCGCTGCGCGACGCCCTGGCCTCGGCCGGTTTCCGGGTCACCCCACGAGGACTCCGGCTGCGCGGCTGAAAGTCGGCGCGACCGCCGCCGGGCGGCCGGCTAGTCTCCGGTCATGGCGGACGAGGAGAAGAAGCCGGCCGAGCCGGCCGACGACCTGGTGACCACGAACCACACGCTGCGGGTGGCCGACCGGGAGCTGGCATACACGGCGACCGCCGGACGGGTGGTCCTGCGCACCGAGGTGCACACCGACGACAAGTTCGAGGGGCACAAGCCCAAGGCCGAGCTGTTCCTGATCGCCTACACGCTCGACGGCGCCGACCCCGGTACCCGCCCGGTCACCTTCGCCTTCAACGGCGGCCCCGGCTCGTCCAGCGTCTGGCTGCACCTGGGGCTGCTCGGTCCGCGCCGGGTGGTCTCCGGCGACGCGGGCGCGGTCGCCACGCCGCCGTACCGCGTGGTGGACAACGCGCAGACCCTGCTGCTGCACTCCGATCTGGTGTTCATCGACCCGGTGTCGACCGGCTACTCGCGCGCGGCGACCGGCGAGAAACCGGTGGACTACCACGGGTTCCAGGGTGACCTGGAGTCGGTCGGCGAGATCATCCGGCTGTGGACCTCCCGGCACGGCCGGTGGCTGTCCCCGAAGTACCTGTGCGGGGAGTCGTACGGCACCCTGCGCGCGGCGGCGCTGGCCGAGCATCTCCAGGACCGCTACGGCATGTACCTCAACGGGCTGGCCCTGATCTCGTCCGTGCTCGACGCCGGCACGCTGGAATTCGTACCCGGCAACGACCTGCCCTACCCGCTGTTCCTGCCGAGCTACGCCGCCATCGCGCACTACCACGGCCGGCACGGCGACCGGCCGCTGCGCGACGTGCTCGCCGAGGCGGAGGAATTCGCCCGCCGGGACTACCCGTGGGCGCTCGCCGAGGGCGCGCAACTGTCCACAGTGGACCGTGAAGCGGCGGTCGACCGGCTGGCCCGGCTGGCCGGCCTGTCACCCGACTATGTCGACCGGGTCGACCTGCGCATCGAGCACCTGCGGTTCTTCACCGAGCTGCTGCGCGACCGGCGGCGTACCGTCGGGCGGCTGGACGGGCGGTTCCTCGGCTGGGACACCGACTACGGGCGGGAGCGGATGTCCGGTGACCCGTCCTACCACGCGATCCTCGGCCCGTACACCGCCGCGGTGAACCACTACCTGCGCGCCGACCTGGGCTACCGCAACGATCTGCCGTACGAGGTGCTGTCCGACCGGGTACAGCCGTGGTCGCTCAAGGAGTTCGAGGGGCGCCACCTCAACGTGGCACCCCGGCTGGCCGCGGCGCTGCGCGCCAACCCGGCGTTGCGGGTGTACGTGGCCTGCGGGTACCACGACGGGGCCACCCCCTACCTGGCCGCCGAGCACACGTTCGCGCACCTGGAGGTCCCGGCCGAGCTGCGCGGCAACATCGGCTTCCGCTACTTCGAGGCCGGCCACATGATGTATGTCCACGAGCCGAGCCGGCTGGAACAGTCCGCCCAGCTCGCCGCCTTCGTGACCGGCGCCTAGCGCCGCCAACTCAACGGCACGCCTCCACCCGCCCCTCCAGGATCCGTACCTTCAGCACCGGCTGGGACATCGTCGCCGGGCCGCGCCGCAGCGCGCCGTCGCGCAGCCGGTAGGTGCTGCCGTGCCAGGGGCAGACCACGCAGGCATCGTCGTCGATCACGGTCATCTCGCCGTCGGACAGCGGCCCGGCCAGGTGCGTGCACTGGTCGACGAGGATCCGCACCGTGCGCGGACCGCGGTAGACGAACACCGCGACGTCGCCGATGCGCCGCCGGACCGGCTGGCCGACCGGCAGGTTGGCCAGCGCGTCCACGACGTACCACCCGCGGGGCAGGCGGCGCCACGAGGCCATCGCGTGGTTGGTGCCCGTACCACTGCGGTAGGAGAGATGGCCACCCAGGTAGGCCCCGGCGGTCACGGCGGCCAGCCCGGCCGCGCCCAGCCGCCGGCCCGCGCGGTCCCGGCCGCGCAGCCGCGCCACCAGCGACGCGGTGTAGAGCCCGACCGCGGTCGCGTTGGCCAGCCAGTGCCACAGGCCGAGCCGCTCCTGCTCGCGGCTGGCCTCGGCCCAGTCGGCGATGCCGGACAGCGCGGTGGGTACCGCCCCGGCCAGCCCCAGCCCGACCAGCGCGGTCGCCGCCGGCTCCTGGCCCCGCAGGCAGTCCAGCGCCGCGGCACCCAGCCAGGCTCCCACGGGTAGGTCGGTCAGCGCCGGATGCAGCGGATGCCCCAACCAGCGACCGTGCAGCGCGTCCTTGGCCGACCGGGGCAGCCGGTTGACCAGTCCGCTCAGCGCACTGACCGGCGCGTCCAACCGCTCGGCCAGCTCGACCCGGTCCAGCCGGCGGGCCCCGGCTTGCAGCACGTCCATGACGGACCTCCCGATTCGGGTACGGTCAGAAAGCGGGTACCCGGCGCATCGGCGCATAACCGTAGGAGGCGACTGCATGAAAGCCATTCAGGTCGACGAGGTCGGCGGCCCCGAGGTGCTCACGCTCGCCGAGGTGCCCCGCCCCGAGCCCGGTCCGGGCCAGGTGCTCGTGGAGATCGCGGCGGTCGGGGTGAACTTCGTCGACGTGTACCACCGCACCGGGCTCTACCCGATGCCGCTCCCGCTGATCCCCGGCGGCGAGGCAGCGGGACGGGTGGTCGCCGTGGGTCCCGGAGCGGACCAGGCACTGGTCGGCCAGCGGGTGGTCAGCACCGACCTGTCCGGCGCGTACGCCCAGTACGCGCTGGCCCCGGCCGAGCGCGTGGTACCGGTACCGGAGACGCTCTCCGACGAGCTCGCCGCGGCCGTGTTCCTCCAGGGCCTGACCGCGCACTACCTGACCCGTGACAGCTACCGCGTCCAGCCGGGCGACACCGTGCTGGTGCACGCCGCCGCCGGAGGTGTCGGGCTGCTGCTCACCCAGCTCGCCAGCCGGATGGGCGCCCGGGTGATCGGTACCGTCTCCACGCCGGAGAAGGAGAAGCTCGCGCGCGACGCCGGAGCCGCCCACGTCATCGGGTACGACAGCGTGCCCGACGAGGTCCGGCGGCTGACCGACGGGCAGGGCGTACCGGCGGTGTACGACGGGGTGGGGCAGGCCACCTTCGAGGGGAGCCTGGCCAGCCTGCGCCCGCGCGGGATCATGGTGCTCTACGGGCAGTCCAGCGGCCCGGTACCCCCGTTCGACCTGGGCCGGCTGTCCCGCCTCGGATCGCTGTCGATCACCCGGCCGACCCTGGCGCACTTCATCGCCACCCGGGACGAGCTGGCCGGGCGGACCGGCGAGGTGCTCGGCTGGGTCGCCGACGGCACACTGTCGGTGCACATCGGCGGCCGGTACCCGCTGGCCGAAGCGGCCAGGGCACACGAGGACCTCCAGGCCCGGCGTACCATCGGGAAACTGCTGTTAGTCCCATGACAACCCCGCGCCCCCGGGGCCCGTACTGGTAGGTGAACGGGCGGGAGGGCGGATGGTGGACGACGAGTTCACGGAGTTCGTGCGGCAGTGCTCGCACCGGCTCTACCGGGTGGCGTTCCTGCTGACCGCCGACCCGGGCCGGGCCGAGGATCTGGCGCAGGACGCGCTGGCCCGGACCTACGCCGCGTGGCGCCGGGTACGCAGCGAGGACGCCTACGCGTACACCCGGCGGGTGCTGGTCAACCTGCACACCGACTGGTGGCGGGCGCGCCGGTGGAAGGAGCGCCTGGTGGCCCAGGCACCGGAGCGCCCGACCGGCACGGACGTCGCCGGTACCACCACCGACCGGCACGCCGTGGCCAAGGCACTCCAGCGACTCACCACGCGCGAGCGATCAGTGATCATCCACCGGTACTTCCTCGACCTCACCGAGAAGCAGACCGCCACCGAGCTGGGTATCTCGGTCGGCACGGTGAAGAGCATGACCGCCCGGGCACTGGCCAAGCTGCGGATCTCACCCGACCTCAATCCGGACGACCACACCGGTCTGGTGATGACCGAGGGGACCGCGTGATGCGCACCGTCAACGACCTTCGTCAGGCCCTCATCGAGGAGACCCAGGACCTGGCCTCGCCCATCCAGGTGCCGGCGATCCGGCGGCGGGCCAGGCGGCGGCGCATGCACCAGGGGTACGCGGCCGTGCTCGTCGCGCTGATCCTCGGGGTGACCGCCGGGCTGGCCACGCTGCACCGGGGTACCACGACAACCGAACCGCTCGTCACGCAGACGGAGAGTCCGCCCGCACCGGCCGGCTCGGTGACCCCCCGCGTCGGCCCGAGCTTCTCGGTTGCCGGAAAGCTGATCAGGACCGGTGCCCCGGTCGGCGACAAGTACGAGCTGGTGGTCTGGTTCTACGACAACGGGCCGGACGCGGTCGGGGTTAGCAGCGGCCTGATGGACCGCGGCACCGGCGAGGTACGCGACCTGGAGACGATGTTCCTCGACGGTCACGTCGACCAGGGCGCGCGGACCGGCGGCTTCAAGCTGCTCGACCAGGTCGACGACCGGGCCGGCGGGGCCATCGACTACGGCCTGTTCATCGGTGACTCCAGCCGGATCGTCGGGCGGGTCGGCGGTGCCCAGTACGAGGCGCACCTGACCCGGTGGGACAAGAACTCGCGGTTTGTCGTCTTCTGGATCGACCACAAGGGCACCCCGGTACCGGCCGACTCGATGACGTACAAGACCGGACCTCAGGTACCTCGGTTCATCGCGTACAGCAAGAGCGAGAAGCAGCTGGGCACCTCCGACGGGCTCGGCATCCGCCGCTCCGACGCCGGAGTCAACCTGGCCGACCAGCCCCAGCTGGGCGACGTCATCCGGACCGGGATACCGCTCGCGGACGGCCGGCAACTGGTGTTCTGGTTCGTCGGCGCGGGTGACACGGCGCTGCTCAAGGCGGGCAGCCTGGACCCGGCCACCGGTAACCGCACGGTGCTCAAGGACCTGGGCGTGTACCACCAGCCGCCCTTCGACATCGGCTTCTACCGTGGCTGGAACGACTTCGCCGGCCCCAGCGGTACCCACATCCTGGTCGGCACCTACGTCGGCCCGGCGGCGAAGATCGTCACCGGTGCCCCCGGCGAGGGAGTCAGCTCCGGCTACGGGCGCTGGACCGCCCACCCGGAGCTGATCGTGTTCTGGGCCAACAACATCAGCACGGCCAACTACCCGCAGACCGCGGCGGTCGCCTACAACGCGGAGGGCGGCGTGATCGGCGCGCTCTCCTACGGCGGGTGACGCCTCAGGGCAGCTGAGGCGCCACCCGCTCGGCGATGAGGTCGAGGTGGTCGAGGTCGCTCAGGTCGCGGATCTGGAGGAACAGCCGGGTGGTACCGATCTCCGCGAACCTGCCGATCTGCTCGACCACCTGGTCCGGGGTACCGAACAGGGGCGGCTGCCCGCCGATCGCCTCGGCCCGGCGCCGGGCCTGGGTCTCGGTGCTGCCGACCGTGATGGTCTGCGCGGCGGAGAGCACCAGCGGTGCCCGGCCGGCCGCGTCCCGCTGCTCCTGCACGCACGCCTCACCGACCCGCTCGTAGGCGGCGGCGGTCTCGGCGAGGCCGGCGAACGGGACGTTGAACTCGTCCGCGTACTGCGCGGCCAGCCTCGGGGTACGCCGCCGCCCGGTACCGCCGACGATCACCGGCGGGCCCGGTACCTGTACCGGCTTGGGCAGGGCCGGCGAGTCGACCAGGTCGTAGTATCCGCCGCGGAAGGTGAACAGCTGCCCGACCGGAGTGGCCCAGAGCCCGGTGACGATCGCCAGCTGCTCGGCGAGCCGGTCGAAGCGCTCCTTCGTGGCCGGGAACGGGATGCCGTACGCCCGGTGCTCCGGCACGTTCCAGCCCGCCCCCAGCCCCAGCTCGATCCGCCCGCCGCTCATCGCGTCGACCTGCGCCACGCCGATCGCCAGCGGCCCGGGCAGCCGGAACGTCGCCGAGGTGACCAGGGTGCCCAGCCGGATCCGGCTGGTCTGCACGGCCAGCGCGCCGAGCGAGACCCAGGAGTCCGTCGGACCCGGCAGCCCGCTGCCCGAGCCGAAGTTGAGGTAGTGGTCGGACCGGAAGAACCCGTCGAAGCCCAACTGCTCGGCGTGCCGCGCCACGCGCAGCTGGTCCTCGTAGGAGGCGCCGAGCTGGGGTTCGGTGAAGACAACCAACCGCATGGGGTACACCTTGGCACGTGACGGTGCGGCCGGCGACCGCCGCTGATCCTCCAACCGGTGCTGTGCCGGCTAACCTCGGTGCATGGCGGCGTACGACTGGATCACCCTCACCACCGACTACGGGTTGTCCGACGGGTTCGCCGCGATGATGCACGGAGTCATCGCGCAACACGCACCATGGGTACGGGTCGTGGACATCACCCACCAGATCCCGCCGAGTGACGTGCTGCGCGGAGCCGCCGTACTGGCCCAGTCGGTCGGGTTCTTCCCGCCCGCGGTGCACGTCGGCGTGGTCGACCCGGGCGTGGGCACCGGCCGCCGGGCGGTCGCCATCCAGACCCCGCGCGGCGTCCTGGTCGGCCCGGACAACGGCTTGCTGCCCGGTGCGGCTGACGCGCTGGGCGGCGCCATTTCGGTGGTACGCCTGACCGAGCGCGCCTGGTTCCGGCCGGACGTGTCCAACACGTTCCACGGTCGCGACGTGTTCGCTCCGGTCGCCGCCCGGCTGGCCGCCGGGATACCCCTCACCGACGCCGGCCCCGACCTCGACCCCGCCACCCTGGTACGCCTCCCCGACCCGGTGGTACGGACCGGCGACGGTTTCCTGGAGGCCGAGGTCGTGACCGTGGACCGGTTCGGCAACGTCCAGCTCGCCGCGGCCGCCTCGGCGCTGGACGGGCTCGCACCGCACCTGCTCGTCGGTGGGGTACGTGCCACCCGGGCGACCACCTTCGCCGACGGCGAGCCCGGCCGCCTCATCGTGTACGCCGACTCCGCCGGCAAGGTGGCCCTCGCCGTCAACGGCGGACGCGCGGTGGTCGCGCTCGCCGTCACCCCGGGCGACGTACTCCGCATCACCAACGCCTGACCGCCACCCCGCGCTCCGTACGTCAAAGACCCGGACGGCGGGACTGCGGGCCGTGGTCGGCCGGGCGAGAATCAATCGGTGACCTCTGCGGACCAAGCCAAGTGGCGGACCCGGATGGCGGCCGTCTTCGACCGTGCGGCAGCGACCTACGACAACGTCGGGGTGCCCTGGTTCACCCCGCTCGCCGAGGGGCTGATCCGGGAGATCGCCCCGAGGCCCGGCGAACGGGCACTCGACATCGGCTGCGGCCGCGGCGCGGCGCTGTTCCCGCTGGCCGAGGCGGTCGGCCCGACCGGGCAGGTGACCGGGATCGATCTGGCGCCCGGCATGGTCGAGGCGACCCGGGAGGATGTGTCCGCACGGGGTCTGACCAATGTCGACCTGCACGTCATGGACGCCGCCGCACCCGAGCTACCGGAGGCGAGCTTCGACGTGGTGGCGTCGTCGTTCGTCATCTTCTTCCTGCCCGAGCCGATCCCGGCGTTGACAGCGTGGCGCAAGCTGCTGATCCCGGGCGGCCGGCTGGGCATCTCCACGTTCGGCAGGCGCGATCCACGGTGGGAGCGGATCGACGAGGTGTTCGTGCCCTACCAACCGGCGCAGCTACGCGAAGCGCGCTCCGGCGGCGTCGGTGGTCCATTCCGTACCGATGAAGGGGTGGCGGCGCTGCTGAGCGCGGCCGGCTTCACCGGGATACGCACAGCCGGGCTGGACTTCGAGGTGGTGTTCACCGGTCCGGAGCAGTGGCACGACTGGTCCTGGTCGCACGGGCAGCGCGCGTTCTGGGAGATGATACCGGCGGCCGAGCGTGAGCGGGTACGCGCGATCGCGACCGAACGCATCGAGGAGGCCCGCGGTCCGGACGGCCGGATCAGGCTGTCCCAGCGGGTCCGTTACACCGTCGCCGAACGCCCACCGGACTGACCGATGCCCGAAGGGGACACCGTCTTCAACACCGCTCAGGCTCTGGACGAAGCCCTGGCAGGGAAGCGGCTGACCGGATCGGACTTCCGGGTACCGCGGCTGGCGACCGCCGACCTGAACGGCTGGACCGTGCTGGAGTCGGTCAGCCGCGGTAAGCACCTGTTGTTGCGGCTGGACAGCCCGGAGCATGACCGGAAGCTGACCCTGCACTCTCACCTGCGGATGGACGGGTCGTGGCGGGTGTACCAGCGGGATGGGCGGTGGGGACCGGGCCACCTGGTCCGGGTGGTGCTGCGCACCGATGAGGCCGTCGCGGTCGGGTACCACCTGCACGACCTGGCGCTGGTACCGACCGCCGAGGAGCACACCCTCGTCGGGCACCTCGGACCGGATCTGCTCGGCCCGGACTGGGACCCGGCCGAAGCGGTCCGCCGGATCCGGGAGAGCCCGGCGGCCACCCTCGCCGAGGCGCTGCTGGACCAGCGCAACCTGGCCGGCATCGGCAACCTGTACAAGTGCGAGGTGCTGTACCTGCGCGGCATCCACCCCTGGCGTCAAGTGTCCACAGTGGACGATCTGGCGGCGGTGGTGGACCTGGCGCACCGGCTGCTGGTCGCCAACCGGGGCCGGTGGACCCAGAGCACCACCGGCTCGCTGCACCGCGGCGGTACCACCTATGTCTACGGCCGCCGGGCGCAGCCGTGCCGGCGCTGCGGCACCGCGATCCAGAAGGCCGAGCAGGGCGACCGGGTCACCTACTGGTGCCCCCGCTGCCAACCGGCCTGGTAAGTCGGCTGATGACAGCACCCGGACAGGTGCTCCTCAAACTCGCTGTACGAGGCTTCGGCGTGCTCCTGCCGGAGTCAGAACGCTGAGACGGTGGCCGGTGCCCGCTCGGCCCGGCTCAGCGCGCGCAGCAACGCGGTCGCCCCGTGCCGGCGCCGGGCCAGGGCGCACAGCAGGTCGAACACCGGGTCGAGCACCGCGTCCGGCAGTTCCGGCGTGGGTATCCGGACGCTGCACGCCAGGTCGTCAGAGTGCACCACGATCTCCATCATCCGGGCGACCAGCAGGTCGTCCAGGAGCAGCGGCCACGGGCCGGCCGCTGAACGGGCCAGCCGGTCGACCGGCTGAGCGTCGAGCAGGTCACCGAGTTCGCGTACCACCGCCTGGGTTCTGGCCACCACCGCGGCCGCACCCTCCGCCGCGACCTCCTCACCCCCCTGCCGGATCGCGACGTTGATCTCCGCGTCCCGATCGGCGCCCAGCCAGGTCACCCGGCCGTAGTGGCCGAGCAGGGTCACCGGCTCGCCCTCGGGCGCCGGCTCGGCGAGCGTACGTGGCACGAAGAGCACCTGCCCGGCCAGGTGTGCGGCGAGTCCGCCGACGGTGAAGCCGGGCAGCGCGCTCGGCTCGGCCCACGTCGCGGCCACGATGGGCTGCTCCACCAACTCGGCGGCCGACCCGGCCGCCACCACAAAGGCATCGCGGATCGGCGTCACCCCGCCACCCTAACCGGACCCCGATAGCATGGCAGGCCGGAGGAAGAGTGAGATGAATGTTGTCATCTTCGGCGCGACCGGGATGGTCGGGCAGGGCGTGCTGCGGGAGTGCCTGGTCGATCCGCGGGTCGAGCGGGTGCTCGTGGTGGGCCGCTCGGCGACCGGCCGGCAGGACGCGAAGCTGCGCGAGCTCATCCAGCCCGACCTGACGGAGCTGGGTCCGATCGAGGACCAGCTCGCCGGTTATGACGCGTGCTTCTTCTGCCTCGGCGTCTCCTCGGCGGGGATGAGCGAGTCGAACTACCGGCGAATCACCTACGACCTCACCATGGCCGTCGCGCAGACACTGGCCAGGCTCAACCCGAACATGACCTTCATCTATATCTCGGGTGCCGGCACGGATGCCCGCGGCCGGATGATGTGGGCACGGGTCAAGGGAGAGACCGAGAACGCGCTGCTCGCCCTGCCATTCCAGGGGTACGCGATGCGCCCCGCGTACATCCAGCCGAAGTACGGGGTACGGTCGAAGACCCGGCTGAACTGGCTGCTCTACCGCGTCGGCGCCCCGCTCTACCCGGTGCTCAAGGCGCTCTTCCCGCGCTACGTGACCACCACCGAGCAGGTGGGCCGCGCGATGCTCGGCGTGGCCCGGCACGGATCGACCAAGCGGGTGCTGGAGACGCCGGACATCAACGCCGTCACCTCCTGACCAGGCCGGCTTCGCACACTGTTCCGCACGGCGGTCACCCGGACGTCACCCGGGGCTGGAAACGTGGCCATCCGATCGATGGTGGTACCCGCCCCAGAAGGAGCGCTCCATGCGACTCGGAAGAACCGCCGCTGCCCTGACCATCGGCCTCGCCGGCGCCCTCGCGGTCCCCGCCGCCCCGGCATTCGCCGCCCTCCCCAGCTACGCCCACATCGTCGTGGTCATCGAGGAGAACCACTCGTACAGCGAGGTGATCGGCAACTCCAGCGCGCCGTACATCACCTCACTGGCCAACAACGGCGCGAAGATGACCCAGTCGTTCGCGGTCACCCACCCGAGTGAGCCCAACTACCTGGCCCTGTTCTCCGGCTCGACGCAGGGCCTCACCGACGACTCCTGCCCGCACTCCTACTCGTCCGCGAACCTGGGCCGCCAGCTCATCAACGCGGGCAGGACGTTCAAGGGGTACTCGGAGAGCATGCCCTCGGACGGCTACACCGGTTGCAGCTACGGCGGCCTGTACGCCCGCAAGCACAACCCGTGGGTCAACTTCACCAACGTCCCGTCAACCAGCAACCTGCGGTTCAGCGTGTTCCCCACCAGCTACGGCAACCTGCCCAAGCTGTCCATCGTGGTGCCCAACCTGTGCAACGACATGCACGACTGTAGTGTCTCCACCGGCGACACCTGGCTGAAGAACAAGCTCGGCGCATACGCCACCTGGGCCAAGGCGAACAACAGCCTGCTGGTGGTGACCTTCGACGAGGACGACCGCAGCGCGAGCAACCGCATCCCCACGCTGTTCTACGGCGCGCACGTGAAGACCGGCAGCTACTCCGAACACATCACCCACTACACCCTCCTGCGTACCCTGGAGAGCCTGAACGGGTTGGGCTGCATCGCCAACTCGTGCTCGGTCAGCGCGATCACCGACATCTGGAACTGACATGAAGAGTCAGCGACTCGTGGTGGGTCTCATCGCGGTCGGGCTCGGTGCGGCGGGCGCCCTCGTGGCGCCCGCCGGTGCCCTGGCCGTCTCGGCCGACCTGGTGCTCAGCCAGGTGTACGGGGGCGGCGGCAACACCGGCGCTCCGTACGCCAACGACTTCATCGAGCTATACAACCGGGGTACCGCCCCGGTCAGCGTCTCCGGCTGGACCGTCCAGTACGCCTCGGCCGCCGGCTCGACCTGGTCGCGGACCAACCTGTCCGGCAGCGTCGCGCCCGGACACTACTACCTCGTCGCGGAGGCGGCCGGCAGCGGCGGGGGCGCCGCGCTGCCCACGCCGGACGCCACCGGCACGACCGCGATGTCCGCCACCGCCGGCAAGGTGGCCCTGGTCACCAGCGCCACCGCGCTGACCTGCGCGACCGGCTGCGCCACCCAGCCCGGGGTGAAGGACCTTGTCGGGTACGGGTCGACCGCGTCGTCGTACGAGGGCGGGCCGACACCGAACCTGTCGAACACCACGGCCGCGCTGCGCAACGGAGCCGGCGCGACCGACACCGACAACAACGCGGCCGACTTCACGGTCACCGCGCCGAACCCGCGCAACTCCTCGTCCGGAGCGGGCCTGCGGATCCACGACATCCAGAGCACCAGCCACCTCTCGCCGTACAACGGCCGGGCGGTCAGCGGTGTCCCGGGCATCGTGACCGCCAAGGACAGCAAGGGTTTCTGGCTCCAGGACCCGGCACCGGACAGCAACCCGGCCACCAGCGAAGGCGTGTATGTGTACGTCGGCTCGGCGCCCAGCCAGCTCGTCGGTGACTCGGTCACGGTGCGGGGTACGGTCAACGAGTACCGCCCGTCGGGTACCGCGACCAACCTGACCACCACGGAAATCACCACGCCGGCGGTGACTCTCGTCGCGCACGGCCAGCCGCTGCCCGCGCCCGCGCTGGTCGGCACCGGCGGACGGATACCACCGGGCACGGTCATCGAGGACGACGCCACCGGCGACGTGGAGACCAGTGGTGTGTTCGACCCGTCGGGCGACGGCGTCGACTTCTGGGAGTCCCTGGAAGGGATGCGGGTCGAGCTGGACAACCCGGCCGTGGTCGGGCCGACCAACCAGTATGGCGAGATCCCGGTCGCACCGGCCGGCAGCACCACCCGTACCAACCGGGGCGGGATCGTGTTGCAGGCCACCGATGCCAACCCGGAGCGGATCGTCGTCGACCGTACCCTGGCACCGACGCCCACCGTCAACGTCGGCGACACCCTGTCCGGTGCGGTGACCGGTCAGGTCACGTACGCCTTCGGCGACTTCCATCTCGCGGTCACCTCGACCCCGGGCGTGCTCCACGGCGGGAGCCAACCCGAAGTCACCACCCCGGCGGGAGCCGGTCAGCTCGCGGTCGCCACCTTCAACGTGGAGAACCTGGCGCCGTCCGACCCGGTGAGCAAGTTCGACGCGCTCGCTGCCCAGATCGTCACCAACCTCAAGGCACCGGACCTGATCGCGGTCGAGGAGGTCCAGGACAACAGCGGCGCGGTCGACAACGGTACGGTCGCGGCCGATGTCACCCTGTCCGACCTGGTAGCCGCGGTGACCCGGGCCGGCGGGCCGGCGTACGGCTGGCGGGAGATCGACCCGGTCAACGACCAGGACGGCGGGCAGCCCGGCGGCAACATCCGTCAGGTCCTGTTCTACCGCACCGATCGTGGACTGTCCTTTGTGGACCGTCCAGGTGGTACGTCGACCAACGGCACCGGAGTCACCGGTAGCGGCAGCACCACCGCGCTGACCTTCTCGCCGGGCCGGATCGACCCGACCGACGCCGCGTTCAACGCCAGCCGCAAGCCACTGGCCGGCGAGTTCCGGTGGAACGGCAGGACGATCTTCGTCGTCGCCAACCACTTCAACTCCAAAGGGGGCGACCAGCCGCTGTACGGCCGGTTCCAGCCGCCGTCGCACCCGTCCGAAACCCAACGGCACCAACAGGCCACGGTGGTACGCGGCTTCGTCGACCAGCTCCTCGCCGCCGACCCGGACGCCGCGGTGGTGGTCCTGGGTGACCTCAACGACTTCGACTACTCGGCCACCACGTCGATCCTGACGTCCGGGGGTGCGCTGCTGGACCTCCCGGCGACGCTGCCGCCGGCCGAGCGGTACACGTACGTCTTCGAGGGCAACTCCCAGGTGCTCGACCACATCCTGCTGTCCGGCGCACTGTCCGCCAACCCGTACGGCTACGACATCGTGCACACCAACAGCGAGTTCGCCAGCCAGATCAGTGACCACGATCCACAGGTGGTCCGGCTGCAACCGTAGTTTCCTCGGGCTGGCCCGCGGCACGCGGTGCCGCGGGCCAGCCCCAGGAAAGGCTCAGCCAGCGGTGCGCAGGTCCCGCGTGGTCAGCTCGCCGAGCCCGTCGGCGATCCCGCGCAGCAGGTCGGTCGCCTCGGTGAGCCGGGACACCGAGCTGGTGTCGGCACCGGCCCGCCCATCCATCGCGACACAGCCGGCGGCCGCCCCGACCAGCGACTCGTACGCCAGCACGCCTTCGGTGAAATGCGCGAGCAGCTCGGTGTGCGCGTTCCGTACGGTCAGCTCGTCGGGTGTGACGGCCAGCGCCCGCTCCACGGCGGCGGTCCGCTCGCCCAGGTCCCGCAGGGTACGCTCGGCGGCTGCCGCCTCCAGCAGGGCCGACTCGGCCGGACCGCCGAGCCGCCCGGCCAGCCCGGCCAGGGTCTGCGAGGCCCGGTCGAGCCGGTTCCAGGCAGGCAGGACCGAGGAGCCCCGGACCCGGGCTCGGGCCTGCATCCGGCGCAGCTCGGCCAGTGCCGTCTGGCCGGCCGGCAGCCGGGCCACCAGCGCTTCGATCCGGGCCTGGGTGCGGTGGGCCAACTGGACCGGGTCGAGGGGCGCGGGTGCCGGCTGGGCGGCCAGCTCCCGCAGGTCGGACCAGCGCCAGAAGGTCAACGCGGCGGTACCCCCGGTCAGCGCCGCCCAGATCGCGTCCGGCCAGCCCAGCCCGTGGTAGGGGACGAGCACGGCACTCGCCCCGAAGGTGGTACCGGCGAACACGCTCCACCGGCGCGCCGAGCGGCGCAGCCGGCGCAGCTGGCGGAAGTACCGCGTCCGCTCGTCCGCCATGGTCAACCTCGCTTGCACTCGGAGCCGGAACCGGCGCGACAACGCCAGCCGGCCGGCTCAGCCGGCTGCCTGGTCGCCGCTCTTGTCGCGGCCAAGGCTGGCTCGGAGCTCGTCCAGCCGGGCGACACCCGGGGTGGCGACGCTCGGCGTGTCGACCGCCGGAGCGGCCTCGACCTCAGGCCTGGCCGGCGCGGCGGCCAACTGCTCGCCGGCCATGCTGGCCCGGATCTGATCGAGTCGGGAGGCACCGGCCATGTCCAGCGTCGACTTCTGTACCTCCAGCATCCGCCCCTCGACAGAGTTGGAGGCCAGCTCGGCGCGGCCCATGGCGTTGGCGTACCGCCGCTCGATCTTCTCCCGGACCTCGTCCAACGACGGCGTGTTGCCGGGCGCGGCGAGCGAGGACATCGACTCCAGCGACCTCGCCACGGTCTCCTGCATCTTCGCCTGCTCCAGCTGGCTGAGCAGCTTGGTGCGCTCGGCGATCTTCTGCTGCAGCACGTGCGAGTTGTTCTCCACCGCTTTGCGGGCCTGGCCCGCCGCGGACAGCGCCTGATCGTGCAGGACCTTCAGGTCCTCCATGTTCTGCTCGCTGGCGACCAGCTGGGTGGCGAAGGTCTGCGCGGTGGTCTCGTAGCGGTTGGCCTCTTCCTCGTTACCGCCCGCCCGCGCCTTGTCCGCGAGCACCAGCGCCTGTCGGGCGGAGGCCTGCAGCTTCTGTACGTTGTCCATCTCGCGGGACAGCTTCATCTCCAGCTGGCGCTGGTTGCCGATCACCGCGGCGGCCTGCTGGACGAGCGCCTGGTGCTGCCGCTGGGCGTCCTCGATCGCCTGCTGGATCTGCACCTTCGGGTCGGCGTACTCGTCGATCTTGGCGCCGAACAGCGCCATCAGGTATCGCCAGCCCTTGACGAACGGGTTCGCCATCTGCCTCGGTCCTCTCTGCGGCCATCGCCGGTCGGCTCGTCCCCCTATCGTGGCAGGCGAACGCGAGCCGCTGCCACGTCAGTTCCGGGACGGTTCCCACCCACCGGCGACGATACGCCCCTGCGGTCGGGATCCGGATCCCCGGGACGGATCAAGCCGCCGACAGCACGTCCCGGCCGGGACGCGGACCACGGACGTTACGTGTGGTGCGCAAGGTAGCGGTGAGCGGCGTGTCCTGGCGTACCGTCACCGAGACGTCGCCGTCGACCGTGGTCGACTCGGTCGGTACCGGCGCGAGGATGCCGTCGACCTGTTCCGCGCTGGCGACCGTGGAGCTGACCTCACGCAGCAGCTCGGAGAGCCGGGCGCCGAGCGCGTCGCAGATCGCGGCCAGCAGCTCGCTGGAGGCTTCCTTCTGGCCGCGCTCGATCTCGGAGAGGTAGCCGAGGCTGACGTTGGCGGCGGTGGACACCTCACGGAGGGTGCGGTGCTGGGCCTGCCGGCGCGCGCGCAGCGCGTCGCCGATCACCCGACGGAGCAGGACCATCGCACACCCCCTTCTGCTTCTTCGGCTATCCCGCCACGGTACCCGGTCCGGGCGACCGCGCACATCAGTCCCCCGACCTCGCCGGGATGAGCAACACAACCCCGACGAGATCAAGGGCATTCCCGCAACACCTCGGCGAGCAGGGTGAGCGCGGCGGCCACCGTGGCGACCCGGATCGCCGCGCGGTCGCCGGACAGGTCCAGCCGGCGCACCGTGGCCACTGCGTTGGGTCCGGCCAGCCCGAGGAAAACCCGGCCGACCGGTACCCCGTCCTGCGGGTCCGGACCGGCGACCCCGGTGGTGGCCAGGCCCCAGTCGGCCACGCAGCGCTCCCGCGCCCCGCCGGCGAGGGCGGCGGCCACGTCGGCGTGCACCGGTCCGTGCGCGGCCAGCAGCGCCGGGGGTACCCCGCCCAGCGCCGATTTCAGGTCGGTGGCGTAGACCACCAGCCCGCCCCGGAACACGTCACTGGCCCCGGGGATGTCCACGATCGTGGCGGCCAGCAGCCCACCGGTCAGCGACTCGGCCAGCCCGAGGGTCTGCCCCCGCTCGCGCAGCGTGTCGAGCACCTCTTCCGCGCTCATCGCAGCACCTCGCTCATCGGCGGCGCAGCCGGATCGCGCGGGCCACGTAGTCCACGCCGGTCGCCAGCGTGATCACCACGGCACCTCCCATGATCACTGGACCGACCGCGGCGAGCGCGGCCGGAAAGGGCCACAGATACCAGGAGATCGCGGCGATCTGCAGCGCGGTCTTGACCTTCCCGCCCCGGCTGGCCGGGATCACCCCCCGCCGGATCACCCAGAACCGCAGCACGGTGATGCCGATCTCGCGCACCAGGATCAGCACGGTCACCCACCAGGGCAGCTGGCCGTACCAGGACAGCAGCACCAGGGCGGTACCGGTGAGCGCCTTGTCCGCGATCGGGTCGGCGACCTTGCCGAACGAGGTGACCAGGTCCCAGGACCGGGCGACCCAGCCGTCCACGAAGTCGGTCGCGGACGCGACGACGAACACCACGCAGGCGGCCATCCGCAGGTGCGGCTGCACCATGCCGGAGGCCACGGTGAGCGCGAAGAACACCGGGACCAGCCCGAGCCGCAGCGCGGTCAGCGCGTTGGCCGGGTTGACCACCGGGACGTTGGGCCGGGCCGGGCTGGCGGCCGGGTCCGGCGGCGTGGTCACGGCCCGGCCGCCGGGCACGGCTCCGCGACCAGGTCCACGCCCTCGGTACCGGTCACCACCGCGGTGACCAGGTCACCGACCCGCAGTCCGGAGACCGCGCCGACCAGCGTGGTGGACCCGTCGACCTCGGGCGCCTGGTGCGCGGCCCGACCCTCGATCCCGTCCGGGTCGACCGCCTCGACGAGCACCTCGACCGTCGAGCCGAGCCGCTCCTGGGCCCGCTGCGCGCACAGCTCCTCGGCCAACCCGCTGAGCCGCTCGTACCGCCGCCGGATGGTCGCCGCGCCGACCTTGCCGGGCAGCGTCGCCGCCTCGGTACCGTCCTCGTCGCTGTAGTCGAAGACGCCGATCGCGTCAAGCCGGGCCCCGGTCAGGAACCGTTCCAGCTCGGCGACGTCGGCCCGGGTCTCGCCCGGGAACCCGACGATCACGTTGGACCGGGTACCTGCCTGCGGCGCGAGCGCCCGGATCGAGCCGAGCAGCTCCAGGAACCGTTCGGTGGAGCCGAACCGGCGCATCCGGCGCAGCACCGGCTCGGACGAGTGCTGGAAGGACAGGTCGAAGTACGCCGCCACGCCGGGCGTGGTCGCGATGGCCTCGACCAACCCGGGTCGGGTCTCGGCGGGCTGCAGGTAGGACACCCGTACCCGGACGATGCCTTCGACCGCGGCGAGCTGCGGCAGCAGTTTCTCCAGCAGTCTCGGGTCCCCCAGGTCCTTGCCGTACGAGGTGGAGTTCTCGCTGACCAGCACGAGCTCGCGTACCCCCTCGCGGGCCAGCCACTCGGCCTCGGCGAGCAGCTCGTCTGGGGTACGCGAGACGAACGCGCCCCGGAACGCCGGGATGGCACAGAACGCGCACCGCCGGTCGCAGCCGCTGGCCAGCTTGAGCGACGCTACCGGGCCCCTGGACAACCGCTGGCGCAGCACGGTGCGCAGGTGCGCGGGGGTGGCATCATCGACGACGGTCACGGCGTCGGAGGGGCGACCGGCGCCGTGACCGGGCACCACCACCCCGGCCGAGCGCCGGGCGACCGGCGTCAACGGGAGCAGCTCCCGCCGGTCCCGGGGGGTGTGCGACTCGACCTTCCCGCCGGCCGCGATCGTGGCCAGCCGCGCGGAGATGTCCGGGTAATGGTCGAAGCCCAGCACCGCGGCGGCCTCGGGCAGGCTGTCGGCGAGTTCCCGCCCGTACCGCTCGGCCATGCATCCGGTCGCCACCACTGTGGCGCCGGTGTCCGCGGCGGCGAGCAGGGTCTCGATCGAGTCCTGCTTGGCCTTCTCCACGAAGCCGCAGGTGTTGACCAGTACCACGTCGGCGGCCGTCCCGTCGGTGGTCACCTGCCACCCGTCGGCGCTCAACCGGGCGGCCAGCTCCTCGGAGTCGACCTCGTTACGGGCGCAGCCGAGCGTCAGCAGGGCAACACGGCGACCTGCGTGGACGGGAAGGGACACCCTCAGAGGTTACCGGGCCGGCCCGCGGACCTGAGCTCGGCCAGCCGTAGCCCCCCGAGTACCAGTACGAGAACCACGAGCTGGGCGAGCGCCCGTACCGGACCGAGTACCACGGTGCCGAGGGCGAGCCCGGCGGCGGTCAACCGGTACCAGGGCCGCCCGATCCGCAACGCGCGCCGGAACGCCAGGTCGCCGAGCAGGAACAGGGCCACTCCCCCGCCGAGGGCCAGCGCCTGGGGCAGCGCAAGTGCGGCGAACGGGTGCCCGATCGCCTTCTTCACCCCGGCCGCGAGCAGCACCACGGCGAGCAGGATCGGGTAGTGGGCGTACCCGTAGGCGCGCATCGCCACCCGGGCTCGGCCTTCCGGCGGGACTGCGCTCAGCGCCTGCTCCGCCCGGATCTCGTCGCCGCCGAAGTACACCCACCACAGGCCGTACGCGATCAGCAGCCCGAGCACCGCGACCCCGATCAGCTCCGGCGTCAGCGGGGTCCCGGCCACCCCGGCCCCGATCGCCACCACCGACTCGCCGAGCGCGATGATCACCACGAGTCCGTGCCGCTCCACGAAGTGTCCCGGCTCGATCGAGAAGCCCTGGATCCGGTGCAGGTACGGCGAGATGATCTGGATCGCCAGCGCGGCCGTCCAGCACGCCTCCCGCCAGCCGCTCCCGGCCACTCCACCGACCAGCACCAGGCTCGCGGAGAGCAGGTTCAGCGGCCCGAGACGTAACATCGCCCGGGCCGCGCCGCGGCCGCCGGCCTTGATGAACAACCCGGTGTGTACCAGGTTGACCACGAAGTACCCGAGCCCGAAGGCCCACCCGGTCGAGCCGAACGCGCCCGGGACGGCCAGCGCGATGGTCAGGAAGCCGGCCATGCCGACGAAGAGCAGGCTGCGGCGCCACCCGTCGGTCGGCGCCACCGCGTTGGTCAGCCAGGCGTAGCCGCCGTACATCCACAGGATCACGCCGAGCATCAGCATCACCCGCAGCCCGCTGGCGACCGTGAGTTCCGCCGCGAGTACCCCGGTCAGCTGGGTGACGGTGAAGACGAAGACCAGGTCGAAGAAGAGCTCCAGGGTGCTGACCCGGACCGCCGGCTCCAGCGCCGCGGCCGCCCCTCCGGGGTCAGTCACCGCCGCGCAGACCGGTCAGGACCTCGTCCAGCTCGTCCGGTTTGACCAGCACGTCACGGGCCTTGGAGCCCTCGCTGGGTCCGACGATCCCGCGGGTCTCCATCAGGTCCATCAGCCGGCCGGCCTTGGCGAAGCCGACCCGCAGCTTGCGCTGCAGCATCGAGGTGGAGCCGAACTGGCTGGTCACCACCAGCTCGGTGGCTTGGATCAACAGGTCGAGGTCGTCGCCGATGTCCTCGTCGACCTTCTTCTTCGACTCCTGCGCCGGGGTCAGCACGTCCGGCCGGAACTCCGGCTCGCGCTGGTCCTTGCAGAACTTGACGACGTCGTGGATCTCCGGCTCGCTCACCCAGGCGCCCTGGATCCGGATCGGTTTGGAGGCCCCCATCGGCAGGAACAGCCCGTCACCGCGACCGACCAGCTTCTCCGCACCGGGTTGGTCGAGGATCACCCGGGAGTCGGCCAGTGAACTGGTCGCGAAGGCCAGCCGGGAGGGTACGTTCGCCTTGATCAGACCGGTGACCACGTCGACCGAGGGCCGCTGGGTGGCCAGCACCAGGTGGATACCGGCGGCGCGGGCCAGTTGGGTGATCCGGACCACCGCGTCCTCGACGTCGCGGGGCGCCACCATCATCAGGTCGGCCAGCTCATCGACGACGACCAACAGATAGGGGTACGGGTGGATGACCCGCTCGCTGCCCGGCGGTGCCGTGATCTGCCCGTTGCGTACCTTCTTGTTGAAGTCGTCGATGTGCCGTACCCCGGCGGCGGCCAGGTCGTCGTAGCGCATGTCCATCTCGCGCACCACCCAGTCCAGCGCGTCGGCCGCCTTCTTCGGGTTGGTGACGATCGGGGTGACGAGGTGCGGGATGCCCTCGTACCCGGTCATCTCCACCCGCTTCGGATCGACCAGCAGCAGCCGTACCTCGTCCGGGGTGGCCCGGGTCAGGATCGACACGAGCAGGGAATTCAAGCAGCTCGATTTGCCCGCGCCGGTGGCGCCCGCTATCAGGATGTGCGGCATCCTCGCGAGATTGGCGACCACGTACCCGCCCTCGATGTCCTTACCGAGCGCGACCAGCAGCGGATGGTGGTCGCTGGTGGCGACCCGGGAGCGCAGCACGTCGCCGAGTGCGACGTTCTCCCGGTCGGCGTTCGGGATCTCCACGCCGACCGCCGACCTCCCCGGGATCGGGGAGATGATCCGTACGTCCGGCGACTTCACCGCGTACGCGATGTTGCGCGACAGCTGGGTGATCCGCTCCACTTTCACGCCCGGTCCCAGCTCGACCTCGTACCGGGTGACCGTCGGCCCCCGGGCGAACCCGGTGACCGCGGCGTCCACGTCGAACTGCTCGAACACGCCTTGCAGGGCGCCGATCACCTCGTCGTTGGCCCGGCTGCGAGCCTTGGGTGCGTCGCCGACGGCGAGCAGGTGCGGCGGCGGTAGCTGGTAGTCGGCGTCGGTGAGGGCGAGCTGCTCGGCGCGGGTGGGCAGGGGCGAGTGCTCGGGCGGCCCCGGCGGCCGGCGTCCGGCCCGCTTGCCGGGCCTGGGCAGCGGCACCGGCTCGGATACCACCTCGACCTCGGGTTCGGGATCCGCGTCCGGCGGGGCCATGCTGGCCTGGCGACGGCGGGCCGGCCGGCGCCGCACCGGTACCGGCTCCCCGTCCCGCTCATCGTCCACAGTGGACACTTCGCCGGTCACCCGGCCGAGGGCCATGTCCCGCAACTGGGCCAGGCGCTGCGGGATCCGGTTGATCGGGGTGGCCGTGACGACCAGCAACCCGAACAGCGCGACCAGGGTCAGCACCGGTCCGGCGACCCAGGGCGTCACCGCGTCGGCGAGCAGCCCGCCGGTGAGCCGGCCGAGCAGGCCGGCGGCGTGCTCCAGCTCGATCGCCCCGGTCGGTCCGCCGGCGGCCAGGTGCAGCAGCCCCGCGGCGCCGACGAACAGCGCACTCCAGCCGACCAGACCCCGGCCCCGGTGCGCCTCCGCGGGCGGTACCCGCATCAGCTTCGCCGCGCCGAGTACGAGCAGGATCGGCAGTACGGCGGCCAAGTCGCCGAGGAACAGCCGCAGTACCAGCGCGATGTAGGTGCCGAACGGGCCGCCCGCGCGAAACCAGACCGCCGCGGCCAGCAGCACGGCGAGAGCCACCACGAGCAGTCCGGCTCCGTCGCGCCGGTGCTCCGGCTCCAGCTCGCGGGCGTCCGCCGCCCGGCGGCCGGCGGCCCGGACCAGCCAGCCGACCCCGTGCGCCAGCCCCATCCAGAGCAGCCAGAGCAGGCGTCCGAGCAGGTCGAGCGGGCCAGGCAGCTGGCCGGCCCGCGCGGCGAACCGGCGAGCGGGCGAGGTACGTCCACGCCGGCTCGCTGAGGAGGTGCGGCCCGCCATATCCGACACGGTATCGACGAGCGGGCGTCCCGTCCGTCAGGCTCGCCGACGCCGGCGGTGCCACCAGCCCAGCCAGGACACCAGCACCACGACGGCGGCGAGCAGCCGGACCACGTTGAGGTACCGGGCCGGGTACAGCACCCCGGTCACGTACGTGTCGATGAAGCCGGTGGACAGCCGGGGCTCGCCGGCCCGGCGCCGGGCCCAGTCCTCCGCCCAGGTGAGCGGGCAGTTGACCGCGTTGCTGACGATCAGTACGCCCCAGACTGCGGTGAGTGCGTGCAACCAGATCATCCGGGGCCAACGCCAGGCCAGGAAGCCGCCGAAGACGACAAAGCCGAGGTACGCGAAATGTGCCAGCACAATCGCGGTCACCAGCGCGCGGTACCCCACGGCTCTAGGGTAGTGAACAGCCTTCACGTGCCAGTCACCCATACGTCGAGCCCGCTCCGCTACCGTGCGGCGGCAGCTCATTCCAGTCGGAGGTTGATCCGGTGACTCTCGGATTCCGCTTGCGCCGCACGCCGCTGGTGATCGGCGCCGCCGCGGCGCTCGCCCTCGGGGTCGCCTTCGCGCCGGTCGGGGCCAGCGCGAAGGACGACAACGGTGGCAAGGGCTCGATCAAACACATCGTGGTGATCTACGAAGAGAACCACAGCTTCGACAACCTCTTCGGCGGCTGGGAGGGAGTCGACGGCATCGACGCGGCGGCCGGGTCCGGCCACGTCACCCAGCGCGCCGCCGACGGCACCCCGCTGCCCTGCCTGCCGCAGAACGACGTCAACCTGGCCTCGCCGACCCCGCTTCCGGCCACCTGTCACGGCACGGTCGGCGCGCTCACCGTCGACTCGGCCTTCACCAACCAGCCGTTCGTCATCGACGACTACATCAAGCCGACCGACCGGACCTGCCCGGCGCCGGGGGCGTCGGCCCCCAACGGCGTGCTCAAGGACTCGTCCGGGGCGCTGCCCGGTGGCTGCACCCGGGACCTGGTGCACCGGTTCTACCAGGAGCAGTACCAGATCCACGGCGGTCAGCAGGACCGCTACGTCACCGGTAGCGACGCGATCGGCCTGGCCATGGGCCGGTACGACACCCAGGCGCTGCCCATCTACCGGTACCTGCACAGCGCGGGCGCGCCGGACTACGTCGTGGCCGACAACTTCTTCCAGGGCGCGTTCGGCGGCTCCTTCCTCAACCACCAGTGGCTGGTTGCCGCGGCCGCCCCGACCTGGCCGGGGGCGGTGTCCGACGGGGGCATGACCGACCTGCACGCGGTGGTCGGGGCGGACGGTAATCCCGGCAACTACCCGCTGCACCCGACGACCGGGCTGAAGGACCCCGGGCTCACCCAGGCCGCCAACCCGGACGGGTCCTGCAAGGTTGCGGCCGGTGCGCCGACCCCGCCGCCCGGTACCGTCTGCGGCGACTACGCGGTCAACACGATCCAGCCGACCAGCCCGCCGTTCGCCCCGGGGACCCCGGCGTTCCGGCAGCTGCCTCCGCAGACCGGCAGGACGATCGGGGACGAACTCTCCGCCAAGGGCGTCGACTGGGCCTGGTACTCCGGCGGGTGGGACAACGCGGCCGGCAACGTCGGCGGGCCCGGCTGGACCAACGGCAGCACCCCGGGCACCTGCACCGACCCGCAGCACATCGCCACCTCGGCCTACCCGTACTGCCCGGACAAGCTGTTCCAGTTCCACCACCAGCCGTTCAACTACTACGCCGCATACGCCGAGCACACCCAGGCCCGGGCCGCGCACCTGCGCGACGAGGTGGAGTTCCTCGCCGCGGCCAGGAGCGGCAACCTCAAGCCGGTCAGTTTCGTCAAGCCGATCGGCGAGGAGAACGAGCACCCCGGGTACGCCAGCGAGCACAACGGCAGCGACCACCTGGTCGACCTGATCAAGGCGATCGAGTCCGGCCCGGACGGCAAGCACACCGCGATCATCGTCACCTACGACGAGTTCGGCGGGCAGTGGGACCACGTCTCGCCGCCCACCGGCGCGGGCGTGTC
>WNGE01004792.1_pt1 | contig 36115 bp, 25 predicted proteins | sample 5400651 | NCBI WGS metagenome assembly WNGE01 (sample SAMN13153370, study PRJNA577476) | soil metagenome | isolation source: 60 cm soil or saprolite under grassland replicate 2 | place: USA:California | collected 2016-06-15
ATCGGCGAGACGCTGCTCAATGCGCTGGGGAAACGCAAGAAGGGCGAGCCATTGAGAATTGCGCCAAATGATTTTTCCGTACATCGCGTCGAGTTTTCGACAGTGAGCGAAACGGCACTCTTGATCGATGTCAGCTATTCGATGCTGATGAACGACGCGCTGCACGCCGGAAAAAAAGTCGCGCTGGCGTTACATCGGCTGATCCAAACCAAGTATCCACAGGACACGCTCCATCTCGTGGCCTTCCGCTCTAATGCCAAGCTGATCCACGCTGAAGATCTGCCGTCAATCGTGTCGCTGACTTACTTCATGGAACACGGCACCGATATCAAAGAGGCGCTGCGCTACGCCCGTCAATTGCTCGGATCGAATCGAAGCGCCAACCGCCAGATCATCCTCATCACCGACGGCGAGCCCACGGCGGCGACACTCGACCGCGGCGGGCGTCTCCATAGCGGTTGGGGCTCCGCGTTGCTCCACAGCCGCATCGTTCACGAAACGCTCAAAGAGGTGAAGCGTTGCACGCAGGTGGGAATCAAGATCAACACTTTCATGCTCGGCTCCGATTTTTACCGACAGGGTTTTATTGACCAGTTATCGCGCTTAAATACCGGTCGCGTCTTTTACACCACGCCGGACCAAATGGGCAACTATATCGTCGTCGATTATCTCAACAACAAGCGCAAGCGGATCGGACGATAGCCCCGAAAGACCGGCTCGGTTGGAGTGCTGCACAAACCATTACTCCAATACTCCAATTCTTCCGCGTTTTAATCCGCTTCTGTAATCAGTGCTAAGACGCCCGTGTAGGCGAATAGGTGGTTGACGCGCCCCAGCGGCGCAAGCTCGTAGCCACCGAACATGCCGATCAATGGAAAGTCGCCCAGCACCTGGTGAATATAGGCTGAGTCGATGCCGGGCAGGCCGTAGAGCGATCTGCCGCGCGCACAACAATTAAAATACAAGCCGAAGGCCGGCTTTTTTCCACCCAGTGTCCCAACCTGTCTCTGAAGCATTTGACCGAGGTCCTCCCGGGCGCGCTCGCCGTCGCGCATCGCGAAGATCATCGCCTCGCCTTCAGTGACTTCCTCGGAGACGCCCAAAATTCCTTTTTCGGGATCCAAGCCGATGATGTTCCGGACCAAATATTTTCCGGCAGTGACAGAGTTTTCTTGCCGGTCCGCGGGCAGCCCCACGAACAAGACCATTAGCGCCCGTCGAATATCTTCGGCGAGCGGGCCCTTGAGTAAGCGGGCAAACACATCGATTGCCGGACGGTCATTGATTTCGTAAATTAAATTTCTCTCGGCCTTGGTAATGACCATGGGCTCGGAAATGGGCTGGCAACCTTGGGTGATATCCAGGTGGACGTTGAATGCGCCGGAAACGTAGGCCCCGGCTACAGAGTTGGTGGCGATCTTATCGCCACAAAGCTGAAAGGTGGCGCCCACCGCACCGTTTTCGGTCGATCCCGCACCAACTACGGGATGAAAGCCTGCTGTGCTTGCCATACTTTCCAGTAACCGTTGCGGATTGCCATTATAGGTATCCGGAAGCAAAACCATCAGCGAATTTTGCTCTTGGGTCTTGGCAAGAAACTCTCCGAAGCTCGTGCCCAGGTTCGTTTCGTTTTCTTTCAGCGGTTCAAATATAAAAGGACGCGCGATGATTTCGTCTGAGGCGAGCGCCAGCACGGCAATGCCGCGGCTACCTTCAATTTCACTATCGCCGGTCACCACGCCGGCAGCGCTGGAGCCGACGACACAATCGGTCCCTATCGTGCGAATTAGCGACGTCACGAGTTCGCGCTGCTGCCCAGCGTGATCCGCGGTAAAAAATATCATCGCGAAGTCGGCCCGTGAGATACCGGCGTGCGCGAGCGCGCCGCGAGCGGCTTCTTCAACCGCCTGACCAGTCGCTTGCTGTTGTGATCGTCCAACTCCGGCGCGAATCATGATGCTGGTAATATAAAAAGGTCGGTTTACGGGGTCAAGGGGAATCCATCGAGCATTCGGTGTTTGAAAAACCCCTGCCTTATGACTACAATCATAACAGACTCACCACTATTTCATGCAGGTCGATTCACAAATATGAAAATTCGTCAGATTCCCCTGCTCCGGGATAACTACGGCTACCTCCTAGTCTGCGAAAAATCCAAGCAGGCCGCCATTGTCGATCCATCCGAAGCGGAGCCCGTTCTGAGCCGGATCGAACAGGAACAAGTGACGCTCCAATCGATCCTCAACACACACCATCATCGCGATCATACCGGCGGAAACGAGGGAATATTGGCAGCTCATAGAATTCAAGTGTACGGCCACAAGAGCGACACCGGCAGGATTCCGGGATTAACTAACGGCGTTGACGAGGGCGATGATATTCAGCTCGGCGAATCGAGGGGAAAAATTCTATTTATTCCCGGTCACACGACCGGCCACATCGCTTATCTATTCGATAACAATCTTTTTTGCGGCGACACACTGTTTACCGCGGGCTGCGGCCGGCTCTTCGAAGGCACGCCGGAGCAGATGCATGCTTCACTCAAAAAGCTGATGGCGCTGCCGGACAGTACGAAAGTCTATTGCGGCCACGAATACACGGAAAGCAATCTTCGCTTTGCGATGTCGGTGGAGCCAAAGAATCCCAAGGTGGTTGCGCGCTTTGAACGCGTGCAAGGACTACGCTCGCGCGGCGCGTCGACTGTGCCCTCGACACTGGAAGAAGAAAAACAAACTAATCCGTTTCTACGCTGGGACAGCAAAGAGATTCAAGCAAGGGTCAAGTCCGCTAAACCTGATACTCGCCTCGATCCAGTTTCAGTTTTCGCCGCCGTGCGGAAACTGAAAGACGCGTTCTAGCATCGCCCACGTCGGTGCCCATTCGACGAAACATTTTCTAGCCACGAAGAGCCCGAAGGTTCACCACGGAGCCGCGGAGGTCACGGAGGGGAGATAGATGTAGGGGCACGGCATGCCGTGCCCCTACCGTACTCTGTGCCTCTGCGGTGAATCCCGTTTTTTTCCACTTTTGGTTGCGACATAGCAACGCTAGGCTCTTTGCGCTACAGAATCATTCCCGCCCTTTGCGGTGCATCTTGTCAACGGCAAATTCTCGTCCGACCCCGTGACAGACCACGCAGCTTTCTCGTCCTACGGAGGCGATCTGCGCTTCCATGTGCGCTTTGGCCGGCTCTCTCGTGTGGCAGCCAACGCAGGCACTCACAATTGGCGTCAAGGATTTGATCGTTCCATCCGACTGCGGCATGGCGGTCGCTAAGACGCCGTCGGGTAGCGGTAGCTCATTGGCGCCCTTCTCATGGCACTTGAGACAGTTGCGCCGATCTCCTGGAAAGCGAATTCCGCCAAAATCCACCGGCACTGGGCTCGCCGCCGGTCCACCGTAAATGATAAACGGCTCGCCCAGGTTTCTTCCCGTGTGAATGCGGTGAACGAGTCGTTTGTAATGCACGTTCTCCGGCGGCAGCGGCCCGTTGGCGGTCTTCCGTTTGTCTGCGTCGGTACGATTGGCGTTGTGGCACATGACGCAGAACTCGGTGTTGTTTCTTTGCTCGCCGTGCATCTGCAGCTTTAAGTGGCAAACGTTGCAGTTTTCGGTCTTGACCACGTTACGCCGGGGAATCGCTTCGCGGTCGGTGATGGCAAAGTATTTAACGACGTTGAAACCTGCGTTTCGTTGGCCTTTTTCGACGACGGTGCCGCTCTCGCGCTTCACATCGAAGAGCCGATAGCCTTGAATACCAATGGCGCCGGATCCGGTGGCGTCCGCGGGAATTGCATAACGAAACTTGTAAACGTGAACGCCGTTGCCGAGCGGCTCGGCTTTGCGCGCGTCTTCCGTCACTTCCTGTTTGTAATCGACTGTGGGCCAGGCAAGCACGAGGCCTAGATTGTTCATCTGGGCGGCGTTGATCGGCGCGCCACTTTTGTCCTTGATGCTAAACGTCACAACGGGATTACTTCCGGGTTTTCCGCCCTCGATCTTTAGAATATCGAAGACGGTGCCGGGCAATTGGGCAGCATTTCCCGGGAACACATGCGCGCCGCCGATCGACGGTCCAAAATCCGGCCCGTCGGGTTGGTGGCAATTCACGCATGTACCGTCAGGCGCTGGACCGGGACCATGCTTCTTGCCGGTTCTCAAATCGATGTCGTCGTGGCAAGAGACACAACCGACGCTCGAGGGCAATGTCTTCCAATTAGTGACCCTGGGGTTCGCATGGCAGGCGGCACAGTTGCGGTATTCTTTGGGAACGGTTTCGGTCACCACCGATTGGGGCGATACCACCGTGGAATAATCAAAAATCCTCTGGCTCACACCGACAACAAAATACGGCTTTCCCTCTTTCACGCTGGGGAGATATTTTCCTCGATGGATTTTGTGGACGAAATACCTGAAATCGAGATTCTCACCGGTCTCCGGATCGCTAAGCTGGGAGGTATGACAAAGCGCGCAATAAGCGGTCTCAACTCGCGCGCCACCGTGGGCCTTCAGTGGATCATGACAGTTGTTGCATGTGGCGGTTTCAATGACCGAACCATCGCTCTGGACTTTCCCTCCGGCAGGAACAAAGTGATAGACCGGGTTGGCGACGTACCTGCGATTCCCGATCGACATTTCTCCGCCCATAACATGAGTCGCTCTCTGATCGAAATTCGCGGGCAGCGCGGTTTTGAATGTATAAGTCAGCACGCCGGGGCGGACGCGCGCGAGCACGCCGCCCTGGTCATAATCGGGCTGCAGCGTCTCGGCGAGTGCCGGCTTTCTGGTTTCTCCCTTGTAAACATATTCTCTGCCAATGACTTTTGTCAGGATGTAATTTTGGTAATCGCGCTCGCCGCTTTTGCCGACTTTCTGCGCGGCAATGGTAAATTTCACGCTATTAGGATCGAGGTCGTAGAGATCAATCGGTTTGCCCTTGACATCGCGCACATTGAACGTCACCACGGGCCGGCGGTTCGCAGCAATCATCACGGTAGTGATTTCCGCCTTAAGCCCGCCGAGGGGGCTTTGGGCATGAACGCTCGCCAGCCCTGAGAGCATGAGCATGATTAGAAAGAGTGTTTGCCAGCGTCGCATCCTTTTCCTCCCGTTGTGCTGCACCGCTAAGCAGCCAAAAAAAAGATACTAAGTAACACCACGGCCGCTGCAAAATTGGGCGATTTTTAGTCCCGCGCTGCGGCTTTGTCAATGGGTAATCTCGGCGTGCAGAGCTAACAAATTTTGCTTGAACCGCTTGAGCATCAAGGCTATCTTTAACTGTGGGGTTACGAATAACGACCCCATTGCTCTGGATTCAATCGTTGTCTTGAGCAACCGCGCTTCCTGAGGCACGCAGGCAAAGCATGAATCTCAAGGAACGAACCTATCTTTGGTATCTCTCTGTGCTGCGCATCTACGTCGGATTCTATCTTCTTCAGCAGGGCATCAGAAAATTTCAACGCGATTTTCCCAAAGGCGATTGGATCGGCCGGCAGATCGGCGACATCGCGACGTTGGACATTTACTCGTGGTATAAAGCTTTTTTACAGAATTATGTCGCTCCGCACAGTGAACTGTTTGGCTACCTGGTGATGGTCGGAGAAATCTCGGTAGGCGCTTGCCTGCTTTTAGGCATCTTGACTCGCTTTGCCGCCGCCATTGGGTTGTTCATGTTGATTAATTATTACCTCGGGCCCGGCATGGCCCGCGGCGGCGCGCCATTAGCGCAACAGCAAACCTTTATCGTAGCGCTGGCGATTTTCGTGCTGGCGAATCCCGGCCGAACGCTAGGTCTCGACGGCCTGCTCTTCGGCGCCGGAAGAGGAAAGGGGGCATGATGAGACTTCCTGGATCCGCGACGCCGGAAGGCACCGCTCGTTATCGGAAACGCTTCGACGGCAAGATTCCGCTGGAACATTTTCGTCACGCTCAAAGCTTGTGGATGTCGTCCATCGGCATCGGGACTTACTTGGGAAATTATGACGATGCGACGGACCAGGCGTATCACCAAGCGGTTGTCCGCGCTGTCGAAGCCGGCTGCAACGTCATCGACAGCGCCATCAACTATCGCCTGCAGAGAAGCGAGCGCTCCATCGGCACCGCTCTCAAGGAGATGGCGACCAAAGGTTACAGCCGGGATGAAATCGTGATCGCCACCAAGGGCGGCTTCATACCCTATGACGGAAGTATCTCTTGAATCAACTTGACAGCAGTCTGTGCAACCTCGACGTCGAATGCATCGATATTTATTACTTGCACAATCCGGAAACACAGCTAGGAACGATCGCGCGCGAGGAATTTGGCAACCGGCTCTCGAAAGCCTTCGAAACGATGGAGGAAGCAGTTACATCCGGAAAGATCCGCATGTACGGGATCGCCACCTGGAATGCTTTTCGAAATGAAGTTTCCGCCAAGGACTATCTTTCATTGGCTCAGGTGGTTGCCTTAGCGGAAAAGGCCGGCGGCAAGAATCACCATTTCAAAGTCATTCAGTTGCCGCTCAATCTCGGCATGAGCGAAGCACTGTCCAATGCCAATCAGCGAGTGGGAGACAAGGAATTGACCGTACTCGAAGCAGCCCAAGCGCTCGACGTTACTGTCATGTGCAGCGCATCCGTGTTGCAAGGACAACTGACGCGCAATCTCCCGTCCATCATCGGCGAGACTTTTGAAGGTATGGAAACCGACGGTCAGCGTGCGCTTCAATTCGTCCGCTCGACGCCGGGAGTGACAACGGCGCTGGTCGGAATGAAACAATTGAGTCACGTCGAGGAAAATCTCAACACCGCGCGAATTGCACCAGCGTCCTGGGAACAGTACTCGAAACTGTTTCAAAGCGCGTGAGAATGCAGAACCGAGGATCGAGAATGGAGGATCGAGGATTGCCTCCGTGCCTCCTTTATCCGCCATCCTCTATCTTCTATCCTCGAAGATTTTCAGGAGCCTGCTAATTCCCCGTCAGGTAATCCAAATTGCCGAAAATCTCTTCCAGTTTCTCGAGCGCCGGTTTCGGCAACGGCGGCTTCAGAATCGCCGCGACGTTTTCTTTCAAATGAGCCGGATTACCGGTGCCCGTCAAAACCACGTCCACGCCTGGCTCATGTCGGCAAAAGCGATAAGCTGCTTCCGGCAGCGTCGCCGAGTCGGCTTCCTTGAGGAGAAATCCGAGCGGGTCGTTCAGATCGACGGAGCTCTTCTTAATTGCGCCTTTTGCCACCAACTCAGCGCATACCGCTTTCAGCCGATCGGGCTGACTCAAAGCTCGCCGCACAGCGAACATGTTGAGCATGCCAACGCCGCGCTTCATCGTCGACGGAAAAATGGTTTTACGAGCCGACGGGTTCAGCATGCTGAAACCCGCCATGACGACGTCCCACATATTTTCCTTAAGACTTTCCTCGAGCACCGTATGCGATGGGTCGACGACGAAACCCTCGGTAACGCCGATGAAACGAATCTTACCTTGCTCTTTGAGCCGGCGCATCGCCGGCATGAGCCGGTTTTTGGCGAATTCGTAATCCTTCGGCTCGACACCGTGCAGATGATACACGTCGATGTAGTCGGTGCCGATCGACTTGAGACTCTGCTCTAAACCTTTGACCACTTCTGCTTCAGGATTGGAATGATTCGGCGCGGGCAGCGTTTTTTTTGTCGATATCACCAGCTGTTCGCGAGGAATTCCCGCGATCGCTTTGCCGACGATCGGCTCGGTACCATAATTTTGCGCGGTATCGAGAAAGTTGACGCCAAGACCGATCGCTTGTTTGACCAGCGCGACCGCATGGTTCGCCGATTGCGAATCGTTACGCATTCCCAGCCGGCTCGGCCCGCCGCAGCCGAGGCCGGCAACGCTAACTTTCAAACCGGTTCGCCCGAGAGTTGTGTATTCCATCTTTTTGTAATTCAAAATGTTCAAATCGTTCAAGCTGTTCAAATTTCGGCCATCGTAACGGTTTGCACTGCTTGAACAACGGATCGAACGGATTGACCTTACGAATCTATTTTGGCTTCTCGAATTTCAACGACGCGGAATTGATGCAGTAACGCAAGTTCGTCGGCTTCGGTCCGTCGTCGAACACATGTCCCAAGTGCGCATTGCATTTGCTGCATAGCACTTCAGTTCGGCGCATCAGCAGACTGTCATCCTCTTCGGTCTCGACGTTACCTTCAGCAGCCGGTGCCCAGAAGCTCGGCCAGCCGGTGCCCGAATCGAACTTGGTATCGGAACTAAACAGTTCGTTGCCGCAGCAGGCACAGCGATAGATGCCCTTTTCGTGGTTGTCCCAATACTGACCGCTGAAAGCACGCTCGGTGCCTTTCTTTCGGCAAACGTAAAACTGCTCATCAGTCAGTTCTTTTTTCCACTCGTCATCGCTTTTTTTGATTTTTTCCATTGAGTGTTCTCCCTTAAATCTCGCGAAATCTCCCACTTGTTTTGTTAACGTTGCATGTTGATGAATTGAAGCGGAATCGGCATGCTGCTGGCGCGTAGCATTTGAATGACTTCCTGTAGGTCATCAATCTTCTTCGCGGTGACTCTTACTTGGTTTTCCTGGATCGCCGCCTGGACTTTTAACTTGCGCTCCTTGATCATCTTAACGATGTTGCGCGCGGTGTCGGAATCCACGCCTTCTTTAATCGTGATCTCGCGCTGAATCATTCCGTGGGCGGCCATCTCGCTCGGCTTGGCATCTAAATATTTGCGATCTACTTTGCGTTTGACCAGGTTTTCGATCAGCGCGTCCTGCACCGCGCGAAGCTTCATATCGTCTTCAGTTATCAGGTGAATCTTTTTATCCTTTTTATCCAAGTTGATTTCGGTTTTCGAGTTGCGAAAGTCATAACGCGACAAGATCGCCTTCTTGGTAATATTAACCGCATTGTCGACTTCCTGAAGATCGATGCGGCTGACGATATCGAAGGACGGCACGTTTCGATTGCTCCCTGGACTAAATGATATCCCTATGCGCCTATTTTCTTTTTTTGGCTGACTTTACTTTCTTAGCCTGCTTGCCTTGTGGCGGTGTTCGTTTGCGCGACCGGCTCAAGACAAAATCAAGAATATCACTGCGGGTTATGATTCCGACGAGCTTTTTGTCTTTTATCACTGGTAGAGAACCGATCCGGTGGCGCCTTAGCAGGTTCACAGCGGTCGCCAGCGTCGTTTCCGGCCTCACGATGAAAACATCGTGGGTCATGACTTCCTCGACGCTGATCTTTTCGGCAAACCGGTCGATTGCCTCCGTGCGGTCAATCATCATGCTGGTCGGATAAGCGTCGCGAATATCACGATCGGTAACGATGCCGACCAGATTATCGTCGTCCAACACCGGAAGCTGGTTGACACGATGTTTGGCCATGAGCTGCCGCGCGACGGCAATGCTGTCGAAGGTTTCCACCGCTAAAATCCCTTGCGTCATCCAATCCGCCACGCGAATACCGCTTATGTGAGATTTGTTCGACACTATCATTTCTGCTCCAGCCTATAACCTCGCGCCTTCAACATCTCAATGACTCCGTGTTTGCCAACCAAATGGGCCGCGCCGACCACGACTATGGCGTCGCCATCTTGCGCCAGTATTTTTTCAATCTGTGGTAGCCAGCGCCGGTTGCGGTCCACGATAATCTTTTCATGGAGCTCCGGATACTCTTTCATGCCCCCGAGCAAAAGCGCCTCCAAAGACTCGCTGTCACCGTTTAGCCATGATTGGACAATTTGATTTATATTCGTAACCAACAGCTCCATTTCGCCAACGGTTTCGCGCAACAGTGACTCCTGATCGCGTTTCGATAACTGATCCAACAGCCCCACCTGGAATTCCAGCGTTTCGAGCCCGCTCGTCGCTTTTCCGGTAGCTTTGGCGCGCCCGGCGAGATAGTGATCGACACCGAGATTGGGATCCAGACCGATCTGCTGAAACTTGATGGCCAGCAGCGTCAACGCGACGAACCACGGCTTCATGGGACCCATGATTTTCATATCGATGCCCAATTGGGCGGCGTGTTGCTCGGCGAGTTGGTAAGTTTCCTCGCTGACGTTTTGCTGCAACGTCTGGCCGTCACGATACATCGCCTTCTCGAGCGTCACCCTTTGCGCCACGTCCGGTGAGATCCTGTTCAGGTCGATTTCCAGCACCAACCTTTTGCTGGCATTAAACGCATCGAGGATAGCCTTATGGAGCGGAAAATTTTCTTTTTTTAGATAATGGATGGAGCCGAGGAGATAAATGCTGTGCTTGTCGTTGCTCACCCTCCAAAGAAGAGTTTTTTCTTGCGCGTCGCTCGTATGGCTCACGGCAAGCCACGCGAGCGAAACCGTCAGTAGCAAAACACGCGGCATGATCCGGCGTATCCGAGCACCGCTAAACGTGATTTCAGCAAAGTTCATATTGACGCTTCCACCGGTTAAAGCAGGTTACCACTACTGTTTTTGGCGGCGAGCCTAGGAAACTTCCAAAAAATTTACCTTTTCTTGAGCGGATTGGCCAGAGGTGGGGGAGAAATGGGTTATTGGCGTGATGGGAGTAATTGGGTTGTCAAATAATTCGGTCTTCGCTATTCACCATTAGAGTCTGTGAGCTCAACAAAGAAGCGAGCTCCAAAGACTACCACTCGAGACGAATACAAACTTCTTCGCCTCTTTCCTCGGCCGGTAAGACCGTGAGTGGCGCTGCGCCCTTGGGCAGAGTGCACTCTCCACTCTTGAGATCATAGCAATAGCTGTGATTGTTGCAGCGGATCGTCGTGCCATCGAGAAATTGACCCGCCGCCTTTAGATCGGCTTCTTCGTGGGGACAATGTCGGGAAAAAGCGAAATATTTACCCTCGACGAACGCCAAGAGCACTTGGCGCCCGCCGAGGTCGACTTCCTTCACACTGCCGGGCGATAATTCGCCGATACGGGCCACGGGAATAAAGCTTACTCCCATGCCTTATGCGGCCGCTTTCTGTTGACGATAGAGCGGACCGCGAATGACTTGACCCGGCAGATCTCCGGTCATGCGTCCGTCCTCATGTATGACGGTTCCGTTGACGACGGTGTAGTGCATACCGACGCAACGCTGCACCAGCCGCTTGCTTCCGGCCGGATAGTCATTTGCCCACTCCGGCTCGTGCGCTTGAACGGTCTTTGGATCGAAGATCGCGAAGTCAGCGGCATAGCCCGGCCGTAACAATCCTCTGCCCTGCAGGCCGAAGATCGAAGCGACGTGAAACGTGAGCTTATGGATCGCCTGCTCCAGCGTCATCACCTGGCGCTCGCGCACCCAGAGACCCAGAAGAATCGTGCCGTAACCGAAATCAGCACCGAATTGCACGTGGGCGCCGGCGTCTGAAGTGCCGACCAACACGTACGGGCTGCGCAAGATTTTCCCCATCGCGTTCCAATCGCCGCCGTTGTTAGCATTCCAGAACACGGTCGCGAGATCTTCGTCGAGGGCGAGATCGAGGAACGCATCGAGCGGATCTTTGTTTTGCATCTTGGCCAATTGTTCAATGCTCTTGCCGACGTACTTTTGATTCTCCGGCTTCACGACCTTTTCAACCTTCGGAATATCCCAGCGTCTGTGGAAATTCGTCGGCGCCGGGCTGGCCAGATCGGCTCTCATCTTCTGTCGGGTCGCTGGATCGGCGAAGGCCTGCTTGCGCACTTCCACGGGCAGGAACATGAGGTTCTTCCAGGTCGGGAATTCGTCGAACACCTGGCAGTTCGTGAGGTCGAAATGGCGCACCAGGGGCACCGTGTGCGACAACCCATAGGCCTGGTAACCGGCCCTAAAAATCGGCTCGACGGCATCAAGTTGTTCGCGCCAAAGATTCGGTTCGGCCCAGCGATGCTGCAGGCTTTGCCAGAGCACCGGCCGCTGGGTGCGCTTGGCGAGCTCGTGATAAAACTCGAAATGCTCGATCTTGTTTCGCCCCAGAATCGTTTCAATCACGCCTGCGTTGCGTTCAGCCAACACGTCGCACAATCCAAAGAACTCTTCATCATCCGCCAGGCGGCTCGCTACCGGCTTGCCGTCTTCGCGCATATGCCGCTCATTCCGGTTGGTGGACATTCCCAAAGCGCCGCCTTCCATCGCTTCCAATACCAGGCCGCGCATTTTTTGCACTTCCGCTCCCGTCGCCTTTCGCTCGACGGCATCCTCACCCATCGCGTTGTGGCGCACGGCGATGTGTCCGACCAGACCGCCAACATTGATGCCGAGTTTTCCTTCCAAATAGTCGAGATACTCGCCGTAACTATGCCAGTTCCACTTGACTCCCGCTTCCAAGGCAAAGCGCGGGATCGCCTCGACGCGCACGAAGCTTTTCACGATTGCGTCTTCGATGCCCGATCGGGTCGGGGCCAACGATAGACCGCAGTTGCCCATCACCACGGTGGTAATTCCATGCTGGGGTTCGCACGTGCCATAAGGATCCCACAACATCTGTGCGTCCAAATGCGTATGATGATCGATGAATCCCGGGGACACGGCCAAACCCGCTGCCTCGATCACGCGCGCCGCGCCGTCGTTGAGTTTGCCCACTGCAACCACCTTACCGTCTTTAACACCGACATCGGCTACATATGACGGCAGCCCAGAGCCATCGACCACGCGCCCACCACGAATCAGCAGATCATAAGCCATTGGCATCCTCCTAATGAGTTACATAGCGAGATTGAGATCATTTTACGATACGCCGCGCAACGCTAGCGTGTCAAATCCGAGGACCTTTCCCCTCTTTGAAAAAGAGGGGAAAGGGGAGATTTCGGAGAAGTGTGCCTATGCTAATTCAAAAACAACCGCGTGTAGGTTTCGATTCCTAAACCGAGCAGCACCAACGAGACACCTCGAATGAATGCCTTGAGCGCAGGATTCTCCGGTTCGCGGCCGATCATCTTGAGCTCCGGCTGATCCTTATGGTCACGGATCAAGTTCATCGAGCTCTTCATCCAGATGGCGCCGATCAAACCGATGACAAAACCGATTCCTTCGATGTCCATGCCGCAGTCTCCTTGGTTTAAGCGTTGGTGATAGTCATTACTTCTCGTCGCTGGAAAGATGAGATAGTTCGGCCGCGTGTTGCTCCCAATTTTGTCCGTCGAACTGGCGGACGTTGATATTTTTAACCGTGCTCGGATCGAGACAGTGCACGTTTACGCTGTAGCCGTCGGGATTGGAGCGCGGCACGTAGAAAGACTTGATGCCGCAAACCTTGCAGAATAAATGTCGCGCGACGCCGGTATTGAAGGTATACGTCGAAAGATGCTCGGAGCCCTGTAATAACTTGAATCGGGACTTGGGAATGATGAGATGAAGGAAGCCGGTTTTGCTGCAAATCGAGCAGTTGCACTCACTGGCTTCGATCTCGGCGGGCGCCAAGACATCGAATTTAACTCGGCCGCAATGACACCCGCCGCGGTGGGTTACCAAGGATTTGCTCTGTTGAGCCAAGACCGTCGAGATGGGCTAAGCCGCCGCTTCCATCTGCTTGGTGTAGCTGCCGCTTCTCGCCGCGCTATTCATTTTGGCCCGGTGGTAAAAGATCTTTTGCGCCTCGGCGACGTTGGCTGCCTCGCCTTTCCAGGCTTTCAATGCGGGATCTTGCAAGGCGCGAGCGTAGGAGAAGCTCACCTGCCACGGTAGCGGGCCCATCTTATTCATCGCGTTGAGATGCTCGGTCGCGCTTACCGCGCTCTGGCCGCCCGACAGGAAGGCGATACCGGGTACGGCGCTCGGAACCGTACGTTTCAAGCACCGCAGGGTGCGCTCAGCGACTTCTTCGACGCCGGCTTGTCTGGAATTGTCTTTTCCGGAAACTACCATGCTCGGCTTGAGAATCATCCCTTCAAGATGTACTCGATGTAAAAAAAGCGCCGTGAAAGTCACTTTGAGAGTTTGCTCAGTGACCTCCTGAGACCGTTCAACCGTGTGGTTACCGTCCAGTAAAACTTCCGGTTCGACGATCGGAACAATCCCGCCTTCTTGACAAAGCGCCGCGTAGCGCGCCAGCGCATGTGCATTCGCTTCCAGGCAGGTGTAGGTTGGGATGCTATCACCGATGGTGATAACCGCGCGCCATTTGGCAAATTTGGCGCCAAGCTCTTTGTATTCTTTCAATCGACCGCGCAAACCATCCAATCCTTCAGTCACAACTTCGCCGGGAAAACCGGGAATATCCACCGGACCCTTGTCGACTTTAATACCCGGCATGATGCCTTTCTTAGAAAGCAGTTGCGCGAATGGCGTTCCATCGCTCGCCGACGTGCGAATGGTTTCGTCAAAGAGAATGACGCCGCTGATCGCTTCCTCGACGCCCTTGGTTGTAAAGAGCATCTCCCGGTAAGCGCGCCGATTATTGTCGCTGGATTCGATCTTGATGCTATCGAACCTCCGCTTGATCGTGCCCATGCTCTCGTCGGCCGCCAGAATGCCTTTGCCTTTGGCCACCATCGCTTGAGCGACTGCTTCGAGTTCCTGCTTTGACATGGCGTTCACTCCTCCCTATGAGTGTTCGAACTCATTCATTTTACATTCTGTTTTGCCCTTGGCAAGTCTCGACGGAAACCTGACATTGTTTCCCCGATTCTACTCTGTTATGGTCCATAGTCATGATCGGTTTGCTGCTTCACTGGCTTATCAGCGCGGCGAGTCTCATGATCGTCGCCTACATTTTTCCCGGCATCCAGCTGCGCGGCCTGGGGGCGGCGCTGATCGCGCCCATCGTCATTGGCCTCATCAATGCGACGATCGGATTGATTCTCAAGATCGTCACGTTCCCGCTCACGATACTGACGCTGGGCCTTTTCTGGTTGATCATCAACGCGCTCATGCTTCAGCTAGCCGCTGCCCTCGTTCCGGGCTTTTATGTAACGGGTTTTTTGTCGGCCTTCTTCGGCGGCATCGTGCTCAGCATCGTCAGCATGATTCTGCGCTCGCTCGTCGCCTAGCAGGCTGCAAAAACGCGGTTCAAGAGTTCAAGGTTCAAAGTTCAAGGCCCGAGACGAATTGAAAACGTTGAACCTGGAACCGTGAACATCTTCTGCCCTCTCTGAGTGAGCTAGCTAGAGGCCTGTCGCCTCAGACCAATAACTGGCGTCGTAAAATCTTTCCGGCGGATCGAAGGGCAGCTTGTAAACCCCCATCTCCCTGCGCAGCTCGATCACGGTTTGCAACGCCGCCGGATTGATTCGCGCTTTTGGCACTACTTTTCGGAAGGCATCTTCGGCGGCTTCCCGTTTGAGGTTCTCCTTGTTCATCATCAACGCAATGGTCTCTTCCCGGTTTTCCGGCAGAAGCAACCAATCCGTCGCTGCGGCCCACGCGCGGATGAAACGGACAACCAGCTCGCGGTGGCTCACCAGCCAATGCCGGAGCGTCCAACCGCACGTGAGTGGCCAGCCCGGCACGTAATTTTCTGAGTTGGCAAGGAGAATGCCGCCAGCGGCCAGAGCTTTGTCAGACGCCGGCGGCGTCAGCATAGCCGCCGCCACGCGGCGCCCGAGAAAGGCTTCCAATCGTACCGGGGAGCTGCCGATGATCTCAATATTGTAATCGGTGTCGTCCATCCCGTGGGTGCGGAGAATCTTTTTGCGAATCAGATCCAAATTGGAATCGCCAGGATCCCCGGCCAACAGTTTGCCGCGCAGCTTTTCGATTGAATCCACCCCCGGCTGGCCGATCAGATAAGCGCTGAGGCCTTCTTCGGCCTGCATAAAGAGCATGTAATCCACGCCGTCGGTGGTCGTGCGCGCGATCATTGTGTCGGCGCTGCTCAGCGTGAAGTCCCAGCGTCCTTCGGCCATACCCCGATTGTGATCCGGCGCGTAGGTGGTGTGATGGAATTTTATTTCGAGATTTTCCTTGGCAAAAAATCCTTTGTACTCCGCCACAACATGCGGCATCCGTCGCTGGTAACCGGTAACGCTCAGTAGATCCATAGCTTCCTCCGTGTTTCTCCTTCTATCGCCTCAAGTCACCCGCCTCAAGCCTATTCTTGGCTTGGTGCACGAATCCGTGTAAGAATCGAATCAAACCAAATCGAACCCATTACTCCAACACTCCATCACTCCATTGAATTCGCCATGAAGCTCAAAGACAAAGTCGCTCTCATCACCGGTGGCGGCAGAGGCATTGGCAAGGCCATCGCCATGGCTTACGCGCGTGAAGGCGCAAAGCTGGCGTTATGCGCGCGCACGGGAAGCGAGCTTGAAAAAACCGTAGAGGAAATTCGCGGCCTCAAGAGCGAAGCCGAACGCTGGACCTGTGACGTATCCCTCGAAGAACCGGTCAAAGAATTCGTCGGCAAAGTGCAAAATCGGTTCGGCCGCATCGATGTTCTGGTCAACAATGCCGGGGTGATGACTCGCCCGGCGCCGATCACCGAACTGGAAGTGAAAAAGTGGGACTATACCATCGCGGTTAATCTGCGCGGGCCGTTTCTCGTCACCCAAGCCGTGCTGCCGATCATGATGAAGCAAAAGAGCGGCGCGGTGATCAACGTGTCTTCGATGGTCGGCCGCGGCGCGTACGCAAACTTCATCGCCTACGCGACTTCGAAATGGGGCCTGGAAGGATTCACGCAAACACTTGCCGCCGAGGCGCGGTCGAGCAACATCCGAGTGAATTCGGTGGAGCCCGGCTATGTCGCCACCAAGCTCACCGGCTACGGCGGCAGCAAACCGGAGTCGGTAACGGACGTCTTCGTTTATCTTGCCTCGGACGAAGCCAAAGGGATCACCGGAAAAATGCTCAGCTCTTCCAGCTGGAAGTCGCAGGTCAAGTAGAATCTGGACGGGTTTCTTTCTACATGAATTTCGAAGTGTCAGCGGCGGACGCAGGCGTGACTAACGAACCCCCGCATGCACATGCAAATTGAAGGATGAAATGTCTGCGTTTGAACGCACCACCGAGAAACCGCATGGAAGATCCGCCATCTGGCGCAGCAAGACCTCAGCCGACCCGGCTGACTGTAAATGCTTAGTTGCACCGCGCCGGTTTTACTCACGCCGCAAGCCGCGGATAAATAGTTGAAGTCGCTCCCGCTCCGCCGGCTGTACGCGTAAAAATTCGACACCGACACGGCCATCCGGGCGAACATGACGCACGACCGCCGCTTCGATGTCCACCGGCTCGAGCTCGTTGGAGATTCGCAGGGCCAACCGAATGACGCTCACCTCGGTCAATTGCGCTTCGGTGACGAATGCGCAGCCGTTGATCGAAATATCCGAGACGGTTCCGGCGCCGGCGATATGATCGCCGATAAAGGAGATCGGAAAATTCATCGCCAATCGTTCATATTCGCGCAAGTCCGCGGCAGCGGTGAGATATTCAACACCCCATTGCCAAACCCGGAATCGCGAACGACATATCTGACACCTAAAACGATAGCAGTAAAACCTGGACAATAGGCGGTCTTTGAGCGCCTTGATTCTAACGCGCTTGACGAATTTCGTGGAACATTTCGGACAAGTGGGATTTGTCACAGCCACCCTCCGGTTTTCTTAGCCGTCGGCCAATGGCGTCCATGCAAGGCGTCGATCAATGACAATAATGATGCTGGATTGGTTCTTAACGTCAATGCCCACAGCAGCACGCCGGGCAAATGGGTCGCAGAGGTCGTTATTCCATCCGGCCAAAGTCTAAGATCGCTGATCAGCCTAAGGCTGAGACTGGTGCGAACCTACTCCGACACCGAATGATTAAAAACAGGAACTCGTTACTGAAGATCGCGGACCCAGCGAGTTGAGACGGGAAGGAATAAAGAAATTTATTTCACAGGAAAGTCTTTGCCTCTTTGCAACTTACCTTCTAATGGGTGCCTCTTCCGCACTTGACCCTTCTGCAAAATGCGCTACGTCAAAATAGCGATTATCAGGTGACCGTCCGCTACGGGAGGGACCCGGCACCGTGGACCGATCTTACTATAATAAGAGTTACCTAAAAGGCTCGTATGCTACCTACATTGTCATAATACTCCAACTAACGCTTTGTTGCGGCGCTCACTTCGTCTTAAAATTTTATGAATTGCGAAGAAAATTTTACAAAATACTTGAACAGTGTGCGTTGCATGATATGCATCGGGCAGGAGGTGAGCCATGACAGACATCTCGGACACCAGCCGCGCTCACATCGTGCATCTTCTCGAGGAGCAGAAATATGACGAGGTGCTACCAATTCTAAGTGATCTGAGGGAGACAAATCCATCAGATCGAGAATCCCGCGTGTACCACCTGCTTGTCGTCAGAATACTTGTGCTGCGCTGGAATTTATCGCGTACAGTTACTCGACCAGCGATCGATTCAAGCACCATGGCAAAAAGAACCATCAAAAGGTTAGCTTCCGTTGTGCGCGTCTCTGAAAGCACTAAATTAATCCAATCGCTTGGCCAGATTTATCAGGCAGCAGAAACAGCGTTGGGAAAGCGGGGCATAAAACGGGTCATTATTGCGGGAGCCGCGGCTGGATTTCTTATCACACTACTGGCGTCATATATGGTTGAAGGCAGCAATGTAGCGATTCAAGTACCATCGAACATATTAACTTCCACAGATCTTTCGCATCCAACGGTCTCAGCTTTGGGCGTAAAGGCGTATAATCCAAATAATTCCAGAACAGCCGACGAAGATGGTCGACAAATTCCATTGCCTACGGAAGCTGGCGAGCGGAACTTTTTCCGGGCTTCTGAACCGAGGGAGTTATTGCCGACCGAACATTTACAGGACTCGAAGGAACAAAAGCTCACACTCTCCGGACCTGATGTAGCAAAAGCAACATCTCAGGTTAATGCACCTAAACTGTTCGCTGAACGTCAACAGCCCAAAGCGGTTTTGAACATTGAAAGCTCAAGAGAGCTAGCTGCCAACGAAAATAACGGCGATAAGACACCGAGAGAGAGCTTGGGATACTATCAGTCCCAGCGGGCCATTCCTATTAGAAAATCGACGAGCTTCGCAGCTGCCATTGTGCAAGAGATCGATACCGGGATATCACTCAACGTTTTAGAATTTATCGGCTCGTGGGCTAAGGTCGAGCTTGGACCTGCAGGCATCACCGGGTTCGTGCGAAGAGAGTTTTTGGTCTCAGTCAAAAAGAATGAATCGAATGTTACTCATAGCTCGCCTTCGGGAGAAGAAATTTCGGACGCTACCGTCTTCCCTCTTGGATCAACTTCATAGAGAGAGGCGGACACCTTCACTTTTCGCGTCCGGTTACGCATCCGCTGCAGTTGCACGCCGATCTTTGGAGTGATGGAGAAGGTTAGGAAAAGGATAGAGTAGCGAACAGATACAGCATGCTTTAGGTTGATCCTTGGCTGTATCGACGGTTTCCAGTTTTTCGTGCCCGTTTAGGATCGTCTGTTAAATTCAGTCCTGTTCCCCCTCATCAAACCGTGCACCCGCATACGGCTCGATCATCTTCATCTCAAGGCATGCGAGCACGATCTCTCTTGGCCTTGAGATACAGTTTCCGCTGGAGGTCTCAAAGTCTTACAGGTGTTTGTAGCCTGACGGCAATCACCTTCTCCTTCCCTCCCGCATAAGTCACGCCCCAGACCAGTAAAGCGTATAAGGCGATCCAGCCGTTGCTCGTCGGTACGCGCAGCCAATGGATGCAGAAGTAGTCTGCGGCCTTAAGAAACTTAATGAAAGCAGGGCGCCTTCCCTCCTCTGATATTACTCAGCCTCTTCGGTACTACTCGCCCCTCCGACTTCTCGTCTCGTCCGTCTCAGACTTCGGTTGCCCTTATACTGAGGCGTTGAGCAAATCAGCCGCGACAAAACGAGATCTCCCGCGTTACCCAGTTGTTGTTTATTTCGATAGGACATTTTGCCATGTCCCGGCCCTTGCGTATTCAATATGAAGGAGCGGTTTATCATGTTATAAACCGCGGCACGGCTGAGCGTCCAGAATCTTTACACCCGCAACACCGGTTCATCGTTAAGCGCCAATGGAGATGAAGTCACGACGCAATTGAAGCGGAACATATCCACACGCAATATCCCCGTGGTCATACCGGGTGGACTACGGACTGCAACGTTGAAGAGCGCGTAAACCGTGCGCTTAATGCAGGAGCCGCAGAGATTTTGTACAAGCCATTTCACTTGCCAATGTTGCGTGATGTTCTGCGAAGCCATCTGCTGGCCTATAGTGACTAATCTGCTTCGCTATATCCTGCTACAATACTGCGGTGAATCAATGGAGATTGTCGAGAAGATCGAGCTAGATTTTCAAACTCATTTCCGTTCGTAAAGTAAAAGTTGTGCAACAAATTCATTCGTAGCTAAAAGTTGCTTAGTGTCTTCTAGAATATGATTCGTGAGACCGAATGCTTCCCTTCCCTCCAATGTCAGATTATTTCTACTTCACCGTGTCTTAGTCATTAGTGCTCGATCGAGCCGCAACTGTTCTCTCACTGAGACAAATTGTGAATTTCGATGACAGAAGTACCGCAAACAACCGCTACGCCCAATCGAGCGACAGAATTTTTTGCATTTTCGCATGCGGTTTCCTGCTGGCATGTGAAGTGCGTGTACATAGAAAGTGATTACACAACGAGAAATCTCCCATGAAGCAGATGGAGTCGATACTTCATTACGCCCCGGGACCGCAGTAATCCGTCGTTGGCTGCCGCTCCGCGTCAGCGACGGATTTCCCTCCATACCGTTTCTAAGTCACACTTGCGATGGCAAAGAGTGTCCTTATAGTAGAAGACAACGAGCACCTGCGAAACATTTACGCGTCAATCTTACGCTTCTCAGGCTACGAAATAGTGGAGGCGGAGAGCGGCACTGAGGCTATAGAAAAAGCCGCTTCCTCTCAGCCCCGGCTTATCTTATTGGATCTCAATCTACCTGACATGCCGGGTATAGAGGTAGCCCGGTCGATAAAAAGACAGCAACGATCCGCTCACATACCTATCATTGCTTGTACCGCGTTTAGCACGACGGCAGAGAGAGAGGAAGCTCTACGAGCAGGAATGATCGATTACCTGCAAAAACCATTTCCGTCCCAGGTACTGAAAGCAAAGATAGAGGAATTTATCTTACCCTAGAAATACAAAAAGCTTCGGAAATGTAGGGCCAATCGGTAGAGTAGAGAACAGGCTCAGCGTTGGTTAGGTCGATCCTTGGCTGTGTCCGCCGTTTCCAGCTTCGTGCCCGTTTAGAATCTTCCGTGAAACGAAGTCCTGTTCCCCCTCATCAAACCGTACCTGCAGTTCTCCCACATACGGCTTTCCGATCATCTTCACCTCAATGCATGCGAGCGCGCCGATACGGGGCATATTGCGGAATGGCATAGACCAAATTCTTTATACGGTTTAGCCCATGGCCATCGCCGAAACCCAAACCCCGTGATCTGTCGTTCCCCCTGCAGGTATTTGCGCATCCGTTGCTCCAAGAAAAAGCGTATTTTCACGAGAAATCCGGCAGCGCTTCGACTCTATTAAATAATCTTTTTCGAAACTACACATGAGCGGTAGAGATAACGGGCCATTGTAGCAAACTAATAAAGCTTAAAGCCTACTCAATCGTACCCCCTAATTGTCACTTTTCGGACAATATTTATTTCTGTTGACAGCCTGCGGGTGATTCCTATCTAGTGGGATCTTGAAGCTCCGCGACCACCAACTAATGTCATATCACAGGCAGAGAAACTGGCCTCCAGTATGGTCAACTGTGCGTGACGAGCCGTTCCTTAATCCGCACGGAGAAGTTGGGATACTCAGAGGAGCATCGATAAATGATCAATTCGACAATACGGTGTATTTAAGAGTGGAAATCGATGGTCGTGATTATTTGGGAACGTTGCTGTTTGACGATTTCGGCTTCTATTATGAAATTTACTCTCTTCTAAAGTCTTGCGTCGGCTGCTCTATCCAGGAGATAGCTAACACGGATTTGTCATAGTATTCTTTAAGCCTTCAGCCAGCCTGCCGTATGGGGTGATCGGTGACCGAGTGGAAATTAGATCGAATGGACAAATGTCTATCCGCAGAACGGCGGAACGCCCTTTGCTCTGAATCACAATCCACGCCATACGATATAGACTGTGCGTATAACTTGTGACGGCAGTCGCTTCAGTTCGACTTTTTCGAACCGGGTGGGGTCGTCATACTCCGCGCAATCGCCGAGGTCGCGCCAGGGTCCTAACAGGACCCCGATTGAGTGAGTGATTCGACCAAGCCAGCGAAATCGAACACAGATCCATAGCTAAATACTTTTGATTTAGCTACTTCGCGCTGCTGCCAATTTCTACGTTTTTCAAGATCTTTTGATGAGCCGCCGCGTGAAGGGTTTTTAAGATTCACAGTTCAGTTATACGAAATCCGCCTCTTCTCAGTGTGTCACCATCCCCATCAATGTAGGCGGAAATTAAAACTGTATCTTCGGCAAAATCCACGCCCATCTCTAACAATTTTCTAACTATAGTCGGTTTATCCGGTATTTTACCGGTTTCAAAATACTCGGTCTGAGTGAAGTCTGTATATTCGGTAGTCGCGTCCCTTTTCGTTTGGTATTTGACTTCAACAACCATATGACCTCCCTAACGACTGAACGATTAGGTCAGCTCACGATATCCTGCTCTGTTCGTTTTTTCCATCGCGCCCTTCCACCCCTAGAAGCACAGCAATCCAGGCCGTTCAGACCCGAGGACGAACCCGCCAGCGTTCAAACGAAACCCCTACAGGCAGAAAACATTCTCACCGCAATAGCAGAGAACGAGCGCATTGGAGTAGGTGCGAGCGATCCGGCAAAACGAGCAATCGCGCTAACGTGGCTTTTTCACCTTGTTGGCGATCTGCATCAGCCCCTACACACCGTGCAGTTACTCACGCGGGAGTACTCGCAGGGTGACCGTGGTGGCAATCAAATCTGTGTCCGCGTGGCACCGGATCGTGCGCCATTGGACCTGCACCGACTCTGGGACGGGCTGCTTTGAAGGAGCGGTTTATCATGTCATAAACCGGGGCATGGCCAGACAAACAACCTTCCTTGACGAACAAGACTATCAGGTATTTCTAAACACCCTTGCTGAGGCCCACAGGCAGTGGGGCATTGACGTGTTCAGCTACTGCCTGATGAGGAACCACTACCCTGTGTGTCTAACCACCCCGAAGGGAAACCTATCTCGCGTCATGCGCCATGTAGACGGGCTTTACACCCAACGGTTTAACCGTAGTCACGATCGCGATGGCCCGCTGTTTCGGGGCCGCTACAAGGCCATCTTGGTCGATGCCGACGAATATTTAGCTCAAGTTGTTCGCTACATTCATCTAAATCCGGTGGAATCAGCAATGGTCAGATACCCGGAAGAGTACCGTTGGAGCAGTCACCGTCATTATCTCCAAACGAAAACCCGGCCTCCGTGGTTCAACACCGACGCGGTATTGGAACAAGTAGGCGGGAGTAAAGCCTTCCACGAGTTTGTCCTGTCAGGAAACGAAGAAGCCCTGGAGCAATTTTATGAGTCCGGTCACCAGAGTCCGGTGCTAGGAGGAGAAGAGTTCGTCGAGCGGATAAGAAAGCCGCTAGGGCCGTTAGTCAAAGAGCATCCACGTTACCAACGGCGGGGGGTGCAAACGAGTGCGCAGAACGTAATCCGGCGAGTAGCCGAGAGCTACCGAATATCCAGAGAGGAAGTCGTTCAGGGAGTACGGGGTAAAGAGAACGAGGCGCGGAAGGTGGCGATGTATTTGGTGCGGCACTGTTGCGATCAGACGCTTCGGGAGACGGCCAGGCTGTTTGGACTGGGAAGTTATGGTGCGGTGGGCTGGTGTTGCTACGGCGTACAGACAAAGATGGAGAAGGAGAAGGGATTTAGAGATCAAATTGAGAGGTTGGTGCGGGAGTTCTGTCAACAAAAGACTTGACCACTCGGTTGACCCCTTTCGGCTCCTTTCCGTGGCTGAGTTGAAGACCGATGACCCGTTCTGGGTTGGAGTTGGTCCAGTTACCGACCGCGTCATAGTTGTAGGTCTCCAGCGGATTCGACGGCAGCGGGTTAGTCGCTCGCGTCAAATGGTTGAACGTGTCCTATGTGGAGTCCGTGGTGCCGTTATTTTTTGCCTTCGAGTACTGGTGGCCAACCCTACCATACATTTAAGCAAACAAACTATCGTGGCCGTTCATTCGTCGGAAGATTGTCAAAATATCCAGGCACGACCCAAGGCCGACGGAACCCCAACACCGACGAAGATCGATTCGGGGAACTCTTGCGCCCGACGCACTTTCGGAAGTTATTTGCCTAAATTACCGGAAGTCATCGCTTAACGATGGATGATCACAGACACAGCGTTTAGATTGCCGTTTGCGGTGATAACGTCGGGCTTGCCATCCCCATTGACGTCAAGGACAGCCATGGATCGTGGATCATTGCCAGCCACAAATCGCTGGTGTGATTGGAAGTTGCCCGCACCGTTCCCCAGCAAAACAGAAAAATCACCGGTTACCCTATTTGCGGTTAATAGATCCAGAAAACTATCTCCGTTCACATCCACGACTTTTACGGACCTGGAACCAAAGCCGGCCGTGAAGCGTTGCTCGGCTTGAAATGTGCCGTTACCGTTACCTCTCAAAACCGCGACCGCCGACGAACTTAGGACCGCTAGATCCGGTACATTGTCGCCATTCAGATCAGCGATTGCGATAGAGTTAGGATTAGAGGATACCGCGAAACGTTGTTGGACTTGGAAAGTACCATTACCGATGCCCAGCAATACTGAAACGTCGGCGCTGTTACTATTCGCGGCTACAATATCCAAAAATCCATCGCCGTTCAGATCGGCGACTGCCACCGCGCTGGGAGAATTTCCGACCACCGATGTCTGCTGGGCCTGAAACGTGCCGTCACCATTGCCTAGTAAGATCGAGGCATCGTTGGAAGTACCATTGGCCGTGACGATGTCAGGAAAACCGTCGCCATTCAGATCTGCAATTGCCATTGAATTTGGGAAAGAGCCCGCGGCAAATCTTTGCTGCGTCTGAAATGTCCCGTCGCCATTACCCAACAGGATAGAGACATCATTTGTGCCGCCGTTCGCCACAACCAAGTCACGGAATCCATCACCGTTCAAATCCGCGATTGCGGTGGATTGAGGGGAACTACCAGTTGAAGCTCGTTGTTGTGGTTGGAATGTCCCATTCCCGTTGCCTAAAAGGACAGACACATCTCCAGAAGTACGATTTGCCGTCACGACATCAGGAAACCCATCGCTATTGAGCTCGCCGACAGCTATCGAGAGAGGGAATGTTCCTACTGCAAAGCTTGGCGGCGCAGGCTGGGGCTGAAAACTACCCTCACCGTTGCCAAAGGATAACACAAGCACGTCATTAAACGGGACGGACGTTACCAGGTCTGAGAACCCGTCTTCGTTCACGTCCGCAACTGCAACGAACTGCGGCGCCGTGCCCACTAGAACACTTTGCTGGCTCTGAAACGTGCCGTTACCATTACCTAGGAGTACAGACACGAAGTTGCTTTCTTGAATTGCGACCACAACATCTTGATTACCGTCACCATTTACATCCGCAATCGCTATTGAGATACTATGTCCGCCAGCGAAGAACCTCTGTTCCGCCTGAAACGCTCCGTTGCCATTACCTAACAGCACGGATATGTCATCGGAAAAATTATTCGCAACTGCCAGGTCTTGGAAACCGTCGCCGTTTAGATCAGCTACGGCCACGGACGATGGGTCCACCCCCGCCGGGATACGTTGCTGCGGCTGAAAAGTGCCGCCGCCATTGCCTAACAACACTGAAACATCGTCAGCATCGCTGTTTACCGTGACTATGTCTGGAATGGCATCTCCGTTCAGATCAGCCACCGCAACCCACCGGGGTGCCGTGCCGGTAGTCAAACGTTGATGCGGTTGAAATGTCCCATTGCCGTTGCCCATTAATATGGACACACCTTCATTCGCTACTACGATATCAAGAAATCCGTCAGCATTTAGATCGGATAGCGTGACAGAAAATGGGAAATCGCCGGCTGCGTAACTCTGATGCGCTTGAAATGTGCCGTTGCCGTTACCCAATAGGACGGAAATATCGTCGGATGCGGTGTTGGTGGTCACAATGTCCTTAATGCCGTCAGCGTTTAAATCGCCCACTGCTATCGACCAAGGAGAGTTCCCGGTCGCAAAACGCTGCTCGGTTTGAAAGATCCCGTTACCGATCCCCAAAAATACAAATACCTCGTTGCTTGAAATGTTCGGCGCGGCGATATCCAAGATCCCGTCACCGTTTAGATCAACGACAGCTAGGTACGCTGCCGCGTCGATGGCAATCCTTGGTCCCGGATAGAGATCGGCGACCGCCCCGGACGCGATAGTGACGTCGCCGACGTTGGTAATTGCATTGGCAACGGCCGGAACGGATGCTGATACGCCAGTTAGAGTTGATGTTCCCTGCTGCACTTCGGCTGTCACTGTAATCGGTCCCAGGACCGTCGGTACTTGTGAAATACTAAACGTACCATCAGTTTGACTCTGGGAAATATACTGACTAAATGCTCGTACCGTAGCACCGGCGATCGCTTGGCCGGCGCTGGTAATCACCCGACCAATGACAGTAGTCCGGGGCGTAGCTGTCACGGTTATCGTTCGCGTGGCCGTGCCGGTTCGACCTAGATTGTCAATGGCAGCGCCCACAATTGTTAACGAGCTCAGACCGATCGGCACCGTGACAACTCTCTCATAGGGAGGAGTGAAATTTGAATTCTGCTCAACGCCGTTCACAGTCCACGTAAACTGTCTCACTTCTACATTGTCCGTTGCCTGTGCGGCCAGAGTAAGTTGGGTTCCTTCCTCGGCAGTTGATCCAGCAGGGGGCGACGTAATTACGACTGTAGGCGGCGGATCAGGTTGAACGGTAATGGTCTTTGTTGCGGTGCTCGTCTGTCCGACACTATCCGTTGCTGTGGCCGCAATACTTAAAGTCGTTATATTGACTGGCACCTTCACGACCTTTTGATACGGCGGAGTGAACACGGGTGTCTCTGCTACACCGTTTAAGATCCAAACAACCTGAGTTACTTGGACGTTGTCGGCCGCCTGCGCGGAGAGCGTGAGTTGCACTCCTTCCATCGTCGTTACCCCCTCGGCTGGCGATAAGATCAGCACTGAAGGGGCGGTATCTGTCACTGTGAACGAGGTCGGTATCGTACCAAACTGGGTTTCAACTACTATTTGCGTCGTACCGGTTGGGACAGTTGTATTTATCGTGATGTCCGCCACGATCTGGTCCAGCGTCGTCCGAACATTCGAGAATGTCATCCCGGCTACGCTGGTGATCAGATTAGCGCCGGCAAGGTTAAGACCGGAAATCGATATAGGGAAAGAAGCACCGCGAACGCCCGAATTCGGGGCAACGTTGATCACGCTGGCAGTAGCGGAAACGCCAGTATCGCGCGTGATGCGGAGAAGGTTGCCAACTGCATCGTAATGATAGGTAGCCGCGTCACCGGTTTCAGTAATGACCCGGACAAGACGGCCGAGGTCGTCATAGATATAAACAATCTGCGGTTGCTGAGCGAAAACATAGCCAAAGGAGAAAGCGAGGGCGAGACATACAAGAAACAACATCTCTGAACGACGACACGGATCCCTCTTGAGATTCCTTAAGATGCGCATACAAAGATCCTCTCTCCCGTTATGTCCTCAACGCGTCATGCTTCTTTTCTCTCGCGCTCTGCGCCTAACAATTTCGTCGCGATACTTCTTTTAGAACAATCGAGAGACAAACGTTTAACTCGTGCTCCTTGAATCTAAAACACTTTCGTAGCTGCACCGGCGAAGTAAATGTCCCTGGATGCGAATGATCTTGTGGAGCTGTACCGCGTCGATGGCTGCTTGGATGATAGTGTAACAACGACTTGCGCCACTGCAGGCCGGATCGGCCCGATTCACATACGATACTGTGGATTGTTGCGCTATTGAGGGCTGACCGGCGAAGGGCGAGCTAAAGAGCAGCAACATAGATGCAAACCCTAGAAGTATCTTCACCGGAGCCCTCCATCTGCAGCGAAATTTGATTAATCGACTACATAGAAATGAAGGCTCGGCGTATATAAGACGGATAATGAAATGTCAACAAAATTTTTTTTGACTACTGGATTCCACGCCCCCGGGGCAAGTCCCAAGTTGTACGACTCGGCAGTCGCAAGCGGTATTTGGTAGTGAAGAATCCGTTCTAGCGGAACGGTAGATGAATTTTGGGTGGTGTTCCACCGCAAGTCAGGTCTAAGCGAGTTCCCGAGGCAGATGGCTTCGCAAAACGGCGCAGACCAATTCGAGAGCGAAGGATATATTAATTTTGAATCTTAAGGTAAAGTAACACGTACCACCAATCTCTCATTTCAGGTTTCCGTGGTGCGTCTTAATATGAGAATGCTTTCGATGCAGAACCCGCTTATCGAAAGTAGAAGAATCCGCCGCCACGCTTCACGCGTTCTGCTGATTCAATCCCGATATTGGGCGTCTGCCATTCCCAGCCGCAAGCGCGAAACTCGCGTTCAACAGCGGCAGCGAGCTCTTCTAACCACTGGCAGTCTTTGGGGCTCAGTGCCTCCGTCGCACGACGCCGCGACTTCTCATCGCGTGCGGGCATTAGCATAGCCGGAATGAGCTCCGAATCCGGACCGCTTAGGATTATCCATACGACACAGTATTTGGGGTCGATGTCCACCGCGCCGTACCACAGGAGGTAGTCTACTTTAGCATTGAACTCGGGAGCTTGCCTCGAGCGGAGAAGCTTTTGAGCGCGACGAACAGCTTTCTTTGCAATCGTCTTCTTAGGATTCGTATTGAAGAGCCATTCTAGCATCTGGTGAATAAACTGCTGCGTATAAGTCGGTACATCTTTTTAACACAAAGTCTTCCAGTGTTCGAACTAAAATGGTTACTATCTGGGCACCAACAGCACGCTCTCGATCAATGCATGGCACAACCCGAAAAACAATATGGCGAATCAGAGCCACAGCGGCGGCGGGTTGTGTCATTCTATTCGATAGGGAAAATCAACGCCGAATCAAAAACAAGGTCCAGGCAAAGGGTTGTTAATAGACCTATACACCAACCTCTGTAAAGCCCTGCCCTGTGAAGACCTCTGTTGACAGGTTTGAAAAGCCATGTTCTCACCTCCATGTATATCTTGATGATTAGTAGAAGATGAACTCGAGAACAGCCCGATTTTGTAGCAATACGGGAAGTTCGTTGGTCATGAAAACACTCGTACTGGTAAGTTGACGTCCGATTAAAACTGTTGCCGATCCCGCGCTAGAAACAAAGCTACCTGAGAGAGCCGACCACAAAGGTTGTGTCATAGTATTAGGTATAGCCGCTTCCACTAACGACAGTGCCGACCCGGTGAAAGTTTGGTATATCGTCGCTGCGCCAATCTCAGCCGCCTTAGCGGTAGCTAGTTGGCGTCCTCCGGCTATTCCAATCCCTCCCCATAACGCGACTTGCCCGCCTCCCACCATGATGCTTGGGATTACTGCTTCCAGAGCAATCCCGATCCCCCACCCAAGACCAAGACCTCCAACACATCCAGCAGCAGCGCTGCCAAGAAAACCGGCAAAGCTAGTTTTTCGTCCCGCAAGCTGTTGGTAAGTATAGCTGCCTGCCACGGCTCCCACCGCACACAGCGCTCCCGCTACGACGGCCTGTGGCACGAATTGGCCTGTTGGATCACGAAAGTTTGTGGGGTTGTTTTTTGTATAGACAAACAGATTCGGATCACCTGCTGCTATACCTAGTGGATCTTCCGCAATAAATCTTTGTGTTTCCGAGTCATAATATCTTGCTCGATAATAGTAGAGGCCTGTCCCGTCAAGTTCGCGCCCGGTATACTGGAAAGGATTGAAAGTCAGCCCGCCTGCAACGGCAGTTTTTCCGAACGGCTCGTACGTATATTCGGTTTGAACGACTGCGAAGTCGTCGGTCAAGGCTACTGATGAACCAAGAGCATCGGCGAGAAAATACTGCTTTGAACCAGACGGAACATCCGTGCGAACAAGGTATTCGTCGATGCCAGGTCCTGTAAGAAAGTTTGCCGATGTTCCTCCATCTGCGGTCTCTTGAATTGGGTTAAGGCCATCATACTGGTATTGCACTCTCTGGCTGTTTACTCTTGCTTCGGATCTTCTACCGAACACATCGTATACAAATCCGGCGGTGGTCCCAGTCCCGCTGGTCGCCATCAATCGATTCCGAGCATCCCAACTGAATAGCGTCGTACCAATCGAATCAGTAGTAGAAGATAAGTTGCCGTTCGCGTCAAAACTCATCTGCTTATTTCCAAACTGAAGTTGCCGGTTGGCTGCATCGTATGTAGCCGAGGATACTGAGTTAGGTAGTAATGCTCGTGCGAAACTTCCGCCCACACCAGCGCGATTGCTCGCGCGATCGTACTGGTAAGTTAAATCACCTAGGAGGCTAAGTCCTCTATGGTAGATTAGAGCAGTCAGGCGAGAAGCCGCGTCGTACTGATACTCCGTGGAAACTCCATTCGGTAGCGCCATGCGCGTCCGTCGACCACTAGTATCATAGGCAAGATCCACCGCCTCAGTCCCTTGCACTATCTGCGTAAGACGAGAGGCTGCATCATAGCTATAAGTTACCGGAATTCGCCCTGGAATATCGGTCCTCGTTCGCCGGTTAAGTGCATCGTATTGATAACTTACCGTACCTAGTTTAGTAATCTGCGACACAAGCCGATCCAAGCTGTCGTATTGATTCGCAATACTTCCGTCAACCGAGTCTTTGGCCGACATCAATCGTCCATAACTATCGTAAACATAGCCGGTGCTTGTCCCATCCGCAAAATCAGCGCGAATATGACGGTTCAGCGAATCATAAGCGAGTATAGCGACTTGACCTTTACGATCTGTGTGCCGCGTAACATTACCCATCCCGTCGAACTGTAACGTTTCGACCGCACCAAGAGGATCAGTACGTGTCGCCAAGCGATCCATGCTGTCGTAGGAGTGAACTACAGTGTTGCCACGAGCATCCGTAAATTCGACAAGGTTCCCGTTGTCATCATACAAGAAACGAGTCACACCCCCTGCGGGATCGGTGATGCTAGTGAGTCGATTCAGGGCATCGTAGACATACTTTGCTATCTTGCCGCGCGGATCGCTTCGGGCAGTCGGACGGGAAACTAGGTCATATGTTCTTTGGGAGGTATTACCTAAAGGATCAGTTATTGAAGCGAGATTCCCCGTATCGTCATAAGTCAGGGTCGCGATATTGCCCAGTGGGTCGGTCGTGCTGGTAGGCTGGCCAAAAGCATTGTAAGTAAATGTTGTGCGATTTCCGAGGGGATCGATGATGGCTATGAGATTACCCGAAGCGTCATAGTCAAAGCGTGTAATGTTCCCCAGTGGATCGGTCATTCTCGCCACTCGATTAAAACTTGAATTGTAGGCGAATGTCCTAGAGTTTCCGACGGGGTCCGTAATCCCAGTTACATTGCCTGTCGCATCGTATTGAAAGCGCGTTACCCGTCTTAGCGAATCGGTAATAGAGATAGTCAAATTCCTTTCTATCTGTCTCTCGAAAGTTGTCGTCATTCCCAATGCATCCGTCTCGCTAGTCAGGTATCCGGCGGCATTAAAACGATAAGTTGTTGCGTGTCCGCGAGGATTTGTGACAACACTCTGACTGACGTAAGTGCCGTTGCTCGTATATTCAAACGTCCAAACACCACCGTCAGCCTGAGTTTGGCGTACCACGCGTCCGTTGGCGTCGTATTCGTTGATTAAGAAAGTTATTCCCCTTGGATCTCTTAGGGTCAGCATCCTATCGGCGGAGTCGTAAGTGTACCGGGTAACGCCACCGGCTGGATCCGTCACTGTTTCTAACCGTCCTAAAGCATCATAGGTGTAGCGCACTTGTCGCCCGATCGGATCCGTGATGGATTGGATATTAGTGAGACCGAGGCCTGGGTTGCCGTAGTTGAGTATTAACTCCCTCCCCGTTGGTTCTCGGATCCTCACGACCCGGTTGAAAGAATCCCGCGAGAAAGAAATCGAGTTGCCGTTACGGTCGCCTTGATTGGCGAGAGTGCCTGAGGAATTGAACCGCCAGATCATTCCGTCTTTAAATCTCAAGGAAAACGCCGGCTCCTGTGGCCCAGTTTGCGTTAGTACGGCGCCACGAAGAGACGGCGAGGTTGCGTTGATGTACGTTCCATCCGGCTGGCGAGAAAAAATATCTTGTTTATTACCGGGACTAATAAGCACAACGGTCTGGTTGTTAAAGATAGATGGCGCCTGCAATGAGATATCGAAAGATGCACTGGTTCCGATGCCGAATGGTCCCGGGTTCGTGAAGTTCGTACGATAGGTTCTGGTCACGACTGCAGGGAGCCGTCCAGGGAGAACCATGTCAGTCTTGTCGACGTAGAAAAACCCCGTCGAGACATCGACTGGATCGCCTGCTTTATTGCCGCCGTCATTCGGCCCGCCGCTCGCTCCAAACAACCTGTTAATGAAGTTGAAGACGGGGGTCAGGGCGCCGCAGCAAAAACGCGGGATACCATACTGCAATCCGGTTGCGGGGTTGATGTCAGTGACGAGTGTCGTGCCGTCATCGGAAACCGTTGCTGTGCCATACTTTTCCCATTGATTGGGAGCCGAGCCGTCGGGAGCCTCGTTAAAAAAGTAAAGATCGACTTTCTCGCCGGGTAGGCCGCCAAAATTATTTGGCGTGTCTATGGAAATGTTGCCCGTAGGAACACCGCCGCCTACCTTGCCGAAAGAGAATAGATAGGTTTGCCGAGCCTCCAATCCGGGAGGAAGAACAAGCGGTGGCAGTGGAGATCGATCGATGGGAACTGTGGTCACGCCAAACTGCGAATTGGGCTGTCCGTCCCAGCCAATGATCCGCACACCGGCGGGAATAGTCATCTTGAATCCGGGCAGATCCGGATCGGTGATGATCGTGGCTTGGCCCGGAACGAAGGAAATCAGCTTCGCGACGGTGTGTCCTCGCAGGCGTGGAACATATCCAAGCTCATTGATTGCTGTCGCTTGAATATCTATCGTCACCGGTATCGTCGGATAATTTATGGACGCCGTGTTGGCCGGAGAGCCGTCGATCAAGAAAACTTGCGGACCTGTGACGGAAAGGGGAATGAACAAATTACCCGCAGCGTCGGACGAACCGAGATGAGTCAATGTTGTGCCACCGAGCTTGATGCTCACATTTGGCAATGGCCGATCGTCACCGTCCAAAACTTGACCAACCAGCACCGTTTGTCCTGGCGCCGCGATATTCAACGTCACGGTTGCGGTTTTGGTAACCGATTGGCCATCGAGTTGAGAACTAGCGCGAATCTCTACGGCATGCGCTCCAGTTGGAGTGCTGCTCGTCGTGTTCAGTGCCAACACTGAATGATTATTCGGAGCTAGAGTCGAAGGAGAAACATTCGCGACTACTCCTGGGGGAAGCGAGCCCGTCGCGAGTTGAATCAATCCACTGAAACCATTGCTCGGGATCGCGTCGATCAAAATACTTGTCGAGCCGCCTTTGACAGACTGCACGCTTGAGGGATTTACCGTCAGATTGAAATCCTGGCTCGTCGTGACCGTAAAGTTTCGGCTGGCGCTTCCTCGGGAGGTTCTAATTGTTAGTGGACCGGTTGTGGCACTAGTTGGCACCGTTGTGGTGATCGTGGTGTCGGTGATCGTGCGAACGACTGCCGAAGTGCCGTTGAACGTCACCCGAGTCGCGCCTGGCTCAAAGTTGTTACCCGTGATAGTGACGAGAGTCCCGATCACTCCGCTGGGCGGTTCGACGTTGGTAATACTTACCCCTTCGATCGTTGCGCTTGATTGCGAAACCGCCGATGCACCGACAGAATCCGTGACTGTGAGTGTAACGGTGTAAATGCTAACGGTAGCATATGTATGGGCAGGCGTCCGGCCATTCCCCTTACTACCATCACCGAAGTCCCACGAGAAAGTAATTGGATCTCCATCGGCGTCGGTCCCGGAGCCGGAGAACTGAACAGGAATCCCGACGATACCCATGTACGGACCGCCGGCATTAGCCGTTGGCCCTCGATTGATGACGGTAACCCTCACAATGGACGCCGCGCTTGAGAATTGGCCATCGCTCACGATTAGCTGGAATTTGTAATCGCCGAGAAATAGCGGCGTGAAGGTGGGCGCGACGGTATTGGCACCGGTGAGGATAATGTCACTGCCGGCGGGTTGGGAAATAATCGACCACTGGTAAGTAAGCGGCGCTCCTTCGGGGTCGCTGCTTTGGCTACCGTTGAGCGTAACGAGCTGGCCGCGATACACCGTCTGATTGGCGCCGGCGTTGGCGATCGGCGGCGCATTGGGGTACTCGAAAGCGCTGACGTCAAATGCCGGGACACGGTCGGCATTGCCGTCGGCGGGGCGAATATTATCCTGGCGAAAATCGGCTTCGAAGATCGAGTTGAACGCCGGACTGAGACCCAGCGTGCGCGGGTCCATACCAACGTCGATAGCCAAAGAATCCTCTTTCAAACTGAAGTCGTCGTCGATCGTGTTCGGCACGCCATCGGGGCCGTTGCGGTTGCTAAAAAGATTGGCGGGATTGTCGCAGCCGGGGAGCGCGGACACGCCGGGGCCTTCGTTGCCCAGGGGCGTGAAGTTCCCGGAGTCGCTGGTATCCAGGATCGCGCCGCTGAGCTGGCCGCCGGTGTTGGCGCAGATGAGATTGTTGCGCAACTGAAGATTTTGCGGCGCAGGCGGACTTGCGGTTTGACGCAGGACGCCGAACCTCGTGCCCTGCTTTCCGGTCGCGCTGCCGTTGGCGTTGATCAGGTTGTTCGCCAGCAAAACCTGTTGGCCAACGGAAACTTCGATGCCGTTCCATTGGTTGGCGTAGATTGTATTATTGACGATGTACTGCGGACCGCCTCTCTCGCCGAATACGGTGATAGCGTTACCGCCGTTGCCGTAGATCAAGTTGTTAGCGACGATGGTTCCGGGATTGCCGGCGTTGATCTCAATGCCGCCATTACAGTTGTTTGCGAGGCTGTTGCCGAAGATGCGGTTGAGCTCGATGTGAATGCCCTGATTGCCGTTGTTGCCGCCCATTAAAATAATCGCCTGGGCGCCCGCGCCGGTGATCGTCAAACCGCGTAACGTAACAAAGTTGGACCGTCGCATTCGAACGGCGAAATTATTCGTGCAGGAAGAACCGCCCGGCCCGTTTAAAACCACTTGCTCCTGTTGCAGCGTAGGGTCGGACTCGATGACAATGCGGTCGGCTTCGACCGCGCCGCCGAAGTCGCTCTTTTCGATCGTCAGCTGCTCGGCGTAGACACCCGCTTGGATGCGAATCGTTGTGCGGGGCTGTGCCGCGTCAATAGCCGCTTGAATCGTACTGAAACAGGGACTCTGACCACCGCAGGTGGGGTCTGTGCGGTTGACATATAGGGTTGTGGATTGTTGCGCAATGAGAGGCGGAGGGACAAGGAGCCAGCCAAGAAGCAACAGAGATGCAAAACCTCGAAGTCTCTTCATCGGAGCCCCCCGATTCCACAGCGGAAATATTCGATCCAATTGGTTACATGGAAATAAAGTCTCGGCGTATAGCAAGTGAAATCTATGCTGTCAAGGCATTTTTTGGGCTTTGTTGTAGCAACGTGAATCTGACGGGAGTTATTGCCTAATGTGTAGAGTCCAGAAAACGGGGCGATTCTTGATGCTATTACCACCTTTCTTTGGGACGATGCCAATCTGAAACCGCAACTCGAGGAGGATCGGGATGGCAACCCTGACAGTAAAAAACATTCCAGACGACGTACACCAAGAGCTGAAAGGTCACAGGGTCAGGGTCACAGTCAGGGTCACACGGTCAACGGTCAGGGTCAGGTCTTTACAGGCTGTTGAAAAACTCTGAGAGTTTGTAAGAAATCGCAACATGAAATTTTGGTTGTGTGGTAATATGCCTTCCAATTTGGTTGTAGGGAGGCGGTGTGCTAGGCGAGAAGAAAAAGGAAGAGAAACTTTTTTACTATTTCCGTCCTGAAGAACTAATCCCCGAAGATCACATCCTACGGTTAATTGATCGATACGTCGATTTTTCCTTCATTCGGCCGAAGGTAGAGCATCTTTACAGC
>WNGE01002656.1_pt1 | contig 36062 bp, 32 predicted proteins | sample 5400651 | NCBI WGS metagenome assembly WNGE01 (sample SAMN13153370, study PRJNA577476) | soil metagenome | isolation source: 60 cm soil or saprolite under grassland replicate 2 | place: USA:California | collected 2016-06-15
GACGCCCAGGCGGGACAGCTCATCCATCGTGAGACCCACGCCGGGGCTGCCGAGCAGTTCGAAGACCTGCGCCAGGGAATCGGCGTGGATCGTGCCGGCCAGGCCGTAGCCCCGGCTGATGGCCCGGATCGCGACGCGTGCGCGGGCACCCCAGGTGTAGATCGGCAGGTGATCGCTGAGCTCGGGCGCGACGAGGTAGCTGGTGGATGGATCCGCGGTGGCCCGATCGTCCCTGGCCAGGTGGGCGGGCAGCGAGCGCGGCGCGGAGTCTCCCGTGCTCCGCCAGCCCAGCTCGGCGGCCTCCGGCAGCCAATCGAAGTCCTCCGCGAAGCCCGCCAGCTGCCGGCGTCGAGTGCCGACCGGCAGGAACGCAAGGAGCGCCTCCAGGAGCGTCGTCTTGCCCGTGCGAGGGGCGGTCGCGGCGACGACGATCGGGACACGAGCCTCGAGGAGGAGCCAGAGCACGCCGGCCAGCTCCGCATCCAGCGTGCCGGTCGCGATCAGCTCGACGATCGAGATGGCCCGGCCCAGCCGGCCGCCAGGGACGCTCGGTCCTGCTTGGTGCGCGGTCATGGGCTCGGCAGCGTATGACCCCTCTTGTGGAGCGTCAAACAGGCAGGCGAGCAGAACGCAGTCCGCCGCGGACTCCGTATCCGATGCCCATGCAGGCGCCTTGACCGCGCCGCCATCGCCGGCAGCGCGCAGGCGACCGTTGGCCGGGCTCCCGAGGTTCGCCATCAGGCATCTCGCGACCTGCCCAATGGGCGACAGATTGACGACCGGCGGGCCACCGCGGACAGTGCGCGGTATGGGACCGGTGGCAGCAGATGGACCCACCCCGCGGTCGCCGGGCGAGGCGGAGCGTCGGGCATTTGCCGCGCTCGTCATCGCCGGGATCCTCATCCTCTGGATGGCGCGGGCGGTCATCGGCCCGTTCGTGGTTTCGGCGGTGATCGCCTACGCCTTCAGCCCGCTGGTCTGGGCCGGCCAGCGGCAGACGCGGCTGCCGCGCGTCGCGATCGTGGCGATCGGCTATCTGATCGCCATCGCCCTCCTGGCCGTGGTCGGGTACCTGCTAGCCGGCCAGGCGGCGAGCGAGTTTCAGGCCCTGGTCGCCGCCGGGCCCAATGCGATCGCAGACACCTTGCGGCAGCTGATCGGCAGCGACACCGTGACCCTCGGCAGCCAGGCGATCCCGGTGGAGGCGATCGCCCGGGAGATCCAGCTCCGCATCGCCGGCCTCCTCTCGTCGCCGACCGAGGCGCTGCACCTGGCGGCCGTGATCGGCGAGACCGCCCTGCAGGCGATCCTCGTGCTCATCGTCACGTTCTATTTCCTCGTTGACGGCCACCACTTCCGCGACTGGCTCGTCGCGATCCTGCCCAGCGATCACCAGGCGCGGACGTTGACGATCCTGGATCGCATCCACCTCGTCCTGGGCAAGTGGCTGCGCGGGCAACTCCTGCTGGTCGCGCTCGTCGCCGGAATCGTGTACGTCATTCTCGGCCCGATCCTCCACGTGCCGTACGCCCTGGCAATCGGGGTCGTCACCGGCGTGCTCGAGATCATCCCGCTGGTCGGCCCACTGATCGCGACCGCGATCGCCGCCGTCGATGCATTCGCCAGCGGCGGACCGACCCTGGCCGGCATCGTCGTGCTGGTGTTCTTCGTGGTCCGGCAGGTCGAGGACCAGGTCGTCATGCCGATCGTCATCGGCCGGGCGGTCCATCTGCATCCGGTCGTGACGATCTTTGCCGTGCTGGTGGGCCTGAGCACGTTCGGCGTGCTCGGCGGCCTCCTCGGCGTGCCGGTCGCGGCTGCGATCAATGTCATCTTTCGTGAGCTGTACGGAGACCGGGGACCAGCCGGCCCGGTCGATGCGCTACCCGACGAGGACGCTGCCCCGCGCGATGGCGGCGATCAGACGGCCACGGTCGACGCAGCGACCGGCCACGCCGCCGGCGAACAGGTCCGCGCCAGCGGGTGAGGAGTCAGCGCCGCGGGTGAGGAGTCAGCGCCAGCGGGTGAGGAGTCAGCGCCAGCGGGTGAGGAGTCAACGCCAGCGGGTGAGGATCGTCTCCCGGCCGAACAGGCGAGCCCCGAGCGCGAGTCCCAGCAAGCTGATCGCGAGGACGATGACCGCCCCCAGGGCGTAGCTCGTCGCCCCGAAGAGGACGGTCGCGCTGGCCTGGATGACGGCGACGCCGACCAGGGGCACGATGATGATCCCGCCGATCTGCTGCGCCGTCCGCGGGTCGCTCACCCTGGCGCTGACGATCACCCCGGCGACGACCGAGGCAAGACCGATGGCGGGACCGAGAAGGAAAACCCCGGCCAGCCACGAATCATCGGTGACGACTCCGACCATGCCCGGGCTGTACAGCATGACCGTCAGCCCGATCAGAGCCAGGTACGTCAGCCAGCCGACGAGGACACCGGGCAGCAGCGCGGAGACGGCCTTGCCGGCCAGGAGCTCGATCGTCCGGATCGGCGTCGCCAGCACTGCTTCCAGGCTGCGCGAGGTCTTCTCGCCGATGATCGAGTACGACGCGATGGAGAGCGGGATGTAGGCCGGCATCATGAGGAAGAAGACGAGGAACTGCTGGATTCCGAAGGCGGCAGTGAGCTCGCCGGGACGGAGCGTCGCCCAATCCGGGCGCTGGGAGATGGCCTGGCGAGCGACGCCCTCGGGTAGCGGGTGACCCGTCACGACGCCCCCGACGACGAGCGGGACGATCGTCAGCACGACCGGCGGGATCGCGATCGTCGCCAGGAGGAGGCGGTTGCGGAGCGTCTCCTGCCAGTCGCGCGTGGCGACGGCAGCCACGATGTCCAGGCGAGGCAGGCGCGCGAGCTCGACTCGCATCAGGCCACCTCGCGCGCCGGGTCCCGGTCACCGGTGCCCGGCCGAACGCCCATGACCTCGAAGTAGACCTGCTCCAGGGTCCCGACCTCCGGCCTGACCTCGACGACACCCCCGCCGGCGCCGACGATGGCCCGCACCACGACGGGCGCGTCGCGCTCCTCGTTCTCCACTCGGACGCTCAGGCTTCCGGCCGCGTGCTCCACCATCCGGACGACGGGCAACGCCGCCACCGCGGTCAAGAGCGCCGGGCTGGCAGGCTCGCTGAGGCGGATCGTGACGCGGCCCCCGCCGAGCTCGCCGCGAAGACGGCTCGGCGAGTCGACGCGGAGCAACGATCCGCGCAGGAAGGCGATCCGGTCGCACAGGCGTTCGGCCTCATCCAGGTTGTGGGTGCAGAGGACGATGGTTCGGCCCTCGCCGCGCAGCGTGGCGATGGCCTCCCTGACGACGTAGGCGGCCTCCGGATCCAGCGCCGCCGTGGGCTCGTCGAGGAACAGGACCTTGGGCTCGTGGAGCAGGGCGCGGACGATCGCCAGCTTCTGCTTGGTCCCCTTGCTCAGGGTGCCGGCCGGGTCTCGCCGCCGGTGCCACAGGTCGAGGGTCACCATCCAGCGCTCGATCCGCTCCGCACGGACGGCCGGCGGCAGACGATGGAGCCGGCCGAAGTAGTCGAGGTTCCGTTCGGCCGACAGCTTGTCGTACAGACCAGGCGTCTCGGTCAGGATGCCGACCCGAGCCCGGATCTCGTCCGGGTCTTCACGGAGCTCGATGCCGTCGACCCAGGCTCGGCCGGCCGTTGGGGCGATGAGGGCGGCGAGGAGCCGGACCGTGGTGGTCTTTCCCGCGCCGTTCGGCCCCAGCAGCCCCAGGACCTCCCCGGCGTGGACGTCCAGGCTGAGGTCCCGGACGGCCCACGTCGGACCGAAGCGCCGGCCCAGGCCCTCGAGCCGGAGGACGGGCATGTCTCGCCTGGCGGTCGAGGTTCCATTGCGTCCCCGCCCGAGTGCTGCGCGTCGCGCGTGGTTCACCGTCGCAGGATCGGCTCGTTGATCTTCTGGCATCGATGGCAGTCTGACATGTCGAAACCACGGACCGCCTCGGTTGTTGCCAGCCGATGTCGAGAGGCGGGCGGTACGCTGGTCGCCCATGCCGGCCAGGAAGACGACGAACCCGCCGCGCGCGACGGCGACGGAGATGGCGCGACCCGAGACCGAGACTCTGGCGATCGAACCGCTGCGGCCCGATCGCTGGAGCGACCTGGCCGCCCTCTTCGAGGAGGGCGGCGACCCCAAGTCTTGCTGGTGCATGTTCTGGCGCCTGCGGTCGAAGGACTTCGCGGTCAACCGTTCCGCCGCGAACCGAGAGGGCCTGCGGTCCCTCACGGAGTCGGCCGCCGACGATGCGGGCCCCGCGCCGGGCCTCATCGGCTATCAGGACGGGCGGGCGGTCGGCTGGGTCAGCCTTGGTCCGCGCACCGACTTCGAGCGCCTGGGGCGCTCCACCACCCTCCCCCCGATCGACGGCCGACCGGTCTGGTCCGTGGTCTGCTTCGTGGTCAGCCGGCGGGCCCGGAACCGAGGGCTCGCTCGGGCCCTGCTCGATGGCGCCGTCGCCTACGCCAGGGAGCGCGGCGCCCCGGCCCTGGAGGCGTATCCCACCCGGACCGAGGGCGCCAGGCATCCTGCGGCCTCGCTCTACCGTGGGACGCTGGGCATGTTCCAGGCAGCCGGCTTCAGGCTTGTCGGCTGGTCGCAGCCACAGGCCAACGCCGCCCCCCGCCCGATCGTCCGCCTGGAGCTCGGCTGAGCGCGAGTCCGCCATCGACGGTCAGGCCTACCGGCCGGCTGTCCATGAGGCGACGGCATGGACAAATGACGATCGCGGGATGGACGCTTGTCCACGTTGACATGGCGACGCTGGGCCACGTAGACTCGGCCACCGGCGCCGGTCCGCGCGCCACCTAGCAGGGAAAGGAGGGAATCGAGCAATGCAGAATCGCATCTCTACCCTTCTTCCCATGACGGCCCCTGAGGCTGTCGTTGACGGGAGGTCTGTGCCCATCTCGTAGGTGACCGCGGGCGGCGATGCCGCCAGACAGGCGATCCACGAGCCGTGGGCCGGACCGGGCCCACGGTTTTTTCGATGCCCGCGCCATGTGGCGCCGTATCAGAGCCGCGAGCCAACCACCGTCCAAGGGACGATCCGGGCCGCGGCTTTTCGTTTCGTGCCGCGAGCCGATGCGATGACCACCCATGACTGACTGGAGCGAACCCAAAGTGACCGCCACCCTGACACCACAACTGAACAGGACGGACGATCGGGCTCGCTCGCGGGCGCCGGTCCCGATACCACCGGCTCGGCCGCGGGCCGAATCCGACCTGCCTGCCGCGCAGCCCGCGCTCCTCGTGGAGCGCGTGACGAAGCGGTTCCAGGTGCAACGGAAGAAGCCGCCGGTCATCGCCATCGCCGACGTCTCGATGCGCCTCCAGCGCGGCGAGATCCGCGGCGTCCTTGGTGCCAACGGCTCGGGCAAGTCGACCCTCATCCGGCTCGTCAGCGGGCTGCTGACGCTGGACGAGGGACGCGTCGAGGTCTTCGGCCACGACATCGTCCGCGACGAGCTCGCCGTGAAGCGCCTCATCAATCGCGTCAGCGTCGATGCCGCGTTCTTCAAGAAGCTCAGCCCACTGGAGAACCTCTCGTTCGCGGCTCGTCTCTACGGGTTGGACACGAGGCTGGCCAGGCGGGATGCGATCGAGATCCTCGGCCGCCTGGGCATCTCACAGAAGCGGGTCGGCCGGCCGATCGAGCAGATGAGTCGCGGCATGCAGCAGAAGGTCGCGATCGCGCGAGCCCTGCTGACCAGCCCGGCGCTGTTGCTCCTGGACGAGCCGACGACGGGCCTGGATCCCCGCTCCAAGCTGGACGTCCAGGGGTTCATCGCCGAGCTCCGGCAGACACACGACGCCACGATCGTGCTGACGACTCACGACCTCGACGAAGCCGACCGACTGTGCGACCGGATCACGGTCCTCGACGCCGGACGGATTGTCGTGGAGGGAACGCCGGTCGAGCTCAAGGAGCTCGTCGCCCGCGACCACGGAACAGCACCGACCCTTGAGAGCGTCTTCATGACCTACACCGGCCGCTCGCTCGACGAGGACGTCGAGGACGGGCCGGCCGACGAAACCGACTGAAATTTCGAGGAAAGGAGGTGATAACCATGCAGCAGTTTCCCAGCTACGAGCTGTACCGATTCCTGGCGACGGAAGCCTACGACCGCGAGATCCGCAGGGCGGCTCGCGAGCGCCAGTTCCGGAGCCGGCCGCGTCAATCGGCCCGCCAGGCGGTCGGTCGCTCGATCATCCGCGTCGGCGAAGCCGTCGCGGCCGATCCCGGCTTCAAGCCGGCTCGATCCCCCTGACGGGATCGGGCCGGCCTCACTCTCGACGTTCGGAGACGATCCGATGACGGTCATCACGCACGAGCTGAAGGCGAGCTACGCCTTCGTCGAACGCAACTTCAACCTGACCAAGCGCTACTGGGGCTGGGAGGTCGCCTGGCTCGTGTATTCGGTCGCCGGCGCCCTGTCGGTGACGCTCATCGGCGCCGACCAGGGCAGCCGGCGGCTGATCTTCTCGCTGATGATCGGCGCCATCTTCTGGAACTACCTGTCGGTCGTCTTCACGTTCATCGCTGAGACGATCGCCTGGGAGCGCTGGGAGGGCACGCTCGAGTACACGATGATGGCGCCCGTTCGGCGCGCCGCGCAGCTGCTCGGCTCCACGCTGTACGCCGTGATCTACGGCCTCATCCACACCGCGTTCATCATGGTCGTGCTCGTCCTGTTCTTCGGCCTCGATCTCAGCCACGCCGACCTGGCTACGGCGGCGATCCTCATGCTCGTCGGCTCGGTGAGCTTCATCGGCATCGGCATGATGGCCGCCATCCTGCCGCTCCTGTACGTGGAGCGGGGCGCCCAGATGACGTTCGTCCTCCAGTCCGTGCTGCTCCTCATCAGCGGCGTCTACTACTCGATCGAGGTGCTCCCAGGCTGGATGCAGATCGCCTCGCGGTTCTCGCCGGCGACGTACATCCTCGACGGCGTCCGCAAGGCGCTCACCGAGGGCGTGCCGATCACGGCGCTGTGGTACGACGTCTGGCCGCTCGTGGTCATGGGCGTCGTCCTGATCCCCCTCGGGATCTGGGCCTTCGGGCGGGCAGAGCGGTATGCCAAGCGGACCGGCAAGCTCAAGCGGGTCGGCTGACGTGACCGCGCCGACCGTCGAGAGCCTCGCTCGTTTCGCTCAGCCGCTGCCGGGCGTCCGGTTCCGGGGCTTTCGGGGACTCGATGCCGACCTGCCGGGCATGTTCGAGGCTGCCCGGCTTGCACGGCTCGCGGACGGCGACATCGAGCCACTCGACCTCGGCGCCATGCGGGCAACCTATGCCCACCTCGAGCGATCCGACCCGGCCCGGGACATCCTCGTGGTCGAGCGTGGCCACGAGATCGTTGGTTACGCCCGGGTCCAGTGGGGCGACGCGAACGACGGCGGCCGATATTACGACGCCTTCTGCTTCCTTCGTCCGGATGCCCGCCGACGGGGCATCGGCCGGACCATGCTCGGCTGGAGCGAGGACCGCCGGCGCGTGATCGCGGCCGACCATGCGGCCGCCGGCGAGGGCCTGGATCGCCCGCACTGGCTGACCACGTTCGTCCACGACGGCGATCCGGGTGGTCGCGCGCTCCTGGAGGCCGCCGGCTATGAGCCGTTCCGACGGTTCTTCTCGATGGTCCGGTCCGAGCTCGAGTCGATCCCCGACGTCCCGCTGCCTGACGGCCTGGAGGTCCGCCCGATTCCCCGCGATCCGGTCGCGCTGCGGCAGGTCTTCGACGCCGCCGGCGAGGCGTTCCGCGATCACTTCGGCTGGGTCGACGACTCGGACGAGGCATTCGCCGGTTTCATCGAGGACCCGGCCACGGACCCTGACCTGTGGCTGGTCGCGTTCGACGGCGACGAGGTGGCAGGCGCCGTCCTCAACGGGATCCGTCGGCGTTGCGACGGGGGCGCCGACGAGGGCTGGCTCGATTCGGTGTTCACCCGCCGGCCATGGCGCCGGCGCGGCCTGGCCCGGGCCCTGATCGTGCGCAGCCTCAACCTCCTTCGGGACCGCGGGCTGCAGAGCGCGGCGCTCGGAGTCGATGCCCAGAATCAGAACGAGGCCCTGAGCCTGTACGAATCCTGCGGCTTCCGGATGGCCTCGTCGTCGACCGCCTATCGGACGACCGTCCGGCCCAAGCAGACAGACGGCCTCCGATGAGCATCGACCCGACCGAAGGTCTCGACCGGCGCGAGGGTTTCCCTGGGCTGGAGGCGCTCCGTGCACTGGGCTGGACGCCGGAACTGGCCGAGGGCTTTGCCGGACACGGTGCGCGTGGCCTCGCGCCGGCCCGAGTCACGGCAGAGCATCGGGGCGCCTACTCGGTCCGATCCATTCGTCCGCAGGGCCCGGCGGAGGGACTGGCCGTCGTGTCCGGTCGCTACCGGCACGACTCGAGCGGCCCAGCCGACTTCCCGGCGGTTGGTGACTGGGTGGCCATCGACGGCTCGCCCGCCGATGACGGAGCGACGATTCACGCTCGCCTGCCACGTCGAACGGCGTTCTCCCGGCTGGCCGCCGGCCGTCGAACCGAGACACAGGTCGTCGCCGCCAACGTCGACGTGGTCTTCGTGGCGATGGGTCTGGACGGCGACTTCAACCTGCGACGCCTCGAGCGCTACCTGGCGGTCGCCTGGGCCAGCGGCGCCAGCCCGGTCGTGCTGCTGACGAAGGCCGATCGATGTCCCGACGTCGGCAGTCGGGCACGGGCCGTGGAAGCCGCTGCGCCGGCCGTGCCGGTCCTGCCGATCTCGGCGCTGGCAGGCATTGGCCTCGACGCCGTCCGAACATGGCTCACCCCCGGGCGCACGGCGGCGGTGCTCGGCTCGTCCGGGGTGGGTAAGTCGACCCTCATCAACGTCCTGGCCGGCCACGAGCTGCTGGCCACGAGCGAGGTGAGGGCCGGCGACGACCGCGGGCGTCACACCACGACCGCTCGCCAGCTGCTGGCCCTGCCGGGTGGCGGCCTGGTCATCGACACGCCCGGGATGCGTGAGCTGGGACTCTGGGACGGCGGCGAATCGATCGGCGAGACGTTCGCCGAGATCGACGAGCTGGCCTCGGCCTGCCGGTTCGCCGATTGCTGGCACGAGCATGAGCCGGGCTGCGCCGTGCTCGCGGCCATCGGCGAGGGGCGGCTTCCGGGCGAGCGCCTGCGCAGCCGACGCAAGATGGAACGGGAGGCTGCCCGGACCGAGGCGCGGCGCACGCCCTCCGAGCGAGCCGACGCGCGGCGGTTCGCCCGGCAGGTGCGACACAGCGCGGCCCAGGCCATGGCAAGGAAGTCCATGCCAGACTGGGGAGCAACGTGAGCATCGACGTGCCGGTCGGCCAGCTCATCCCTGGCCTGCGGATCCGGTCCTACGCCGGGCACGCCGACGACCAGGCCATCGTCGACGTACAGACCGCCGCCCATTTCGCCGATGGCCTGGACTACGTCCCGACCGTCGAGCAGTTCGCGGCCGACCTGGAGCATCCGGCGGGCTTCGAGCCGCTGCGAGACATCGCGGTCGGAGAGCTGGCCGGTCGAATCGTGGCCGTCGGCCGCGCCGCGTACGTCCGTCGCGATGGCGAGGACACCTACGAGGTGGACATCGCCGTTCATCCGGAGGTACACCGGATTGACGTCGGGCGGACGCTGCTCCGGCGGCTCGAGGGACTGGCAATCCAGATGGCCGCTCGACGGCCGGCCGAGCCACGGCGTTGGTACGCGTCGTGGTGCGTCGATTCGGCGGAGGAAACGCGAGCACTGCTGGCCGAGGAAGGCTACCGGCCTGTCCGCTCGTTCTTCGAGATGGTTCACGACCACCTGTCCGACGTCCCGGAGGTCCCGCTGCCGGACGGCCTCGAGATGCGGCCGCTGGAAACGGTGGATCACCGGCGGATCTTCGACGCCGAGGCCGAGGCCTTCAGCGACCACTGGGGTGCCCGAGAGTGGACGGACGCGATCTTCGAAGGGATCTTCGGGGCGCCCGACCTCGACACGTCCCTGTGGCGCATCGCGTGGGCCGGCGACCAGGTCGCCGGGGTCTGCGCAAACTGGGTCTATGCCGCGGAGAACGAGCGGCTCGGCGTCCGGCGGGGCTGGCTCGAGCAGGTCAGCGTCCGCCGGCCGTGGCGCCGTCGCGGCGTCGCCCGGGCGCTCGTCGCGGCCAGCCTGCGGGCCTTTGCCGATCGAGGGCTGACGTCGGCGGCCTTGGGGGTCGACGCGGACAATCCGACCGGCGCGGTCGGCCTGTACGAGGGTCTCGGGTTCCGGGTTCACAAGCCCGCCACGTCCTATCGCAAGGCGATGCCATAGGACGATGGGTCGGGCGGGCGGCATCGCGCCGGCGTCACGCGAGCTGGGCGTATCAATCGGATTGTCGCGGGGGTCGGATACTGTCGGCACCGTGAAGGCCGGCACCATGCGCTGTGCGATCCGCGGCGCGCTGATACTCGTCCTGGGCGGTTGTGCCGCCACGGGGTCGTCGGCGCCGTCATCAACCGCGGGCAGTGAGCGGCCAACCTCAGGAGGAACGACCGTGGCGAACACCGATGGTTTCCGGCTCACGAGCCCGGACGTTGCCGAGGGCGGGACAATTCCGCGACGCTTCACGTGCGACGGCGAGGACGTCTCGCCGGCCCTGGAGTGGGCGGGCGCGCCCGATGGGACGGCCGCGCTCGCGCTCATGGTCGACGACCCGGACGCGCGCGGCTTCGTGCACTGGATCGTCCTCGACATGGCCGCCACGGCGAGTGGTGGGCTCCCGGAGGGCGCGTCGACGTCGCCGGATGCGCCGCGCCAGGGCCGCAACGACTTCGGCCGGATCGGCTACGGCGGGCCGTGCCCGCCGAGCGGGACGCATCGTTACGTGTTCAGGCTCCACGCGCTCGACGCGCCGCTCGACCTGGCCGGCACACCGGGCGGCCGCGACGTCCGAGCCGCCCTGGAGGCGCACGTCCTCGCCGAGGCCGACCTGACGGCGAGCTACACCCGCGGCGGCTGAGGACCTCCGTCGACCGTCCGGCCGGGCAGGATGGTCTTGGCAACAGCCGCCGGGGCCAGCCATTGCCCGACCGTCCTGCCGAGGGCGGCCAGCCCATCGGCTGGGTCGGGAGACCCCGTCCTCGCCTGGGCAGCCGTCGCGGTGCCGCTCACCCGACCGGTGGCGAGATCGATCCGGGTCAGGACTCGCCTCGCCGGGTTCCAGTGGAACAGGCGTCCCGTCGCCGGGTCCACGACGTCCGAGCTGCCGGGAACGATCTCGGGAATGGCCCCTCCGGGTCCCATGTCGGCCTCGCTGACGAGACTGCCGTCGAGCCTGAAGGAGCGGAACACGGCCGGGTCGGGGCAGACGGTGTAGAACATCGTGTCGTTGGCCCAGCCGCCGCTCAGACCGCACGGATCCGCGATGATGGCGGCGTTGATGGCGGCGTCGTCCGCAAGTGTCGTCACCCTGACGATGCGGTCGTTGGCCAGCGTCGCCAGGACGTGCGGCATCGTGTGGGCCCGCTCCGGGTTGACGTCCATCGTCAGCATCAGGTGCGCGCCATCCGGGGCGGCTCGAACTGCCGCCATCCAGACCGAGTTGACCACCTGGCCGTCAGTGGACTGGCGGTCGGGCAGCCGGACGGTCTGGACGACCCTGCCACGCTCGACGTCGACGACGCTGATCCCGATGTGCCAGACGGGCGTCGTCCGATAGGCCCAGGCGATGAAGAGCGTCCGTCCGTCGGGCGAGAGCTCCGACTCGGCTGACAGGCCGCTGGACTCCTCCTGGCTGGTGACCGGATCGGTGTCGGAGGCCAAAGTCACCACCGGGGTCCGGCGAGTGACCTTGCCGTCCCGGTCGATGATCCGGGCGTCGATCTCGTACGTGCCGTGGAAATAGTCCGCGGAAGTCGCCACGATGCAGGCGCAGACGAATCCACCGCCCGGCCGTGGATACAGGCGCGTCGGGAACGACGTGCCCTTGACCAGATCGCCGGCGAAAGTGCCCGTGGCGAGGTCGACGATCCGGTACGTCCCGTACGTCTCGACGACGACCCGGCCCTCGATCTTGGGGCCGTACACCGCGAACGCGGGCAGCGGCGTGGATGTCGGCGTCGGGGCGGGTGACGACGCCGTGGCGTTCGGCGTCTGGGAGCCGCCGACGTGCGGGCTGGATCGGTCACCGATGGCCGGCGTCCTGGGTATCGTCAACCAGACGGCCACGAGCGCAAGGACGACTGTCGCCAGGACGGCGGCCGAAGCCGCCCTGCCGAGCCGCCGCAGCCCGCCGGCTGCCGGGTCTCGCAGCCGTTGCCACCGCCGAAGGAATGGCTCGCGTGGGGAGATCCGGTCGCGCCAGGTTCGCGCGCCGAGACGCTGGGGCGGCAGGGTCCAGCCATCCGCGACCTCGCGCACGAGCCGTGCGAGCGTCTCGTCGTCGGGTCCGCGGTCCGGGGTGCCAGAGGTCGTCATCGGGATGCTCCTCGAGATCAGCGATCGATCCGGTCGCGTGAGGCGCCCGAGGCGCCGGCGACGCGTCTGTTCGCGGCCTGTTCGTCCCCGGCCGCCGTGGGCGACTCGACGGCCAGCAACCGTCGGAGGTCGGCATGCGCGCGACTCAACACCGACCCGACGTTGCCCGGGCTGGTTTGCAGGAAGGACGCGATCTCCGCGTAGTCATACCCGTAGTAGTGGCGCAGGACGACCGCGGCTCGGGCTTGAGGCGCGAGGCTCGCGAGGCCCTGGTCCACCATCTGATGGCGGGCCGCCTCCCCCGAGAGATCGTCGACGAGCCGGCTCTCGCCGAGCTCCGCCACCCTGCCCATGACCTGGACTGCGTGTTCTCGCACCCGGCGGCGACGAACGGCATCCAGCGCGGCGTGCGCGACGATCCCGTGCAGCCAGGCCCGCACCGGCCGATTGGCGTCGTACTGCTCCCAGCGTTCGTACGCTCGAGCGAACGTGTCATGGGTCGCGTCGCTCGCCGCCTCCGAGTCGCGCAGAATGGCGTAGGCGACGCGGTAGACATGGTCGGCGTTCTCCACGTAGGCCCGCTCGACCGCCGATCGCCTGATCGCCTCCTCCATCATGTCCGTGGTACGTCCCGGCCTGCCGATTCCTTGCATCCGACCGGACCGCTCATGCGAACAGGCGGCCCTCACGCACGACGAGATCCAGCCAGGCCCGTTCGCGGCCGATCGTCGTGCCGGGCCCGTGACCGGGCAGGACCCTGGCTCGATCGTCCAGGCCGGCCAGCCTGGCGAGAGACTCGGCCATGCCCTCGCCAGAGCCACCCGGCAGGTCCACTCGTCCCCAGCCGCCGGCGAACAGCGTGTCGCCGCTGAAGAGTGTCGCCTGATCGGCGGCCCAGAGGCAGACCGACCCCGCCGTGTGGCCGGGCGTGTGGAGCTCCTCCAGTCGCAGCTTCCCGAACCGGATGACCCCGCCTTCGGCGAGCTCCACGGCCGGCACGCTCGGCGGGATCTCGAAGGGCGCGAGGCCCCTGGACGGGTGCTCCAGCCGGCCTCGGTCGAGTGGATGGACGGCGACCGGCGCGCCGGTGTGGGCGGCCACGGCCGCGTTGTCGCCGATGTGGTCCCAGTGTCCGTGACTCGAGATGATGAGCTTGAGGGTCCAACCGCGGGCTGCCAGGGCCTCGATCACGAAGGCGAGCGAGGGGATCGCGGTATCGATGGCGATCGCCTCCCTGGACGTCGGGTCGGCGACGATGTGGACGTTCGTGGCGAGCGAACCCACCGAGCTCGAGACGATCTCCATGCGGCGGCGGTCACCTCCGGGGAGGATCGTGCCACAGCTGTTGCGAGGTCCACCATGCGTTCGAGCAATCGACGCGAGTGGGCCGTGACGGACCCCTCCGTGCCGGCGTCGCCGGCCGTCGGTACCGCAGCCCAGTGCAGCGGACCCCACGGCAGGGCCCCCGAAGGGGCCAACCCGACCGGGACCGATGGGCCACGGACGTGGGGGACCCCCGCGCCTACGCTCCGAGCACCATGGCCGGCGGACTGCGCGTGAACGTGAATCGGAGCTGCGGGGTTGCGGCGATCGCGCTGCTGCTGGCGGCCGCCTGGACGCTGGCTGGGCCAGTCCAGCCGGCCGCCGCGTTCAACTGCGCCCAGGCCAAGCACGAGCTGACCCTGTCGTCTGGAACGGTCAGCCCCGGCTCCGGACAGGTCAACACCGTCTTCAGATTCTCTGTCCGCTACAGCGACAACGCCGGCTGCGCGCCCACCCTAGCGCAGCTGGCGCTGCCGGGCATCGGTACGTTTCCGCTCGCGGCGACCGGCTCAAACTGGAAGTCGGGCGAGACGCTGGCCCTGACGATCTCGCTTCCGGCGGGCCAGTGGGACTACGCGTTCACCGCTGCGAGCGGCACCGGCAACGGCTCCAGGATCGTCACGTTCACGGCGGTCAATCCTGCGTTCGTCCGGGTATCCGCGGCGCCGCCACCGCCAACCCCGCAACCGACGCCACGGCCCACCCCCCAGCCCACAGCCAAGCCTGCCCCCAAGGCGACCGCCCACCCCGCCGCACGGCCGACCACGAAGGCCTGGTCGGCCTCGTCGCCCTGGGCGGGTCATCGGGGCTCTTCGTCGTGGCGGTCCGCCGTCGCCGGCGGAATCACGTGACGGTCGTCGTCGAGGCCCCGGCGCCGATCGCCATCGCAGCCGGTGACGACCCGTACAGCGAGGCGCACATGCCCCGATGGCGCCGGCCCTCGCTGCAGGCGGCCCGGGGACGCAGCGGACGCGGCCCGGTGGAGCCTGCCTGGCAGCTGGCCTTCACGGAGCCCACCGCGAGCGGCACGGAGCGGCGGCGCGTGCGCTACCGGCTTGCCCGGCTGTCGGATGCACCCGACGAAGTCCGCAGCACCGATATCGGACAGCTCGAGGCGAACGACGAGGTCGAGGTGCTCGAGCGATATGCCGGCTTCATCCTGGTTCGGACCCCGCTCGGAACCGAGGGCTGGGTTCATCGCACGACACTTGGGCCACGTCTGGGTCCGAACGGTGAGGAGCTGGACGAGAGCGAATCGCCGGGCTGACGCGGCGCAGCCCTCAGGTCGCGGCCGTCGCCTCGGCCGGGGTCTCGAGCCGCGAGCGGACGCAGTCGAAGGTCTGCCCGATCATCTTGTTGGCGGTACCCTCGATCAAGCGCGCCCCAACGCTGGCGATGGTGCCGGCGATCGTCACGTCCGCCGTCCAGTCCATCACCGTCGCCCCGTCGTCACCATCGCTGAGCGTCATGGCGGCCGTGGCGTCGACCGCGCTGCCGGGCGCCTGGCCATGCGCTTTGATGACGGCCCTCGTCGGCGGATCCTGCTCGGCGATCTGGAGATCGACCACGAACCGGGCGCTGATGAAGCCCACGCCCACCTTGGCCCGTGCCCGGAAATGGGTCGGGTCCACGACGTCCACGCTTTCGACCCCAGGCCCGCATGAGCCAACCTCGTTGGGGTCGATGAGGAAGGCCCACACGCGATCGCGCGAGGCGTCGATCGCGACCTGGCCGGCGAAATGCATGGCGTCCTCCGAGCGGCCTCAGGCCCCGACGGTCCCGGCCGTATCGATGTGGGTGGTCGTGCCGGCGGGCGCGACGTATGCTCCCGGGTCGCGGACGAATCGCGAGCGGCAACCCACGCTGCAGAACGCGTACACCACGCCACCGTGCTCGGCCAGATGGCGTGCCGATTCACGCTCGACCGTCATGCCGCAGACCGGGTCCACGAGCACGATTTCGCCGGCCGGATCGCCGCTCGGTGCGGCGGCCGCAGGGTCCCCATGGGCCGCATGGCCGGCGTGGCCCGTAACGGCCGCGGCGGCCTCAGCCCGGACCGGGTCGGCTCCTGCCAGCGTCGCCGGACCCGGGGCCGCCACGAACGGAGCCCTTCCTCGCCGCACCTGGACCAGCTCGGCCAGGATCGAGACCGCGATCTCCTCCGGCGTCACCGCCCCCAGGTCCAGGCCGGCCGGCGCGCGGAGGGCCGCGACGCGCTCCTCGGGCACGCCCTCGTCGCGCAGCCAGGCTCGAACGGCCGTCGCCCGGGTCGGGCTCGCAACGAGACCGACGTAGGTCGCGTCGAGAGCCAGCGCGGCGACCAGCGCCTCCTCGTCCCAGGAGCCCTGTGTGGCGACGACGATGGACGGCTGGCGGTCACCGGCAAGGCGCTCGAAGCCCGCCTCGGAGACGACGCGCTCGGCGTCGGGAAAGGCCGCCGGGTCGGCGATCGGGTCGATGACCGCCACTCGATGTCCCATGGCCGAACCCAGGCTGGCCAGCGCACAGGCGATGGGAGTGGTACCGACCACCCAGAGAACGGCCGAAGGAAGCTGGGGTTCCACGTAGATCTCCAGTGTCCCGCCCGAATGGCAGGCCATGACGTACTCGATGATGCCGTCGCCGCGACGGCTGTCGGATGGCGGTGTGCGCGAGAGGCGAAGCAGCCGCGGCTGGCCGTCGGCGAGGGAGCGGAGCGCCTCGCGGATGACGATCGGCTGTGCGCAGCTGCCGCCGACCCAGCCCTCGATCGATCCGTCCGGGTGAATGACGCCGCGTGCACCGGGCCGGGCCGACGTCGGTCGCTGGACGGCCACCACCGTGGCGACCGCGAACGGCCGACCCAGCCGCTGAAGCTCGGCCGCCCGCCCGAAGAGCCCGGGATCCGCCGCGGCTATGCGGTCACTCCCTTCTCGTGGAGAATCGCCCAGATCTTCTGGGGCGTCATCGGAATGTCGATGTTGCGGACGCCGAGGTGCCACAGCGCGTCGACGACCGCGTTGACGATCGCCGGCGGCGCGCCGACGGTGGCCGACTCACCGACCCCCTTAGCGCCCAGCGGATGGTGCGGCGACGGGGTGATCGTCTTGGCGACCTCCCAGGCGGGCGTCTCGACAGCCGTCGGCAGCAGGTAATCCATGAAGGTCCCGGCGAGGTTGTTGCCGTTCTCGTCGTAGGTGATCTCCTCATAGAGAGCTGGCGCGAAGCCCATCGTCAAGCCGCCATGTATCTGCCCGTCCACGATCATCGGGTTGATGATGTTGCCGCAGTCATCGACCGCCACGAACCGCCGGACAGTGACCTGTCCGGTTCCCTTGTCGATGTCGACGACGCAGATGTAGCTACCGAACGGGAAAGTCAGGTTCGGCGGATCGTAGTAGTCGACCGCCTCCAGGCCGGCCTCCATGCCCTGCGGATGGTTGGTGTAGGCGGCGAACGCGATCTCCTGGATCGTCTTGGATTTCTCGGGCGAGCCCTTGACGAAGAACTTGCCATTCGTCCACTCGAGGTCGTCTTCCGACGCCTCGAGCAGATGCGCGGCCAGCTTCTTCGCCTTTGCCCGGATCTTGCGCGCCGCGACGGCGGTCGCGGCCCCGGCCACCGGAGTGGACCGGGAGGCGTAGGTGCCCAGGCCGTACGGCGCCGTGTCCGTGTCGCCGTACTCGATCTTGATGTCGGCGACCGGGAAGCCGAGCTCCTCGGCGATGATCTGGGCGAAGGTCGTCTCGTGTCCCTGGCCCTGGGTCTGGACCCCGATCCGGGCCAGGACCTTGCCCGTCGGGTGGACGCGGATCTCGCACGAGTCGAACATCTTGAGGCCGATGATGTCGAAGTCGTGGGACGGTCCGGCCCCCACGATCTCCGTGAACGAGCTGATGCCGATGCCCATGAGCTCGCCGCGCGCGCGCTTTTCGGCCTGCTCCTTGCGAAGCCCCGGGTAGTCGATCAAGTCCATCGCCTTCTGGAGCGCGGGTGCATAGTCTCCCGAGTCATACTCCCAACCGGTCGGGGTCTTGTACGGGAACTGCTCCTTTCGGATGAAGTTCTCCATCCGGAGCTGGGCGGGATCCTTACCGATGTCGTGGGCGAGGATGTCGACCATCCGCTCGATGGCATGGACCGCCTCGGTCACCCGGAAGGAGCAGCGGTAGGCGACCCCACCCGGCGGCTTGTTGGTGTAGACGCCGTCGACCTCCACGAAGGCCTTGTCGAAGTCGTAGCTGCCGGTGATGACGTTGAACAGGCCGGCCGGGAACTTGGACGGGTCGGCGGCCGCATCGCTGTAGCCGTGATCCGCGATGGTCCTCACCTTGAGCGCCTGGATCCGTCCGTCCTTCGACGCGCCGAGCTCGGCATTGATGTGATAGTCCCGCGCGAACGAGTCGGCCTGGAGATTCTCCGAGCGGTCCTCGATCCACTTGACGGGCTTCCCGACGGTCAGCGACGCGACCACCGCCAGGACGTAGCCGGGATAGACCGGCACCTTGCCGCCAAACCCGCCACCGATGTCGTGGGTCTTGACGCGGATATTCTGCTCGGGCAGCCCGCTGACGAGCGCCAGGACCGTCCGGATGGCGTGCGGCGCCTGGCTGGTCATGTGCAGAGTCAACTGGCCGCGAACGGCGTCCCAGTCGGCGATGCAGCCGCAGGTCTCGATCGACGCGACGTGGATCCGTGGGATGTAGATGTCCTCGGAGATCCTCACCTCGGACGCCGCGAGGGCGGCATCTGCGCCCGCCCGATCGCCCGACTCCCAGTGCCAGATGCGGTTCGTCTGCTTGTCCTCACCGCGATCCGGACGGAGGACGAAGGCGTCCTTCTCGAGCGCCTTGTGCGGGTCGACGATGACCGGCAGCGGGTCGTAGTCGACCAGGACGGCGGCGACGCCGTCGGCGGCGGCGTAACGGGACGTCGCCACGACCGCCGCCACTTCCTGGCTCTGGTACATGACGGTGTCGGTCGGGAGCACCATCTGCTTGTCGCCGGCGAGGGTCGGCATCCAGTGGAGCCCGGCCTTCTCCAGGTCCGCGCCGGTGATCACGGCGGCCACGCCGGGGACCTTGAGCGCCTCGCTCGCGTCGATTCCCTTGACCGTGGCGTGGGCGTACGGGCTGCGCACGATGTCCAGCCAGAGCATCCCCGGCAGGACGAGGTCGTCGATGTACTGGCCCGCACCGCGGATGAAGCGCGGATCCTCCTTGCGCTTGACGGAGTGGCCCATTCCGCCGACTTCGGCGGTGGTCGTCGTCATGGCCTCGGCCATCTCACGCCTCCGTCATTGCCGCGGCGACGACCGGCGCCGACTCCGCCGCCGACAGCTCGCCGGCCGCCTGCTTGATCGCCTTGACGATGTTGACGTAGCCGGTACAGCGACAGAGATTGCCGCTGATCCCTTCCCGGATTTCCTGCTCGCTGGGGTCCGGGTTCTGGCCGAGCAGCCAGGCCGCCTGCATGATCATGCCCGGCGTGCAGAAGCCGCATTGCAGGCCGTGCTGGTCCCAGAACGCCTGCTGAAGCGGGTGGAGGCTCGCTCCGTCGGCCATCCCCTCGATGGTGCGAATCTCCGCACCGCTCGCCGACACGGCGAGCACCGTGCACGACTTGGCGCTCCGTCCGTCGACGAGGACGGTGCACGCCCCACAGTTGCTCGTATCGCAACCGATGTGGGTGCCAGTCAATCCGAACGTGTCGCGCAGGAGATGGACGAGGAGGAGGCGCGGCTCGACATCCGCCTCGCGGGCCTCGCCGTTCACGGTGAGAGCGACGTGCTGAGTGGTCACGGTCCGCAGTCCTCCCTGCTCAGCGGGCCGGCCGGGCGCGGTCTGCGGCCCGACGCAGCGCTCGAACGGTCATCTCGGCGGCCATCGCCCGCTTGTACTCGACCGGCCCGTGGCTGTCGGCGGCCGGCCGGCTCTGGGCGGCGGCCGCGGCACCGGCCCTCCGGAAGACTTCCTCGGTCGGTCCCTGCCCAACGAGCGCCTGCTCGGCGTCCGTGGCGGCAAATGGCGTCTCGGCCACGGCCGTCAGCGCCACGCCGGCGCTTGCGATCCGGCCATCACCGCCCACTGCGAGCTGCACGGCCACCCCCACCGTGGCGAAGTCTCCCGTTCGGCGTTCGAGCTTGGCGTACGCGCCACCAGCGGCCCCTGACGGCCGCGGAATCCGGACCTCCGTCAGGAGCTCGGTCGGTTCGATCGCCGTCTGGAACGAGTCGAGGAAGAAGTCGCGGGCGGCGACCGTCCGCTCCCCGTTCGCGCTCTTGAGGACCAGGGTCGCGCGGGTAGCAAGCAGCACCGCGGGCCAGTCCGAGGAGGGATCGGCGTGGGCGCAGGAGCCACCGATCGTGCCCCAGTTCCGGACCTGCGGGTCGCCGATGCCGGCCGCAGCGTCCCGGAGCAGCGGATAGCGATCGCCGATCATGGAGTCGGTGGCGATCTGGGCATGGGTCGCTCGACCACCAATGCGCAGGTCATCGTCGGTCTCGACGATCCGGTCCAGGCCGGGCACGTCTCGGATATCGACGAGGAGCTCCGGCTGGGCGAGTCGCAGCTTGAGCAGCGGCAGGAGGCTGTAGCCCCCCGACAGGACCTTGGCGCCACCCTCGTTGTCGCGGAGGATGCCGAGAGCCTCGGCCACGCTGGCCGGTCGGGCATACTCGAACTGCGCGGGGATCACCAGCCACCACCTCCTGTTCGCTCCTCGGGGCCGTAGCTCCATCGGAGCGGGCGCCGCGACGAAAGATGGCGCGGCTTTGCAACGGGACGCGATCGGGGCGGCGAGCGTCCCCTCCGGCGGGCCCGCGGGACGAGCGGGCGAGATCGGCGGAGACGGAGGTCGCTCAGTCAGGCCAGCGTACGCCCGCCCATCTCGTCAGTCAACGCGAAGTACGCCGGGCAGGCCCGCGCGGTTTCGGCGCGGCCCGACATGGCGGTCGGCGCGGGGACGGGCTCACGATCCTACCGAGCGGCCTGGCTGAATCCCCAGGCGATCGAGCCAACGAGCGCGACAAGTCTCCCGATCAGCACGAGGCCCATGATCGCGAGCAGGAGGTCGACCATCGGCTCGGTCATCACGGTCCCGAGGTCATCCTGCGGTCCCGATGCGTTGACGGCTCGGGACAGGCGCGTCAGGAAGCGGACGTAGACAGCGAGGTTCAAGCCGCCGGCGATCGCGATGATCACGCTGAAGAGCGGCGCGGTCGGCCACATCCGGATGCCGGCCCAGAGGATCCCGACGCTGCCGATCAGCGTTGGCACGAACATCAGCCATACGAACCGGCCCTGCCGCCGCAGCACGCGACGGGCGCCATAGCGACGGAGCATCACAAGGGATGCCACGACGGTGATCCCAAGAACAACCGGCAACTCCACGGCCGAAGTGTCGTGCCATGCGTCGGACGACACAATGGGCCAATAGACCCGCGGCGGTGCCGACGGCCGCCAAAAGGTCGGCGGAGGACGACTGATATTCTGATCCGGCCGTCATCCATGAGGGACCACATGTCAGGGCCGAACCGGGACGAGGGACTTCGCACGACGTGAATGTCGCGCCGAGGCGCCTGGCTGCGATCGGCCTGGCAATCGTCCTCATCGTGGGTGTCGGCCATGGATCGTGACCTCCATCGCCGGCCGGTTGGCGCCGTCGGACGGGGACTCCGCCTTCCCGAGCGACGCTCCGGCGGACGACAAGATCCGGCGCGATCTGGCGGGTACCACGTCCTTCGTGCCGATCTTCACGCCGATGGCCGTCGCCTCGTGGAAGCCCCGACCTACGAGACGCTCGAGGTGATGATCACCCGGCCCGAGCAGTTGTATTCCGGCAGCGAGGGATCGCCGCCGCCGTCCGGGTCGTCGCCGTCCGGGTCGTCGCCGTCCGCACCGTCGCAACCAGCATCGTCGTCGTCAGGACCGTCGCCGTCAGGAGTTGCCCCATGACCGACTCGTCGCTCAACATCGATTCGGCCGGCCCGGGCGGCAGGGCCGCTCCTGCGGCTGCCTCGGCGACCGAGGTCGACGCGGGACCTGCCGGCGCCGCGGCGACCGCGACCCTGACGCTGACACCTCCCGGACCGGTCGCCCGGGTCGTCCCGGCCCAGGCGGCCGGCGCTGTCGAGCTCGATCCGGCCCGGACGGCCGCCCTCGACCAGCTGGTCGCCCGGTTCCTGGAGGCGATCACCAGCCTGGACGTCCACGACGAGGCCTTCGCCACGAAGGTCCGCGACATCCAGAAGCTGGGCGATGAGGACGTAAAGGCATCGGCCGGCGTCTCCAACCGGCTGCTGGACAAGCCGATGGCGGCGATGGCCAACGGCGGCGTCAGCGAGGCCTCCGGGGTATCGAAGTCACTGCTCTCGCTGCGCCGAACCGTCGAGGAGCTGGACCCGGCGAAACAGGGCGATCTCTTCTCGCCGCGCCGGCTCCTGGGCATCATCCCGTTCGGTGACAAGCTCGTCGACTACTTCCGCAAGTACCAGTCGAGCCAGGTGCACCTGAATTCCATCATCACCAGCCTGTACGACGGGCAGGACGAGCTGCGCCGCGACAACGCCAGCATCGAGCAGGAGAAGGCGAACCTCTGGGAGGTGATGGGTCGCCTTCGACAGTACGCCTACCTGGCGCAGCAGCTGGACGGCGGCCTGACGGCTCGGATCGAGACGATCGAGGCCACCGACGCGGACCGCGCCCGAGTGCTCAAGGAGGACCTCCTCTTCCCCGTCCGCCAGAAGGTCCAGGACCTCCTGACGCAGCTCGCCGTCAGTGTCCAGGGCTACCTCGCCCTGGATCTCATCCGGCGGAACAACGTGGAGCTGATCAAAGGCGTCGATCGAGCCACGACGACCACGGTCTCTGCGCTCCGGACGGCGGTCATCGTCGCCCAGGCCCTGGCCGACCAGAGGCTCGTCCTCGACCAGATCATCGCGCTCAACACGACGACCGGAAACCTCATCGAGTCGACCTCCGAGATGCTCCGCCAGCAGTCGGGACAGATCAGCGAACAGGCCGCCTCGTCGACGATCGAGCTCGGCAAGCTCCAGGCGGCCTTCAAGAACATCTACGCCACGATGGACGAGATCGACACGTTCAAGATGAAGGCGCTCGATAACCTGTCCAAGACGATCGACGCGCTCTCCGCCGAGATCCAGACGTCGCAGCAGTACATCGACCGGGTGCGCATCCAGAAGGCGGAGACGGCTGACGGCGGGCTCGACATCATGACATGACGCCGCTGTCGGTCCATCGCCACGGCGTCACGGATGGCTCGACAGGACATCCAGGGTGATGGCCGGTCGCCGTCGGCCGACGCGGCAATGCACCCGCCCGAACATGACAGCTCCGCGGCGTCTCGTGGGCGATGATGGCACGCGATGGACCCGATGCCGCCCGAGGCGCTCCTTGCCGACTATCCGCCGGCGATGCGCGACATTGCCGAGGCGCTGAGGTCGATCGTTCGGCTGGCGGTGCCCAACGTCGTCGAGGCTGTCCGGCCGGGCTGGCGGTTGATCGGCTACGACGTTCCGGCTGGCAGGAAACGGACGGTCTACTTCTGCTGGGTCGCCCCCGAGCCCGGCCATGTCCATCTCGGCTTCCAGTACGGCATCTTCATGGACGACCGGGACGGAGTCCTCATCGGAAAGGGCATCACTCGCAAGGTTCGTTGGGTGACCATGCGCGAGTCGGATCCCATCCCCGAGGCGATGCTCGTGGAGCTCGTCCGGGAGAGTGCGAGGGTGGCGCTCCTGTCGCGTTCGGACCGGCTCATGGGCGTGCTGGACCAGGAGTCGGGGCCCGACGCCCGGCAACGCGCCTAGCTAGTCATGGGACCCAACGGTACCTCCGGCCATATGCGGCCGAGACGGCGCCGTGGGAAACTCTGACGACGGCCCGCCCGCGGAGCAATCTCGCCGCGAGGCCGCCGCACGATCTGAGGTTCCGATGCGGGTTCGCCTCGGCCATTGGCTCCGCGCCCACCGCGGTCGCGTGGCCCTGGCCGGCGTCATCGGCGCCACGGCCGTGGCGCTGGCGATCATCTCGCTACGCCCTCCGGCGTCACCGGTCGCCAACCCGCCCCCCGGCCAGCCGTCGTTCACGTACCGGACCAGCTGGACGTTCCCGGAGCTTACCCGGGCGCTCGGGGCCGGCGAGGTGGTCGCCATCAGCATCGCGGCGTCCGGCAGCGCGGTCGACGGATCTGCCGGTACGGAATCCGCCGCCGGCCTGCTCGTCGCCAAGACGACCTCCGGATCCGTGATCCCGGTCAAGGCCGGCGTGCCCACCAGCGAGGCGGTCGATGCCCTCCGCGCGCTCGGCTACGAGCGCCTGCTGACCCGAGAGGTCATCGACGCGCAAGGCTCATCCGCGGAGGCGAGCCAGACGAGCCCGTACGTCGCGCTCGCGATCACCCTCCTCGTCGCGGGCCTGTTCGTGGTGCTCATCATCCGCCTGTTCCGAGCGCGTTCGACCGATGAACCGTCGCGCTGGCGATCGGTCGGTGGCGGCGGCCCCGCCGAGCCCGGCGACGGCCTCCGGCCACAGGTTCGCCTGGCCGACGTCGCCGGAGTCGACGAAGCAAAGCTCGAGCTGACCGAGACGATCGAGTTCCTCCGGGCCCCCGCGCGTTTCGCCGCCGTGGGCGCCCGGCCAGTCCGTGGCGTCCTCCTCTACGGCCCGCCAGGGACCGGCAAGACCATGCTCGCCAAGGCCGTCGCCAACGAGGCCGAAGTTCCATTCTTCGCCGCATCCGGGTCCGACTTCGTGGAGAAGTTCGTGGGCGTCGGGGCATCCCGGATCCGCTCGCTCTTCGCGTCGGCCCGGAAGGCGGGCAAGGGCGTCGTGTTCATCGACGAGATCGACGCCATCGCCAAGCGCCGTGGCGGCATCAACAGCCACGATGAGCGCGAGCAGACGCTCAACCAGCTCCTCGTCGAGCTCGACGGCTTCGGGCCCAACGAGAATGTCGTCGTCATCGGCGCCACGAACCGGCTGGACGTGCTGGACCCGGCATTGCTGCGGCCTGGGCGATTCGGCCGCAAGGTCCATGTGCCATTGCCCGACCGCCAGGACCGCCTGGAGATCCTGACCGTCCATGCCGACGGCAAGCCGTTGTCGCGATCGGTCGACCTGGCCGCGGTCGCCCGCAAGACCTACGGCTTCTCGGGGGCGATGCTGGCCGACCTGCTCAACGAAGCCGCCATCCTGACCGCCCGCGACGATCGCAGCGAGATCGAGCCCGACGACGTCCAGCGCGGCTGGCTGAAGGTGGCCGTCGGGAGCAGCCGCGTCCGGTCCATGGACGAGCGGGAGCGCAGCATCATCGCAGCTCACGAGGCCGGCCACGCGGTCTGCGGCCTGCTCGTCGGCGAGCACCGCCGCGTCGAGGAGATCAGCCTCTATCAGCACGGCGAGGCGCTCGGCATCACGGTCTCATCCTCCGAGGACAATGACCTGCCCGCCGAATCCGACCTGCGGGCCAGGCTCGTGGCGCTCATGGGCGGCCGGGTCGCGGAAGAGCTGCTGTTCAGCGACGTGACCGGCGGCGCCTCGAACGACTTCGAGCAGGCCACCGCCCTGGCCACGACGATGGTCAGCCGGCTGGGCATGGGCCGCGATCCGGAGGACCGCGAACGCGGCGCGACGGGCAGAGGGAAGCTCTCGGCGTTCGTGCTGGGCAACGGCCTCGACCCGCACGACGGCCTGCCCTCGGACGTCGCATCGGCCCAGACCCGGGCGACGAGGGCGATCCTGGACGAGGCATACGCCCGCGCTCGCGAGCTGCTCCTCGGCCGGATGGAGCTCCTCGGCGCCGTGGCCGGATACCTGTACGAGCACGAGCGGATGACGGGCGATGACCTTGACGCCGTCCACGCCGGCGAGCTTGGCCCTGCCGACCCGTACGGCTGGCGGCACGTGTCGGCCAAGCCGCGGGCCTGGGAGGAGATCGGTCCCCTCTTCATGGCCGAGCCTGCCCTCGTGCTGGTGGGTCCGTCCGGCCCGGCCACACCAGCCCAGGACCGCCGCCGTGGCGGATGGAACAGGCTCCGCCGGGCGATTCCGCGTCCCATCCACCGGCTCCTCCGGGAGGTTGTCACGAGGATCGAGGGGGAAGACGAGGGCGGCGCGCCCACGGCCTGAGCCCGCAGGCACGTACCGGTCGCTCGGCCAGGGACCCCGGGGCTCGGCGAGCTGCCCGACCGGTCGGCCGGCGGCCCGGCCGCTCGGCTAGGTGCGCGGCCGCCAGGTCGCGAGGCTTACCTCCAGGTTCGGAGCGCCGGTCAAGCCGACCGAGCCGTCCGACCTTGAGACGAGGCGATCGTGGAGGGCGGCCTGGAGTCGTCGATCCTTCGGGCCGTCCGGCGCGACCCACGTCTGGCGCCGCAGCGACGCCAGCGCCTCATCGGCGCTTCCGAAGAATCGCTCCATCCGATCCACGACTCGGACGGCCGGCCTCCGACCGCGTGCACGCAGGAGGTCGACGAAGGCCGGCATCGCCGGCAACGGGACCCTCGCCTCGCCATGGACGATCGGCCAGTATTCCTCGGCCAGTGATGCCGGCGTCCGATCGGTCATGACCGCCACGCACAGCCGGCCCGCGGCCGCCTCCATCGCGTCGAGGAAGGGCCCGATCGCCTCGATGTCGTAGCCCACGTGCGCGATGAGGGCGACGTCTGCCGCGATTGGGCCGGCGACGTCCGTGGGATGTGCAGGCGGGAGGGCTCCGGGCAAGGGCCAGCGCCCCTCGACAACGCGGACGTTGTCGATCTCGTGCTCGGCCATGCCCGTCCGCAGGCCGGCGACCATCGTCGGCGACGGGTCCACCGCGATGACCCCGCGGACGATGAGGGCCAGGGGCAGCGCGTAGCGGCCGGCGCCGGCACCGATGTCCAACCAGGTCTCGCCGGGCCTGGCGAGGCCACGGAGCTGGGCGAGGGCCGGGTCGTCGGCGTCGGACCGCCGCGGGTCGGCCACGAAGAGCGAGCTCGTCGCGGCATAGAAATCGCCGTCGGGCACTTCCCGGAGTCGATCCACCTGGCTCCGGTTGGCCTGGACCCGTCGCGCCCATTCGAGCAGCGCGAGGTCGGCAGGCGTGTCGACGTCCGGATTGTCGCCATCGACCGGCACCTCGACGGCCAGGTCGGGGCGCGCGGCGATGAGTGGGCCCATGCCCCGATCTCCCGTCAGATCGTTCGCGAGCGGCCAGGCGGCCCGCATCAGCAGCGCCGGGTTTGGGCCGCCGCCACCGGCGTAGCGTGGCACCACGATCGGGCGGCCGGGTGGAACGTCCGCGGCGAGCAGGGTGGCGATGACGTCGGCCCGGACCAGCGGCTGGTCGGCGAGCAGCACGAGACCCGCGTCGATGTCCGGCAGGTCTCTCAGTGCGCCCAGCCCGAGCCGCAGCGAGCTCGACAGGCCGTTGGCCGGGTGCGGGTTGCGGACGACCCGGACGCCTTCGAGCTCCAGGTCGGCCGGGACGTCCCCATTCGCGAGCACCACCACGAGATGTCTCAGGCCGGCCCCCTTGGCCGCCCCGATCACATGAGCCAGCAGGGGCCGATCCCCGAGCCGCGCAGCGATCTTGGGGGAGCCGAATCGGGTGGCCGCACCGGCCGCGAGGATCAGGCCCGCGACGCGTTCGGCGGCGAGCATCGGAGACGCGCGTCCGCCTAGCGGGCGGCGCCGGTCGGCTTCGGCTCGACGGCGGACCAGCCCGGATGCGGATCGGTGGGCTTCGTGTCGCCGGCCGGACCCGTGTCCGTGGCCTGGCGAGCCTCCGCGTCGACGTCGGCTTCGTCGTCGCCTGACGCCGACATGGCGTGCTCGTGCATCGGCGTACCAGTGCCGCCGTGCCTGGCCGCGACGATCTCGGCGAGGATCGCCAGGGCGGTCTCGGGCGGGGTGCGGCCGCCGAGGTCCAGTCCGATCGGGCCGTGAAGCCGGCCCAGCTCGGAGCGCGAGATGCCGGCGGCCAGGAGGCGGGATCGCCGGTCCGCCTGCGTCTTGCGCGAGCCGACGGCCCCCACGTAGCGGCAGCCCCGGCGGAGGGCCTCGACGATCGCCGGCTCGTCGAACTTCACGTCGTGGCTCAGGACCGCCACCGAGTCGGCCGGTCCCAGGCCGATCTGGTCGGCGACTTCGTCCGGCCAGCCCACGACGAGCCGATCGACATCGGGGAATCGCTCGGCCGTGGCGAATGCAGCGCGACCGTCGACGACGACCGTCTCGAAGCCGACCTCACGGGCCATGCGGACGAGCGGGATCGCCACCTGCACCGCGCCCACCACGACGAGCCGCGGCCGCAACGGGAAGGCCTCGACGAACCACTGCCGACCCTCGACCATGACCGTTAGCGACGTGCCCCGGGCCAGCGCGTCGCTCGCCGCGCGGATGAGCTCCGCGTCGAGCGCCGGGTCGCCGGTGGTGCGGTCCAGCCGGCCATCCTCGGCGACCACGATGGGGACGGCCGGGGGGCTGCCCGGTCCCGGCTCGTGAGTCCCAAAGGTCGGTGGCGGGGCGTCGGCCGGCAGCTCGGTCAGCACCGCCGAGCCGTGGTCCATGTCGGCCGCGGCCGTCGCCACGGCCGTGGCCACGTCCGGCTGGACGAGGACGTCGATTGTCCCGCCGCAGGCGAGCCCGACGTCCCAGGCCTGTTCGTCGCTGATCCCGTAGCGGACGACCCTGGCGTGGCCGTCGGCCCGTGCCCGCTCGATCTGCTCGTAGGCCGCCCCTTCGACACAGCCGCCGCTGACCGAGCCGGCCAGCCGTCCGTCGGCCGCCGCCAGGAGGACCGCACCCTCCGGTCGCGGCGCGGAGCCGAACGTCCGAACCACGACCGCCCGGCCCACCCCGAGGCCTTCGTCCTGCCAGGCATGCAGCGTGTCGATGAGCTCACGCATTCGTGCGCCTCCTCAGCGGAGCGGCCGAGCCGCGGTCGGCGTCCCGGCCTCGTCGTCGAGGCTGCGCGGTGCCACCATGCTCGGGCCCCCCGCAGCTCTCGGGTGTCCGGCCGAGCTCGAGTATCCGGCGGCGTTCGGGCGTCGGCCGGCTCCGGGCGTTCGCGCGCTTCGGGTTCGACCCCGAACCCCGACGCCCACGCGCCGCGGCCGGCCGAGCAGCCGGGAGTGGGGCTCCGACCGTTCCGCGAGGAGCTCGCCGAGTCGTTCGAGGCTGCCCAGCGTGCCGGCGGCGACGAAGTCGTCGATGAACGGATAGGCGGCCTTCATGCCGGCAGCCAGTGGCTCATAGCCTTCGGCCCCGGCGAGCGGATTCAGCCAGATGAGCCGGTGGCAGTTGCGCTGGAGGCGGGCCGTCTCGGCGGCGACGAGCAACGGATCGCCCCGATCCCAGCCGTCGGACACGACGATGACGATGCCGCTGGTGCGGAGAACCCGTCGCGCCCAGCGGAGGTTGAACTCACGGAAGCTGTCGCCGATGCGCGTCCCACCGGCCCAGTCGGTCACGGTCTCGGAGACCCGTCGTAGAGCGGCGTCTCGATCACGGGTCCGGAGTAGGCGGGTCACTCGCGTCAGGCGCGTCCCGAAGACGAACGACTCGGTGCGAACCTGGTTGGAGGCAGCCAGAGCCTGGATGAACCTCAGCAGCAGCCGCGACTGCCGTTCCATCGAGCCGCTGATGTCGCACAGGACGACGATCTGACGGGGCCGTCGGACCGGCCGGCTCCAGACCCAGTCGAGCGCCTCGCCGCCGGTGGCCAGGTTGCGCCGGAACATCGCCCGGGGCGCGACCCGGCGGCCGCGGTGGTGAAGCTCCTGGCGCCGCGTCCGACGACGTTCGAGGCGCGGGGCGAGAAGATCGATGAGTCGTTCCGCGTCGCGAAGCTCGGCAGAGGTCATCCGGTCGAAATCGCGATGGCGCAGGACCTCGGTGGCGCTGTAGGCGTCAGGGGCGATGACGAATCCCTCCACCGGTTCCTCGTCATCCTCGTCGTCGCCTCCGCTGGCCACGGGCAGGCCGACGGTCTGGACGAGGGACCGGTCGTCGGATCCGTCCACCGATCCCTCGCCCTCATCGCCTGCTGTCGGTTCGCCGAGCTCCGACGTCGGCGCGGGAAACGGCCCGTCGGTCCGCGGCAGCTCGGTCCCGCGGCGCCGCCAGAAGCGGTCGAACGCCGCGTCGTACGGCTCACGCTCGTCCCGGCGCCGGACGAAGACGGCGGCGCCCGCCCAGCGGACCTGCTCCCGGTCGCCCATGTCGACCAGGGTCAGCGCGCGGCTGAAGTCGATCACGGCACCCAGGTCGACGCTCAGTCCGGCCGTCCGCAGGCTCCGGGCAAAGACGACAGCCTGGCGAAGCAGCCGCCCGCCGTCCACGTCCACCCGACCGGTCACCGACTCGGTCCATCCGACCGCTTCGTGCCCGCGCTCCTCAGCCACCGGCCGCCACCTCGTCGAGAAACGCCGCCGCGGTCTCGCCGCGGACCCGCCGCACATCCTCTTCGTACTTGAGGACGACCCCCAGCGTCTCATCGACCAGCGCCGGGCGGAGCTCCCGGGCGCCGAGCGCCAACAGGGCGGCCGCCCAGTCGAGGGTCTCGGCCACCCCGGGCACCTTGGTGAGGTCGGCCTCCCGCAGACGGTGGACGAACGCCACGACCTGGGCCGCCAACGTCTCTGGCGCGGCCGGCACGCGGGTCAGGACGATCTCGAGCTCCCGGTCTCGGCTCGGATAGTCGATCCAGTGGTACAGGCACCGGCGCTTCAGGGCGTCGTGCACCTCCCGCGTCCGGTTGGAGGTGAGCACGACCCGCGGCGGAACCTCGGCCCGGATCGTCCCGATCTCGGGCACGGTGACCTGGAAGTCGGACAGGATCTCGAGGAGATACGCCTCGAACTCCTCGTCGGCCCGGTCGATCTCGTCGATGAGGAGCACCGGCGCCAGCCCGTCGGCGCTCTCGAGCGCCTGAAGGAGCGGCCGCCGAATGAGGAACTCGGGGCCGAAGATGCCGCGGCCGTCACCGACGTCGCCGCGAGCCTCGCGCAGCCGGATCTCGAGCATCTGGCGCGGGTAGTTCCACTCGTAGACGGCGCTGGCGACGTCCAGCCCTTCGTAGCACTGGAGGCGGATGAGGCGCGTCCCCATGCTGGCGGCGAGGACCTTGGCAAGCTCGGTCTTGCCAACGCCGGCCTCGCCCTCCAAGAGCAGCGGACGTCCCAGCTCGAGCCCGAGGAAGACCGCCGTGGCCAGCGACCGATCGCAGATGTAGCCACGCTCGCGGAACGCGCCCTGGATCGCCTCGATCGAACGGGTCTCGGGCGGTCGCGCCGCCGACGTCAGAGTGGCGTCGCCCGCCCGGCGGGCGTCTGTCTGGCTCACCCGCCGAGTCTACACGTCGCTCGCGGCATGCCCTCCGGCGCGCCCGACCAGGCCCGTCGGTGTTGACCATCAGCCGTGTCGTCAGCCTTCCGGCGCGTCGAGCTCACGGGCGTAGGGCGGGAAGCGGAAGCGCATGTCGCGGGTGAGGACGCCGCCGTGGCCAAGCTGGGCGACGGTCCGGGCGTTGGCCGGCTCGCCGGACAGGAGCCTCGGCAACACCAGGTCCGCGGCCGTGGCCTTGGAATAGGCACCGCACGTCGGAAGTCCCAGGATGGCGGTCCGCCCGACCCGTGCCAGCCAGAGCATCGAGCCCGGATGGGCCGGCACGCCACGGCGGACGACCGACCCGCCCAGCGCCGCGATCGCCACGAAGAACGGGTCGGACGGGTCCGTGCTGCGGGCCCCGGCCGTGAGGATGAGATGGGCGCGACCCCGACCGCGCCCTCGCCCTCGGGACAGGCCGGCGATCGCCGCCTCCACCGCGCCCGGCGAGTCGGCGACGTAGTCGATTGCCACCACGGTGGAGCCCAGCCGCTCGATCTTGTCGCGCACGCTTCGCTCGAATCGCTCCCTGGCCGGGCCCGTCACGCGCTCGCTGACCACGACACCAACCCTGACCGGAATGAACGGTGCGACACGAACGATCGAACGGGCTGTCCGGGCGAGGCGGACGGCCCCGTCCAGGACGACGGAGGACACGAGATGCGGAGCGATCTTCACGCTCGCGACGAGGTCGCCGGCCTCGACGACCTGGCCGTCGAAGACCGTGAACACCTCGACCGGGTCCATCCGGTTCACCCGCTCGAGGGCAGCGGTCCGTACATGGACCACGCCGGCATGGGTCGCACGCAGGTCGACCCGGCTCTGGATCGGCCCGCGGACGGTCAGCCCGGGCCCTGCCACGGCCGCCGCCAGCCGCACCGCCGCCTCGTCCTCGTGGACGTCGTCGGGCCCGGGAACGAGCACGGTCAGCGGGTGGCCGTCCTCGAATGCGCCCTCATCGGCCACGAGCCGGTCGAGATCCTTCGCCGACAGCCGTCGGCCCTTCGACCAGCGGCTGCCGCCGACCTTGACGTCCCTGGGCAGGACCGCGCCGTCCAGCCCGGGTGGCGGAGCGTGGCCAGGCGTGAGCCGCTCGAGGCGCACCCTCCGCTACCGGACCCGACAGTGCGTGCCGATCACCCCAGTGCCGCGAGCGCTCCCTCGATCGCCCGGCGGACGAAGACCTGCGCCATGCGGGCTCGATACTCGGCGTCGGCATGGATGTCCGATGCGACGGTCTGGCCATCGGAGGCGTATTCGGCGGCCGTCGCGATCGAGCCCGCCGACCCGTCGCCGCCGATGAGAGCCTGCTCCACGGCCGTTGCCCGGTAGGCGACTTCACCCACGCCGGTGACGCCGATCTGGGCCATGGAGATCGAACCACCCGATCTGGCCACGACCGCGGCCACGCCGACGATCGAGTACCCCGACGCGCGCTGCGCGAGCTTGCGGTACGCGGAGCCGATGGCCTCCGATGCTCCCGGCAGCCGGATCTCCGTGAGGATCTCGTCGTCGCGGAGGGCGGTCTGGAATGGGCCCTGGAAGAACTGGCCGGCGGGGATCGTCCGCTCGCCGCTCGATGACCGCGCGGCCAGCGTCGCCCCGAGGGCGAGGATCACCGCCGGCAAGTCCGAGGCAGGATCGGCGTGCGCGATCGAGCCGCCCACGGTGCCCCGATTCCTGACCTGGACGTCGCCGATATTGGGGACGGCCTCGGCCAGGCAGCGATAGCGCATGGCGGCCGGCGAGTCGAGGACGTCGCGGTAGGTCGTCAGGGCGCCGATGGCGAGGCCGCCGTCCGCCAGCTCGTTGATGCCGCGCAGCTCCCGGATGCGCCCGATATCGACGAGCCGATCCGCCGCGGCGAGCCGCAGCTTGAGGAGCGGCAGGAGACTCTGGCCGCCGGCCAGGACCTTCGCGTCGCCGTCGCGAGCCAGGAGGCCGATCGCCTCGTCGAGGCTGGCCGGCCGGTCGTACCCGAATGCCGCGGGGATCATGGCTGACCTTCCTTCGCTGACCGAATCGCCCGCCAGACGGCCTGCCCCGTGAACGGCATGTCGAGGTGCCGGATGCCGAGTGGCGACAGCGCATCGATGACGGCGTTGGCGACCGCCGCCGTGCTCGCGATCGCGCCGGCCTCACCGACGCCCTTGACTCCGAGCGGGTTGACCGGCGACGGCGTCACCGTCTGATCGAGCTCGAGCTGGGGCAGCCACGAGGCACGGGGCAGGGCGTAGTCGAGCATCGAGCCCGACAGCAGCTGGCCGTCGCCGCTGTAGACGGCACCCTCCCAGAGGGCCTGCCCGGCGCCCTGGACGATGCCGCCGTGGAGCTGGCCGTCGACGATCATCGGGTTGATCTTGTTGCCGACATCGTCGACGGCGACGTAGCGGATGAGGTTCACCACTCCCGTCTCCTCGTCGACTTCGACGATCGCCACGTGCGTGCCGAATGGCCACGTGCAATTGGTCGGGTCGTAGTAGGCCGTGGCGTCGAGATAGGGCTCCATGTCCTGGGGCAGGTAGAAGCCGAGCGCCAGGGTGGTGGCGATCTCCTGGAACGTCTTGACCTTGTCGGGCGAGCCCTTGACCCGGTAGTCCGCGCCGACGATCTCGATGTCCTCGACCGCCGCCTCGAGCATGTCGGCCGCCATCCGGCGCGCCTTCTCCTTGATCCTGTCGGTGGCCTTGATCGTGGCCGCCCCGCCTACGGCTGCCGAGCGGCTGCCGTAGGTCCCGTAGCCGAACGGTGTGCCCTGGGTGTCCGAGTGCTGGACGACGACGTCCTCCATCGGGATGCCCAGCTCGTGAGCCACGATCTGGGCGAAGGTCGTCTCGTGACCCTGGCCCTGCGGTTGTGTGCCGATCGTCAGGACGACCTTGCCGGTGAGGTGGACCTTGATGTTGGCCGACTCCCACATGGCCGCGCCCCAGCCATCGCCGACGGCGCCGATCCACTTGGACGGAGCCACCCCGCAGATCTCGAGGTAGGAGGAGAGCCCGACGCCGAGATACTTGCCCCGCGTGCGTGCCTCCTGGCGGGCCTTGTCGAGCTCGTAATACCCGGCGTTCGTCAGCGCCTTGTTGAGTGCCGGCTCGTAATTGCCGGAATCGATGGCGACCTCGGCTCCGCCGGATGCCCGGTACAGCCCCGATGGGTTCGTGTAGGGGAAGGCGTCGTTGGGCAGGAAGTTGCGGCGGCGGACGGCGGCGGGATCCAAGCCCAGCTCGTCGGCCACGAGGTCCATCGCCCGCTCCACGACGTACGTCGCCTCCGGCCGGCCCGCCCCGCGATACGCGTCCACAAACGTCGTGTTCGTGTAGACGCCGACCACCTCGCAGAACACGTTGGGGATCCGGTACGGGCCCGAGAGCACGCGCCCGTACAGGGTCGTGGGAATGCCGGGCCCGATCGTCGACAGCCGTCCGCCCAGGTTGGCGAACGTCTTGACCTTGAGGCCGGTCACCTCGCCGTCACGCCTGGCGGCGATCTCCAGGTAGGTGATGTGGTCGCGGCCGTGGATCGTGGACTGGTAATTCTCGCGGCGCGATTCCACCCACTTGATCGGCCGGCCGTTGAGGTGCTTGCTCGCGAACAGGGCGAGGGCCATGTCCGCGTAGGTGTAGATCTTCGTTCCGAAGGCGCCGCCGATATCGGGCGAGATGCACCGGATCTTGTGCTCGGGAATGCCCATGACGAACGCCGAGAGCAACAGCCGCTGGATATGCGGGGTCTGGCTGGACATCCAGATCGTGTACTCGTCGGTTCCCGGATCGTAGCGACCGATGTCGCCGCGAACCTCCATCGGGTTGGGGATGAGCCGCTGGTTGACGATGCGCTGTCGGACCACGACCTCGGCCTCGGCGAGCGCGCGATCGGTACCGTCCCTGTCGCCCACCGTCCAGTCGAAGACGACGTTGTTCGGCGCATTCTCGTGAAGCTGGGGAGCCCCCGGCTGCGTCGCCTTCTCCGCGTCGACGACTGCCGGCAGCGGCTCGTAGTCAACCTGGATGACGGCCAGCGCGTCGACGGCCTGTTCCGGCGTCTCCGCCACCACGGCCGCGACACCTTCGCCGGTCCACTTCGCGCCGTCGGTGGTCAGCACGCGCGGAGTATTGACGTTGTTCTGGAGGCCGGCCGATCCACCCGCCGGCCAGGCCATCGGCAACGGGTTGTACGGGATGTCGGCACCCGTGAAAACGGCGAGGACGCCGGGCATGGACCTCGCCGCCGACGTGTCGATCCCGTTGATATTGGCGTGGGCATAGGGGCTGCGCAGGATCGCGAGGTGGGCCATCCCCGGCAGCTTGATGTCGTCCAGAAAGCGGCCCCGCCCGGTGATGAAGCGTCGATCTTCGCGGCGCTTGATCGGGGCCCCCAGGACCTCCGTGGTCATCGGATGCCTCCTCTCAGGCCGGGCTGCCGACCGGCGCCGCGGAGCCGGCGCGCATCATGGCGGCCGCCTCGCGGATCGCCGCGACGATGTTCTGGTAACCGGTGCAGCGACAGATGTTGCCCTCGATGGCGTGCCGGATCTCGTCGTCCGTGGGGTCGGGGTTGTGGCCGATGAGCTCCGCCGCGGCCATGATCATGCCCGGCGTGCAGAAGCCGCACTGGAGGCCGTGCTCCTGCTTGAACGCGGCCTGGAGCGGGTGGAGCGCCGCCCCGTCGAGCAGGCCCTCGACCGTCTCGACGTCGCGGCCGTCCGCCTGCACGGCCAGGTAGGTGCACGACTTGATGGGCACGCCGTCCAGCAGCACAGTGCAGGCGCCGCAGCCGGAGGTGTCGCAGCCGACATGGGTGCCGGTGAGGCGCAGCTCCTCGCGCAGGAAGTGGACCAGTAGCAGCCGCGGCTCGACCTCGGCGCTCCGCTGCGTGCCGTTGACCGTGACGGTGATCC
>WNGE01001030.1_pt1 | contig 36038 bp, 33 predicted proteins | sample 5400651 | NCBI WGS metagenome assembly WNGE01 (sample SAMN13153370, study PRJNA577476) | soil metagenome | isolation source: 60 cm soil or saprolite under grassland replicate 2 | place: USA:California | collected 2016-06-15
AGCATCTCGTGCCCGGCCGATTGTGAGCTGTCCCTGAGCGATTTGTCCGTCGACGTTCGGTTTCAGGCACTCGGCGGCGGCTGACGTGGCAAGTGGCACCAATACAAAGCAAATGAACAGACGAGAACAGTGCATCGAACAGACCGCGATGAGAGGAACGCGAACAATTAGAGTAGATGGGCACACTCGACAACTCGCGTCCGCCTCGAACGGACCTGACGCGTTCTCATTCGAGGGATCGGCACTTTGCAAGTTGCTGAAGTCGCGCACATAGGCTGAAACCGCTGGCACGCGGCGGGTGAGTCCGGCCTTTGGCTATCCCGCTAAGGACCACGCTTTGGCGCGGCGGCCGGAAATGCGCATTTGAATGCCATCGTAATCTGCGGCGGCTTAATCGAGCATGAATGCTCCGTGCTGCTTCGCACAAAGCCGGTAGGATTGAGCGAGGCGAAATCGGGTTGGCGTTGCGGGGTGGTCTGCCGTCGCAAACTGCCGCCTGACTTCGGTGGAGATCTCGGCCACGATCGAGAAAGCTCCGGTGAGCGTCGCTGCCGATCCTGGATCTCGCAGTAATCCGACCAATTGCTGCATGCTTCTCGCCAAAAAGCGCTGTTATTTCCGTCAGCTGTGAGTTGGCGGCGCGCTGGCGCGGGGGGCTGGCAAATAAGTCACGCTCTTCCGGAAACTGACATGACCCGTGTGCCTTTCGGACGGCTACACCTTGTGCTGGGGCTCGGCCGCTTTGTAGATTCGTTCCGGGGTTTCATCGGGGGAGGCCGGCGTGCGCTACTTCGCGATGGTGCTCGTCGCGTTGCTGCCGGCTGCGGCGCCCGCCGTCGCCGGCGAAGTCGATCCCGCGGTCATGGCCATGCTCCGGGAGTGGTCGCTCGCGTCGCCGAGCCCCTCCCGCGTCGTCATCTGCCATGGGTTCGGATGCGCCTTCCGCACCGAGATCGCTCTCGGGGGTGCCGATCACGCCAAGATGGCCGCGATTATGGCGTCAGGTTCTGCATCAGCTCAGGCGGAAAGAGCCGCAATAGGACGGACCGAGGCGTGGTTTGAACAGCGCATTGCTCCGATTACTGGCACTGCAAAGCGCGTCGCGCGGGCCGGCCCCCTCGTCGGTTTGGCGGGCAATCGCGGGCAATTCGATTGCATCGATACAACCATCAACACGAATTCACTGCTGCTCGTTCTCGATCAGCTCAAATTGTTGCGGCACCACACGATTGCCGCGCCGGTGTCTCGGTTTCTGTTCACCGAGGGTCCGCACAACACGGCAGTGATCAGGGATCGCAAGACCAACGAACTCTGGACGGTCGATCCCTGGACTCACAAGGGCAGCGAAGCTCCCGACATCTTCCCGCTCGCGAATTGGAAGGCGGGCGACGAACCAAAACCAGCCGCGAACTCGACCGCCGCCGCCCGCCCGCGTTGAGGAACTGATCGAAAACGCGGCGATGTCCGCGTTTGACCCCTCCGCGCCACCTTCCTGCCGAGCCGAACTTCGGAGGCAATCGGATCGGAACTTTTCGTCAGCCCGACAGAGCGATGCCGGGATAGAGGGCCGGATTCCTAAAAGAAAAACCCCCGCCGAAGCGCGGGGGTTTTGGCGCGCGCGGCGCGAGCGCTATTTCTTGAGCCCGATGCCCGCGAACTTTTTCTGGAACCGCGAGAGCCGCCCGCCGCGGTCGACCAGCTGCTGCTGACCGCCAGTCCAGGCCGGGTGCGATTTCGGATCGATGTCGAGGTGCAACGTGTCGCCTTCCTTGCCCCAGGTGCTGCGCGTCGTGAACTCGGTGCCGTCGGTCATCACCACCTTGATCGTGTGATAGTCCGGATGCAGGTCGGGTTTCATGGGCGATCATCCTGCGCGCGATTGCCTTCGCGCGGTGAAAAAGTCGCGGCTCTATAACCTAGGCTGGCAAGGGAAACAAGGCGCAGCCCAGCGCCCGATTGCCACCTGCCATGGGCCGGGGCATTGTCGCGCCGGCTTTGGCTTTGGTGCCTAAGTTCCAAAATGGCCGATGAGATGAACGTCGTCGAGGGAGACGCGTCGCGCGAGATCGCAACGGCGGCCGATGCGCCGCAGCGAGCGGCCGCGTCCGAGCGGCAGCAAAGCCGAAGGCTCAAGCCACTGCTGTCGCTCATGCCCTACATCGCGCGCTATCGCTGGCACGCGATCGCGGCGCTCGCTGCGTTGCTGATCGCCGCGGTCACGACGCTCATCGTACCGCTCGCGGTCCGGCGCATGATCGATTTCGGTTTCTCGCGCGAGAGCGCGAGCCTCATCGATAGCTATTTCGCCGTCATGATCGCGATCGTGGCGGTGCTCGCGCTGGCAAGCGCCGCGCGGTTTTATCTCGTAACCACGCTGGGCGAGCGCATCGTCGCCGACTTGCGCGAGGAGGTATTCGGGCATGTCGTTTCGCTCTCGCCCGGCTATTTCGACGAGGCCAAAAGCGGGGAATTGATCTCGCGGCTCACCGCCGACACCACCCAGATCAAAGCCGCGGTCGGTGCTTCGGTATCCGTCGCCTTGCGCAATTCGGTCCTGTTCGTCGGCGCGGCAGTCATGATGGTGGTGACGAGCCCGCGCCTCTCCGCCTTCGTGCTGGCCGCCATTCCCGTGATCGTGCTGCCGCTCTACGGCTTCGGCCGCGCGGTGCGGCGTCGCTCGCGTTGGGCGCAAGACACGCTTGCCGATGCCACCGCCTATGCGTCCGAGCTGATCGGGGGGGTGCGCGTGCTGCAAGCCTTCACCAACGAGGCGCTGGCCAGGAGCCATTTCGGCGCTGCGGTCGAGCGCGCCTTCAGCGCCGCGCGTGGTTCGATCAAGGCGCGGGCAATCCTGACGGCGATTGCGATCTTCCTCGTCTTTTCGAGCGTGGTGGTCGTGCTATGGGTCGGCGCGCAGGACGTGCTCGCGGGCCGCATGAGCGCGGGGCGGCTGTCCCAGTTCGTGCTCTACGCCGTATTGGCCGCCGCGGGGCTCGGCCAGCTTTCGGAGGTCTGGGGCGAGCTGTCGCAGGCCTCGGGCGCGGCCGAGCGGCTGTTCGAGATCTTGAACGTGCGGGCGGCGATCGTGCCGCCCGCGCGGCCGATCGCGCTGCCGGAGCCGCCGCGCGGGGAAATTGCTTTTGCCGACGTTCGCTTTTGTTATCCGGCGCGCCCGACCAGTCCGGTGCTCGACGGCGTCTCGTTCGGCGTGCGCCAGGGTGAAAAGGTCGCCATCGTCGGCCCGTCTGGAGCCGGTAAGAGCACCATCTTTCATCTCATCCTGCGGTTCTACGATCCGTCGTCCGGCGTGGTCACATTCGACGGGGTACCGCTGGTCGATGCTGATCTGCTCGAGCTGCGGCGACGCATCGCGCTGGTGCCGCAGGACGCGGTCGTGTTTGCCGCCTCGATCCGCAACAACATCCGCTTCGGCCGCCCCGACGCGAGCGACGCGGAGATCGAGCGCGCGGCCGAGCTTGCACATGCGCTGGAATTCATCAGCTTGCTGCCGGAAAAATTCGATACCGCGGTCGGCGAGCGCGGGGTGACGCTGTCGGGCGGCCAGCGCCAGCGTATCGCCATTGCCCGCGCCATCCTGCGCGGGGCACCGCTCCTCTTGCTCGACGAGGCGACCTCCGCGCTCGATGCCGAGAGCGAGACGCTGGTGAAGGACGCGCTCGGGCGGCTGATGCAGGGCCGCACGACGCTCGTCATCGCGCACCGGCTCGCAACCGTGCTCTCCTGCGACCGCATTCTGGTGATGGAGGCGGGCCGAATCGTCGAGGAGGGCACGCACGACAAGCTCGTCGCCGTGGACGGCCTCTACGCGCGGCTAGCGCGGTTGCAATTTCAGGCCTGACCTCTCGCGCGGGTTCTCGGGCGTCCGCGCGCTGGTACCGTCACGGCCGCCAGCTCATTTTGTGCACCGGGGCGCCCGAACGCCAATTGAGAGCTTCGCCGGAGATGACGAAGCCGTGCTTTTCGTAAAAGCGGATGGCGCGCGCATTGTCCTTGTTGACGTGCAGGTCGAGGCCGGCGGGCGATATGCGTTTGGCTTCGGCGATGAGGGCGGCGGCGACGCCTAGCCCCCACGCTTCCGGCGCGACCACCGTCTGGTCGATATCGAACGTGCTCGGATCGACGGTGATGAAGCCGAGCATTTTTCCGTCTGCTTCCGCCACCGCGATCGTTGCCGCCGGGACGACTTCCTCGCGCCAACGCTGGCGCCACCAGTCGACCCTCTCGTCGAAATTGATGTGGGGATAGGCGATTTGCCAGGTGCGCCGCCACAATTCGATCGCCGCTGCCTCGTCGGCGGGCGTATAGCGGCGAAGCGTAAAGCAGGGGCGGACCATCGCGTCCGCCGGAATTCGCTTGCTCGTCTGCGCCACGCGCTCGACCTCACCGCTCCGTGAGCTTGAGCTCGATGCGGCGATTGCGGCTAAAGGCCTCCTCGGTCTTGTCGGGATCGATCGGCTGGAATTCGCCGAAACCCGCCGCGACGAGCCGTTGCGGCGATACGCCCTTGCCGACGAGGTATTGCACGACCGAGATCGCGCGCGCGACCGAAAGCTCCCAGTTACTCCTGAATTGCGGGCTGTTGATCGGCCGCACGTCGGTGTGGCCGTCGACCCGTAGCACCCAGGGAATCTCGCCCGGAATTTTCTTTTCCAGTTCGAGCAGCGCGATGGCGAGGCCGTCCAGCTCCGCGAGCCCCTCAGGTTTGTCGAGCGTGGCCCTCCCCGTGTCGAAGAACACTTCCGACTGGAACACGAAACGGTCGCCGACGATGCGAATGTCGGGCCGATTGCCGAGAATGGCGCGCAGCCGGCCGAAGAAGTCGGAACGGTATCGCGACAGTTCTTGCACCCGCTGCGCGAGCGCTACGTTCAACCGTTGGCCCAGGTCGGCAATGCGGCTTTGCGATTCCTTGTCCTTTGTCTCGCTGGCTTCGAGAGCCGCTTCGAGCGCGGCGAGCTGGCGCCGCAGCGCCGCGATCTGCTGATTGAGCACCTCGACCTGCGCCAGCGCACGAGCGCTGAGCCGCCGCTCCGCGTCCAGTTGACCACTGAGTTGGGCGGCCTTGCCCTGCGCGTCGCCGCCACCGATCCCGTCGTAGAGGCCCTTATAGCGGTCGCGTTCGCCTTCGGTCGCCGCCAGGCTCGAGCGCAACATGTTGAGCTGCTCCTCCAGGCCGAGCTTGCCGGTCTTCTCCAGCGACAGAAGCTCGGTGAGCTGGGCAATCTGCGCGTTGAGGCGGTTGAGCGCGGTATCTTTGCCGGTGACCTCCTGGGTCAGATAAAACTGCACGAACACGAACACTGTCAGCAGGAAGATGACGGCAAGGATGAACGTCGAGAGGGCATCGACGAATCCTGGCCAGTAATTCATGCCGCCGTCGCGGCGGGCGCGTGCGAGAGCCATTGGATCCTACTCGAGCTGTCCCTGGTTTACTTGTTGACGTTTTCGCGCACGAGAATTTCGAGCAGGCGGCGCACCTCGCGATGCTGCTGGGCCTGCGACTCGACCCAGTCGCGGATCATCTGCTGCTCGCTGCGCATGTGATGCACCAGCCCCTGGATCGCTTCTGCGAGATTGGCCATGGCGGTCGTGGCTGCCCGCGAGCCCCCATCGGTGATGGCCTCCCGTAGCCGCTCGATGGCTATTCGCAGGTCGCCCGATACCGCGCCCGATCCGGGCGCGGCGACGTCGCCGCCCACGCCGAGGTCACGCACAGTGGTGGAGAGCCAATCCTCGAGCTCGGTGTAGAAGCGGTTCTGCGCCTGGCTGCTCTGCAGGTCAAGGAACCCGAGCACGAGCGAGCCGGCAAGTCCGAACAGCGATGCCGAGAACGCAATTCCTATCCCGCCGAGCGGAGCGGCAAGGCCCTCCTTGAGCGACTCGAATATGGCGGCCGCATCGCCACCCGGCTTGAGGCTGTTAATCACGTTGCCGACCGAACCCATGGTCTCGATCAGGCCCCAAAACGTGCCGAGCAGGCCGAGGAACACGAGCAGGCCGGTCATGTAGCGCGACGTGTCGCGCGCTTCATCCAAGCGGGCCGCGATCGAATCGAGGATGCTACGCATCACCTGGGCGGAAATCGCCATGCGGCCGATGCGGTCGCGGAGCAACGCGGCCATGGGCGCGAGCAATACGGGCGGGCGTTCCACCGCTAGGCCGGGGTCGGCGAGCCGGAACCCGTTCACCCAATCGATTTCGGGGAACAAACGGATTACCTGCCGGAAAGCGAGTGCGATGCCGATCAAGAGCACGCCGATGATCAAGGCATTGAGGACGGCATTGGCAAGAAACGCGGTCCAAATCTGCTTGTAGAGCACGACCACGACGAGCGCGCAGAGCGTCAGAAATACCACCATCCGGACGAGAAAAATCCGGGGCGAGGACAGCTTAAAGGGATCGATCTCTTGCGCCATGGATCAGCGCCCATCACTCGACTCACAATAAGGCAGGGCCGCGGCGGAAGGAAGAAGGAGCGCCGCCAAGGGAGGGTCGCTGCGCCGCGATCGGGCGGTTTGCGCAGAGGAAAACCGCGTAAGATCCTTGCTCCCTGGCGGGTTAATTGGCGTCTGGCCCGCGCGGCGCGATGGCGCGTTGCACTGCGGGACATCCTCCGGCTGCCGTCGCAAGGGCCTCGCGACTCGCAGGCAAGCCGCTTGCCGAACTGATTCGTCGGGGGGAGCGGGAACAGCAGGCGCGGCCCCCTGGGCGCGCCGCGCATGCTTCATGCCGAGGAGCGCCGGCCGATGGACAGGGCCCCTGGCGCGCCCTTGAGCGCCCGCAGCATCTGACGGTGAATCTCCTCGTTGGCGGCAAGAATGCCGCCGGTCTTGATCATGTCGTCGCGTCCGTCGAGGTCGGTCACGAAGCCGCCGGCTTCGCGCACCAGCGCGATGCCCGCCGCCATGTCCCAAGGCGAGAGGCCGCGCTCCCAATAAGCATCGAGACGGCCGGCGGCGACCCAAGCGAGATCGAGCGCGGCAGCCCCCAGCCGCCGCAGTCCGGCGACCCGGTCCTGCACCGTGCTGTGCTCGCTGCGCGTGAGTTCCACATCGCCACGGCTGGGATGCGGCAGCGCGCAGGCGACCACCGCGTCGTCAAGCCGTTTGCGCGTCGCGACCCGCAGCCGCTGGTCGTTGAGGAAGGCGCCCTTGCCGCGCTCGGCGGTGAAAAGCTCGTCGGTGACCGGATTGTAGACAAGCCCCGCGACCATCGTGCCTTCCCGCTCGAGCCCGATCGAGATCGCAAAGTGCGGAATGCCGTGCAGGAAGTTCAGCGTGCCGTCGAGCGGATCGACGATCCAGCGGTGAGTCTTGTCGCTGCCTTCGCGCGCGCCGCCTTCCTCGCCGAGAAAGCCGTAACCCGGGCGCGCATGCTCGAGTTCCTCGCGCAAGATCTCCTCGGCGCGCTGATCGGCCGCGGTGACGAAATTCGCCGGCCCTTTGAGCGAGGCTTGCAGGTGCTCGATCTCGCCGAAATCGCGCTTGAGCGTGCGGCTCGCTTTGCGCGCGGCCTTGATCATCACGTTGAGAAGGGCGGAGCGGAGCATGGTCGGGGCGCGCGGGGAAACCCGCGATGTGTCCATCATGCCCGCTCGGGCGGGCGTGGCGTCAAACGTGGGGTCTGCCTGTAGCGACGCTTCGCGTCAAGAGCGCGACTGGCGCAGCTCCTTGAGCGCGTCGACCCAGGCCTTCGCCGCTTTCTCGCCGGCGGCGCGGATGTCCGGCGGCTGCTGCTGCACGAAAGCATCGAGCGGGATGTCGCTCACACCGCCGGCTTTGGCGATGATATGCCATTTGATGGCCTGCACCGGGTTGGCGTTCGCGCCGCGCCCGACGGCGAGGATGTTGGCGAGGCGATTTTGTGCAACGGGGTTGCCCTTGCGCGCGGCCTTCGCCAACAGGATCGCCGCCAGCTGCTCGTTCTTGGCTACGCCCGTTCCGTTGAACAGCGCAATGGCATATTCGACCTGGGCGTCGGTGTTGTCGGCGAGCGAAGCGGCGGCCAAGAGCCGCACCGCCTCGACTAGATCCTTCGGCACGCCGCGGCCCTCCTTGTAGAGCGTCGCGAGCGCGTATTGCGCTTCCGGACTGCCGACCTGGGCGGCGCTGCGGAAGAGCTCGGCGGCGCGGGCGAAATTCTGCGGGAAGAGTTGGCCTTCGATGTAAAGGAGGCCGAGATCATAGGCCGCGGCGGCGTGCCCGAGCTTGGCGGCCGCTGCGAGCAGCTTTGCGCCTTCCTCGCGACTGGCGGGTTCGATGCGCCCGCCGAAATGCATCATGGCGAGCGCGAACATCGCCTCGCGATCGCTCCGCTCGGCGGCCAGCCGATACCACTCGGCCGCTTTCTGGTCGTCGCGGTTGATGCCCACGCCGTTGGCGTAGAGTTCGCCCAAGAGCGTCATCGCCTTCACGTCCTTGAGCTCCTCGACGCGACGGGTCGCGGTCGCAAAAGCGGTGACGTAGTAGCCGCGTTGGTAGGCGCCGTAGGCGAGATCGGGCTCGCGCGCGGCGGCCGTCGGCGTCGTCGCAGCAGGCTTGAGCGGTGCCGGCTTTGCGGCCGGTTTGGCCGCAGGCTGCATCATGGGCGGGGCAGGTTGGCCGGGCGTCTGCGCAGTGGCAGACGCGATCGCGCCGACCGAGGACGCGAGCGCCAGCAGGGCGGCCGCGGCGTATCGCACGCATGTCATGCGATCGTCTCCGCAACCGCGAGCCGTTGTGCCGCGTCCGCAACCGCGGCGGCATCCCCGCGCTGGTCGGCGAAGATGCACTCCCCAACAGCGACGAAATCCGCGCCGGCCGCTGCCAGCGGCTCCACCTCGTCGAGCGAGGCAGCAAATCCGACGCAGGGGATTTCGAACAGCTCGGCCCACCACGCCACGCGCTCTGCGACGGCGTTGAACGAGGGCCGGCAACCCGTCGCGTCGGGCTCGCCGAACATGACGTAATCGGCGCCGGCTTCGCCGGCGAGCATGGCATCGTGCCGGGTCGTAAGTCGGCCGCAGCCGGCGATGTGCGCAGGCTTGAGCATCGGCAGCGCGGCCGTGAGCGCTTCGACCCCGCCGAGATGGGCGCCGTCGGCGCCGGCGCGCACGGCGAGATCGGCATGCCCGTCGAGGAGCAGCGCCGCGCCCTTGTTCTGCACGGTCGGCGCGAGCGCCTTGGCGTGGTCGATCCGCGCGCGCTCGTCACCCTGCGGCAGGCGCAGCAGCACGGCGGCGACGTCGGCCGCGTCGAGTGCTTCGGCGAGTCGCTCCGCGAGCCCGGCAGGCTCCTGCGGGGCCACGAGATAAAGGCGCGGAGCGGGACGCCTCGGTTCGGCCGGTTTTTCTCGGGACGCCATGGGATATCGATTGCCCCCGCAATCGGGCAGTTTGGGGGCGTTTATAGAGCCTCAATCCTACGAGACGGTAAAAGTCGAGCCGTATCGCAGCGGACTAAGGTCACGTCGCAAGAGGCCGCCCCAGTGACGGCAACCGTTTGTGCATCCGCGGAGCGGCAACGTGATCGGCGCGCGAAGCTTGCGCGCAACGCGCGCCGACGGGATTAGCGATTCAGGCTGCCTTCTTTTCCAAGTCCTGCTTCCACTGCCCGCGCGTCGCCAGACTGTTCATCATCGCGCGGTGGGCGAAGGCGCGCTGGGCAGCGGCGACGTTCTCGCTCTTTCCAGACCAAGCCTTCTGCGGCGCCGCTTGCAGCGCGCGGCCGTAGCTGAACGTGAGCCGCCACGGCAGGCCGCCGATCCGGTTTATGGCATCAAGATGCGCGGTCGCCTCCTCGTCCGACTGGCCGCCGGACAGGAAAGCGATGCCGGGGACCGCGGCTGGCACGCAGGCCTTGAGCAGTCGCACCGTTTTCTCGGCGACTTCCTCGACGCCGGCGCGTTTCTTCGCCTTCTTGCCCGCGATCACCATGTTGGGCTTGAGCACCATGCCTTCGAGCGCCACCTTCTGATAGTAAAGCTGCTCGAACACCGTCTTGAGCAGCCACTCGGTGATGGCGTAGCAGCGGTCCGCGTCGTGATCGCCGTCCATCAGCACCTCCGGCTCGACGATCGGCACGATGCCCTCCTCCTGGCAGAGCGCGGCATAGCGTGCGAGCGCATGCGCGTTGGTCATGATCGCGGCGTAGCTGGGGATGCCGGGGCCGATATCGATCACCGCGCGCCACTTCGCGAACTTGGCGCCGAGCCCACGATATTCGACGAGGCGCTCGCGCAGACCGTCCAGACCCTCGGTGATCACTTCGCCGGGCGAGAACGGTAATGGCTTCGTGCCCTTGTCGACCTTGATCCCCGGGATTGCCCCCGAGTTCGCGATCAGCTTGACCAGCGGCGTGCCGTCCTTGGCGTTCTGGCGGATGGTCTCGTCGTAGAGGATGACACCGGAAATATATTTCGACATCGCCTCGGATGAGCGAAACAGCAGCTCGCGGTAATCGCGCCGGGTGTCGGCGGTCGATTCCACCCCGATGGCATCGAAGCGCTTCTTGATGGTGCCCGACGATTCGTCGGCGGCGAGAATGCCGCGGCCCGGCGCGACCATGGCCTCGGCGACCTTGTTGAGTTCAGCGAGGTTCATCACAACCTCCTCCGTCGCGTTACGCATTCATCGGCAATTTTGCCGCCTCTTTGAGCCGTTGCAAAGAGTGTATCGTTGCATCGGCCACTCATCTGACCCTAAGTACCTCGACGCCCGGCAAAGATTTGCCTTCCAGCCATTCGAGGAAAGCGCCCCCGGCGGTCGAGACGTACGTGAACCGTTCGGTCGCGCCAGCGGCATTGAGCGCGGCGACCGTGTCACCGCCGCCTGCCACCGTTACAATCTTCCCGGCGGCCGTGAGTTCCGCCGCAGCTTCCGCGACCTCGATCGTGCCGATGTCGAAAGGCTCGAGCTCGAAAGCGCCGAACGGCCCGTTCCAGACCAGCGTCTTCACCCGGGCGAGCATGGAGCAGACATGCTCGATGCTGCGCGGGCCGATGTCCAGGATCATGTCATCGTCACTCACGCTGTCCACCGCGACCACACGCGAAGGCGCGTTCGCCGCGAACGTTTTGGCAACCACGGCGTCGACCGGTAATACGATTTCACGGCCTTTGGCCTTCGCCTTGTCCATGATCTCGCGCGCGGTCGCCAGGAGATCGCGCTCGCACAGTGATTTGCCCACGCGATGCCCGCGCGCGGCGAGAAAGGTATTCGCCATGCCGCCGCCGATGATCAGGGCATCCACTTTGGCGAGCAGACTGCCGAGCAGATCGAGCTTGGTCGACACCTTGGCGCCCCCGACGATCGCCGCGAGCGGGCGCACCGGGGTCTGCAAGACTTTCGTGAGCGCTTCGAGCTCATCCTGCATGGCGCGGCCGGCATAACTCGGCAGTCTGCGGCCGAGACCTTCCACCGAGGCATGGGCGCGGTGCGCCGCCGAGAAGGCGTCGTTGACGAAGATGTCGCCGAGCGCGGCCAGTTGCGCGACAAAATCAGGATCGTTGCGCTCCTCGCCCGGATGAAAGCGGGTGTTCTCCAGGCACAGGATGTCGCCCGGCTTCATGGCGTTCACTGCGGCGGCGGCCTTCTCGCCGATGCAATCCTCCGCGAACGCGATCGGGCGCTTGAGCACGGCGGCGATCGCCGGCGCGGCGAGCTTGAGCGACTGTGTCGGATCGGGCCCTTTCGGGCGTCCGAAATGGGAAAGCAAGATCGCCTTGCCGCCCTTATCCGCAATCTCCCTGATCGTGGGGACGACCCGCTCGATGCGGGTCGCGTCCGCGACCCTGCCGTTCTCGACCGGCACGTTGAGATCGACGCGCACGAGCACGCGCTTGCCCCTGACGTCGACGTCATCGAGCGTGCGGAACATGTCAGCCGCCTGTGCGCGCCGCCGCGCGCACCCAGAGCTGGGCAACACCTTCGCTCATTGCCGGCGGGATCAGACCAGCTTGCCCATCGCAACCGCGGTGTCGATCATCCGGTTTGAGAAGCCCCATTCGTTGTCGTACCACGACATCACCCGCACCAGCGTGCCATCCAGCACCTTGGTCTGGTCCAGCGCGAACACGGATGAGTGCGCATCGTGGTTGAAATCACTGGAGACATTGGGCGCCTCGGTATAGCCGAGAATGCCCTTGAGCTGCTGCTCGGCGGCGCGTTTCACGGCGCCATTGATTTCGTCCTTCGTGGTGGCGCGCCTCGCGAGGAACTTCAAGTCGACCACCGAGACGTTCGGCGTCGGCACCCGGATCGCCACACCGTCGAGCTTGCCGGCGAGTTCCGGCAGCACGAGCCCGACGGCTTTTGCAGCGCCGGTGGAGGTCGGGATCATGTTGAGCGCGGCGGCGCGCGCGCGATAGAGGTCCTTATGCACTTGGTCGAGCGAGGGCTGGTCGTTGGTGTAGGAGTGCACGGTCGTCATAAAGCCTTTGTCGATGCCGACGGCGTCGTTGAGGACCTTAGCGACTGGCGCCAGGCAATTGGTGGTGCACGAGGCGTTGGAGACGACCCTGTGCTCTTTCGTGAGTTTGTCGTGATTGACGCCATACACGACCGTGAGGTCGACGCCGTCCGCGGGCGCTGAGATGAGGACGCACTTGGCGCCGGCGGAAAGGTGCGCTGACGCCTTGTCCTTCGACGTAAAGATGCCCGTGCATTCGAGCGCAACATCGACGCCGAGCTCCTTCCACGGCAAGGTCGCCGGGTCCTTGATGGCGGTCACTTTGATCAGGCCGTTGCCGACGCTGATCGCGTCACCCTTGACCGTCACCTCGCCGGGAAACCGGCCATGCACGGAATCGAAGCGCAGGAGATGCGCATTGGTTTCGACCGGCGCGAGATCGTTGATGCCAACCACCTCGATATCGTTGCGCCCGGCTTCGGCGATGGCGCGCAGCACGTTGCGGCCGATGCGGCCGAACCCGTTGATACCGACCCGAACTGACATTTCCGGCTCCTTGGCTCCCCTCCACGGCTGTCCCGCGGCCTTAGCGCTGCGCGGGCGCATGAGACGTTGAACACGTTAGCTCACGAGACACTAGATAGGGACGTTCGGCGCGGCCGTTAAGTCTTGCCGAGTTTGCTCAACGCCGCCTTCGCAACATTCTCCGGCGTGATGCCGAAATGCCTGTAGAGGTCCTTATAGGGCGCACTCGCCCCGAACGTCGTCATCCCGACGAAGCCGCCGTCGGACCCGATTATCTCGTCCCAGCCTTGCCGCACCGCAGCCTCGACGGCGACATTGACTTTGGCCGTGCCGACGATGTTCCGCCGCTCGGCGGCCGGAAGGGCGCGCAAAAGCTCGAAGCAGGGCACCGACACCACGCGTGCGGACACGCCGCGCTCGCGCAGCAATTTGCGTGCCTCGACCGCGATGGAAACTTCCGAGCCGGTGGCGAACAGCGAGACCTCGGCGGCCTTTTCCGCCGGGACGAGCTCGTAGGCGCCGGCGGCGCAACGGTTCATCTCCTCAAAGCCCAGCCGCAACTGCGGCAAGTTTTGGCGGGTGAGCACGAGAATGGTGGGCGCGTGCGAATTCTCGAGCGCGAGCTGCCAGCATTCGACGGTCTCCACCGCATCACATGGGCGGAACACGTAGAGATTCGGAATGGCGCGTAGCGCGGCGAGATGCTCGACCGGTTGGTGCGTCGGGCCGTCTTCGCCGAGCCCGATCGAGTCGTGGGTCATCACATAGATGACGCGTTCGCCCGCGAGTGCGGCGAGGCGGATCGCCGGACGGCAATAATCGGAGAATACGAGGAACGTGCCGGAATAGGGAATGACGCCGCCGTGCAACGCCATACCGTTCATCGCCGATGCCATGCCGTGCTCGCGCACGCCGTAGTGGATGAAGCGCCCCGAATAGTTCGCAGCCGAGAACACCGTCATGCCCTTGGGCTTGGTGTTGTTGGAGCCAGTCAGGTCGGCCGAGCCGCCGATCATCTCCGGCACCGCCACGGTCAGCGCTTCGAGCGCAGTCTCCGACGCGGCGCGGGTGGCAACTTCTTTCGGCGTGGCGGCAAGCTTCTCCTTCACCGAGCGCATGGCGGCAGCGAGATTATCCTTCGGCAACTCGCTGCGAATGCGGCGCTCGAATTCGGCCCGACGCGCCGGTGCTGCCGTGTTGAGACGACCGTTCCAGGCTTGGTGCGCTGCCCTGCCGGCTCGCCCTGCGCTGCGCCACAGCTCGCGCACTTCGGCGGGAATGGCGAAGGCAGGCTCCGCCCAGCCGAGTCGTTCCCGCGCGCCCTTGATTTCGTCGCTGCCGAGAGGGGAGCCGTGGGACTTCTCCGTTCCCGCCTTGCTCGGCGCGCCGAAGCCGATGGTGGTGCGGCAGGCGATCAGCGCCGGCCGATCGCCGGACTGCGCCTCCTCGAGCGCCTTGGCGATCGCCTCGGGATCGTGTCCGTCGACGCGGCTTGCCGCCCAGCCGGCCGCCGCGAAGCGCTGCACCTGATCGACGGAATCAGCAAGCGACAGCGGTCCGTCGATCGAGATGCCGTTGTCATCGAACAGCACGATCAGCTTGTTGAGCTTGAGATGCCCGGCGAGCGCGATTGCCTCCTGGCTGACGCCTTCCATCAGGTCCCCGTCGGAGGCGAGCACGTAGGTGCGATGGTCCGCCAGTTCGGGGCCGAACACCGCGGCGAGGTGGCGCTCGGCAATGGCTATGCCGACGGCGTTGCCAAGTCCCTGGCCGAGCGGGCCCGTCGTCGTCTCCACGCCCGGCGTCAGGAAGTTCTCGGGATGGCCGGGGGTGATCGAGCCCAGCTGGCGGAAGCGCTTGATCTCTTCGATCGTCATCTTCTCGTAGCCGAGGAGATGGAGCAGCGCGTAGATCAGCATCGAGCCGTGACCAGCCGAGAGTACGAAGCGGTCGCGGTCGGGCCAGGCGGGATCCGCCGCATCGAACTTGAGAAAGCGCGTGAACAGCACGGTCGCGACGTCGGCCGCCCCCATGGGCAGGCCGGGATGGCCGGATTTGGCCTGTTCGACCGCGTCCATGGCGAGCGCGCGCAGCGCATTGGCCATGCGATCATGCCGCGCGCGTGCCGCGGCTGCGCGCTCGTCCCGGCGGACGGTCGCAGGGGACGCCGGTGCAGCAAGAAGCGAATTGGGGCTGGTCATCGCCGGGCCAAGCGGTTCTCGGGCGAGGCTCTAGCACGCGGGCCAAGCGAGTCAAAGAATGCCGCCGCCTAGCTCGGTCGCCATTCACAGGGGGCGAGGATGAATTGCGGTCAAGCGTTGACGAGGAGTGCACACGCAACGTAGGGTTCTTCTTCTAACTGCTTGCCGACGCAAAAGATTTCTCCGGCCATAGGGCTGACGAATCGGCTATGTAATCCGCCGGGCCAAGGGGTCGGTCGAGAATGACGGAAGCGAGCGCCATCGAGGCCGCCAGCAAACGTCTTGCCCTCGCGCTCGATGCGCTCGCGGCCGCCGTCGAGCGGCGGCACGACGCGGACCGCGGCGAGCAGACGCTCGATGCTCAGCTGCACGCGCTCGGCGCCGACCGCTCTCGCCTTGCCGCGGAGCTCGATGCCGCGGCCGCACGCAACCGGACGCTGGAGGCGGCCAATCGCGAGGTTGCCGAGCGGCTCGATGCTGCCATCGACACGATCCGCTCCGTGCTCGCGGCGAACGAGCGCTGAGGGTGCCATGGCGCAGATCAACGTCACCATCAACGGCCGCCAGTTCCGGATGGCCTGCGAGAATGGCGAAGAGGCGCGTCTCACCCGTCTCGCCGAGGAGCTCGACGGGCGCATCCGCCAGCTGCGGGCGAGCTTCGGCGAGATCGGCGACACGCGGCTCACGGTGATGGCAGCGCTGGCGCTCGCCGATGAGCTCTCGGAGGTGAAGGAAAGATTGCGGCGGCTCGAGCCGGAGCTCGCCACCCTTCAGGAGGCGAGCGTCGTATCCGCCGACCGCGCCCAGGCGACGCAAGCAGCGGTGGTCGCCGCCCTCAATGCGGCGGCCGAGCGCATCGAGAGCCTCACCAGGCAGCTCAATCAGACAGTCGTCGACGCCGGCGTTCCGATGGGCTAAGGCGTGCATTCATCCAGACGCACAGTGAGGTCCACTTTCGCCACGATGAAACTTGACCGCCGTCATTTTCTGCATTTGGCAGCAGGCGCTGCCGCGCTGCCGGCCTCCTCGCGCATCGCCGCGGCACAAGGCTATCCGGCCCGTCCGGTGCATTGGATCGTGTCGTTCACCGCCGGCGGACCGAACGACACCGTGGCGCGCGTCATTGGACAATATCTCTCGGAGCGCTTGGACCAGCAACTCATCATCGAGAACAAAGTCGGCGCTGGCGGAAACATCGGGATGGCTGCGGTGCTGGGCTCGCCGCCTGACGGCTATACGATCGGATTCGCCGCTCCCAACAATGCCATCAATGCGACCCTCTACGAGAAGCTTCCGTTCGACTTCATTCGCGACAGCGTGCCGGTCGCGGGCACGATGCTGCTCACCAACGTTATGGTGGTGCACCCGGACGTACCGGCCAAGACCGTGGCCGAGTTCATCGCCTACGCGAAGGCCAATCCGGGCAAGATCAACATGGCCTCCTCGGGCAACGGCACGTCGGTGCACATGTCGGGCGAATTGTTCAAGGTCATGACCGGCATCAACATGCAGCATGTGCCGTACCGCGGCTCGGCGCCGGCGCTGCAAGACCTGCTCACCAACCGCGTCCAGGTTATCTTCGACAACCTGCCCGGCTCGATCTCGCACATCAAGGCTGGCGCGCTGCGCGCGCTGGGTGTGACGGCGGGCAAGCGTTCGCAGGCGCTCCCGGATGTGCCGACCATCGGCGAGACCGTGCCAGGCTACGAGGCGGTGGTCTGGTACGGAATCGTGGCGCCCAAGGGCACGCCGCCCGAGATCGTCGCTACGCTCAACAAGGCAGTGAACGAGGTCCTCGCCGATCCGAAGCTCACGGCGCGGCTTGCGGAGCTCGGCGGCGAGCCGATGCCGATGACGCCCGCCCAATTCGGGAAACTCATCACGGACGAAACCGAAAAGTGGGCCAAGGTGGTGAAATTCTCCGGCGCCAAGGCGGACTGAGCCCGGCGGGACGTCAGCCTGCGATTGCCCAACAATCGCAATTTGTGAGTACACGCCGTTTCACGGGTAGCATCGCAACCGCCCAGGCACTACATTGCCCGCGCGGGGCTGCGAGGTGCGTGAGGAGCCATATCCCCGGGGCCTTATCGATCCTCAAGGGAGCTGTCCCTGACCGGGCTCGTGGGCTCGGACATATGGCGCCCACCTACTTCGTAGGGAACCCGGGATCGACGCTCCAACGGCCATTGCGGCTCCGCACTCACGCCCCGGGTCGATGGCTCAATCCACCTCGATCGAAGACACCAAAGCCGAGCTGCGCCGCCAAGCGCGCGCGCGCCGCGATGCATTGCCCACTGGCATGCGTGCCGCGGCGGCGCAGGCCATTGCGGAGCGGCGGTTCCCCGTCGCGATAACGCCGCAGACGATCGTCTCGGGATTCATGCCGATCGGGAGCGAAATCAATCCCATCCCGCTGATGCGCAAGCTCGCTGGCTGCGGCGCGCAGCTCGCGCTGCCGGCGGTGGCCGGACGTGGCAAGCCGCTCACCATGCGCGCCTTTGCCTTTGGCCAAAGGCTGGTTGCCGGCACTTGGGGCATCCGCGAGCCCGCGCCCGACGCAGCCGAAGTCTTTCCCGATATCCTGCTCGTGCCGCTCTTGGCGTTCGACCGCAGCGGCCAGCGCATCGGCTATGGCGCCGGCTACTACGATCTGACGATTGCGCACTTGCGCGCGCGCAAAACCGTCATCGCCTGCGGCCTCGGCTTTGCCGTGCAGGAAATCCCAAGCGTGCCGACGACGGCGCGCGACGCGCGCCTCGATCTCGTGCTAACCGAGCGCGAGGTCATCGACTTCCGAGCCGCGTGAGGCATGCGTATCCTCTTCATCGGCGACGTCGTAGGGCGCAGCGGGCGCGCGATCCTGCTCGAGCGCCTGGGTGCCCTCGTGCGCGACTGGAAGCTCGATTTCGTGGCGGTCAACGGCGAGAACGCCGCCGGCGGCTTCGGCATTACCGAAGCCATCTACCAGGAATTCGTCGATGCCGGCGCCGACGTGGTCACCGGCGGCAACCACTCCTGGGACCAGAAGGAGGCGCTGGTTTTCATCGAACGCGCGCCGAGGCTGCTGCGCCCGGTCAATTATCCCGCCGGCACGCCCGGCCGCGGCGTGGCAATGATCGACGCGAAGAACGGCGCGCGCGTGCTCGTCGTCAACGCCATGGGCCGCATCTTCATGGACCCCTTGGATGACCCGTTCGCCGCCGTCGAGCGCGAGCTTGCTGCCTGTCCGCTCAAGCAGGCGGCCGACGCCATCATCATCGACATCCACGGCGAGGCCACGAGCGAGAAGCAGGCGATGGGCCATTTCTGCGACGGACGCGCGAGCCTCGTCGTCGGCACGCACACGCACGCGCCGACCGCGGATCATCAGATTCTCCCGCGCGGCACCGCCTTCATCTCCGACGTGGGCATGACCGGCGACTACGATTCGGTGATCGGGATGAACAAGGAGGAGCCGCTGTCGCGGTTTCTGACCAAGATCTCGGGCGCGCGCTTTGAGCCGGCGATGGGCGAAGCAACCTTGTGCGCGCTCGCGGTCGAGACCGAGGACGCCAGCGGGCTGGCGCGGCGCATCGGGGCGGTGCGCCTGGGCGGCCGGCTCGAAGAGGCGCGGCCCAAATTTTGGCAATAGCGCCTGCTTCTCGCTTCATCGTGACGGTGCCCGACACGAATTTGCCGTGTCCGCGCCTAGCTTGCCGGCGGTGCTCTGGCATCGACTAAAGGGCGCGGCCGCGATCGGCCGATTCGCAATACCGGCGCCGTTCGGTGACGGGCGCGCGGCGACGGGGCATGCTCGCGGGCCGCAGCCGGTTCTGGATTTCGGCGCAGCCGCGTCCTATTTTCGATGCGAGGCGTCCCAATAACGCGCCGACATCATCGATATCCGCGGTTTCGCCGATCGCGCTTTTTCCACTTGCGCGGCGCGGGGCCGTCGAGGAGCAAGCCATGGCCGGCCATTCCCAATTCAAAAACATCATGCACCGCAAGGGGCGGCAGGATGCGGCGAAATCCAAGCTGTTCGGAAAGCTCGCACGCGAAATCACGGTCTCGGCCCGGATGGGATCGCCCGATCCAGCCATGAACCCGCGCCTGCGGGCGGCGATCATCGCTGCCCGCGCAGAGAACATGCCCAAGGACAATATCGAGCGCGCGATCAAGAAAGCGACCGGCAGCGACGCGGAGAGCTACGACGAGATCCGCTACGAAGGCTATGGACCGGGCGGCGTCGCCGTCATCGTCGAGGTCCTGACCGACAACCGCAACCGCACCGCAGGCGAAGTGCGCGCGACCTTCACCAAATCCGGCGGCCATTTGGCCGAGACCGGCGCGGTCTCCTTCATGTTCGATCGTGTCGGCGTGGTCGAGTACGACGCCAGGGTCGCAAGCGGCGATGCCATGCTGGAGGCCGCGATCGAGGCCGGCGCCGAGGACGTGGTGTCGAACGAGGGCGGACATGAAATCTATACGACGCAGGAATCGCTGCGCGAGGTGGGGAAGGCGCTGGAGGCAAAATTCGGCGAGCCGCGCAAGGCGGCCCTGGTGTGGAAGCCGCAGAACACCGTTGTCGTCAACGACGAACAGGGCGAGAAACTCTTCAAGCTGATCGAGACGCTCAACGAGCACGATGACGTGCAGAACGTCTACGCCAATTTCGAAGTCTCGGACGCGCTCTTGCAGAAGCTGAGCGCGGAGGCTTCAGCGAGCCGGCCGGCGACGACGCGCTGATCGGGGCGGGCATCAACGCTGCTCGGGTTCATTCCGAGTGCAGCTCACCAACTCGTACACTAATCGGCCCCGCGAAAGCGGGGACCCATGCCAGTAGGATGCGTGGCATTGAGCGAAAGCGACGGGAATATTGCGAACGGCCTAGGCTGTTGCCGCGGGCGGGGCTATCAACGGGCGATCATGCGCGGCCTGATTCGCATTCTCGGCATCGATCCCGGTCTCCGCCGCACCGGCTGGGGCGTGGTGGCTCTCGACGGCAATCGCCTGAGCTTTCTCGCCTGCGGGTCGCTTGCGACCGACGAGAAAGCCGAACTCGCTGCGCGGCTCCTCGCCATCTACGACGGCTTGCGCCGCGTGGTCGAAGAGCATGCGCCGCACGAAGCCGCGGTCGAGGCGACCTTCGTCAACAAGGATGCGTCTGCGACACTCAAGCTCGGCCAGGCGCGCGGCATCGCCATGCTCGTGCCGGCGATGTCCGGGCTTCCGGTTGCGGAATACGCCCCGAATCTCGTGAAAAAAACCATCGTTGGCGCCGGTCATTGCGAGAAGGCGCAGATCCGCATGATGATCGGAGTGCTGCTGCCGAAAGCCGACCCGCAATCGGAGGATGCCGCCGACGCGCTCGCGATCGCGGTGTGCCATGCGCACCATCGCCGCAGCGCCGTGCTCAAGGTGGTGGCGGGCTGAGGCACGCGCATGATCGGCAAACTCAAAGGTATCATCGACAGTTACGGCGAGGATTTCATCGTTCTCGACGTCAATGGCGTGGGTTACCTCGTGCAATGCTCCGCCCGCACGCTGCAGGAATTGCCGGGCGTGGGGCAGCCCGCCGCGCTTTCGATCGAAACCTACGTGCGCGAGGATCAGATCAGATTGTTCGGCTTTCTCACCGACGTCGAGCGCGAGTGGTTCCGCTTGTTGCAGACCGTGCAGGGTGTCGGCGCCAAGGTCGCGCTCTCCGTGCTCGGCACACTCAAGCCTGTCGATCTCGCCTCCGCCATCGCCATGCGCGACAAGGCGATGGTCGCGCGCGCTCCCGGCGTTGGCTCGAAGGTTGCCGAGCGCATCGTCACGGAATTGAAGGACAAGGCGCCCGCCTATGCCGATATCGACCCGGCGGTGATCCGGCTGTCCGGTGCCGTCGAGGATAAGCGTGCGCCGCAGCCGATCGTGGATGCGGTCTCCGCGCTGATCAACCTCGGATATGGTCAGCCGCAGGCGGCGGCCGCCATCGCCGCCGCCGCGCGCAGCGCGGGCGAGGGAGCGGACACCGCGCGGCTGATCCGGCTCGGATTGAAGGAACTCGCGAAATGACGCATTCGAGCGCTATTCGATGCTGAGCGAGCGCGATCAGGAACTGATCGTCGCCGCCGCTGACGCGATCAGACGGCGTTACCGTAACGACTGGCAAGAGGTCGGCGCCGCGCTGCGCACGCGCGATGGTCGCATTTATACCGGGGTCAATCTCGATGCCTATTTGGGCCGCATGGCGGTGTGCGCCGAGGCCGTGGCGCTCGGCCGGGCGGTCACCGACGTTGGCGAGACCGGCATCGACACGATCGTGGCGGTGCGCCATCCGGATCCCCACGAAGCGGATCAGGCGATCGTCGTCGTGTCACCGTGCGGGAGTTGCCGCGAGTTGATCTGGGATTACGATCGCAACGCCCGCGTCATCGTGCCCGGCGCCAACGGTCCCGCGGTCGCCGCGATTAGCGAGTTGCTGCCGAACAAATACAGCCGGGAGCGCACGCTGTGAGGATGCTTCGGTGAGCTCAACTCCCCGCCGCTTGGTGACGGCCGAGCGCCGCGATGACGACAGCGCGGACGGCTCGCTGCGGCCGCAGCGGCTCGCCGAATTCATCGGCCAGCAGCAGGCGCGCTCGAACCTTTCCGTGTTCATCGAGGCGGCGCGTGCGCGGCGCGAGCCGCTCGACCATGTGCTGTTCGTCGGTCCGCCGGGGCTGGGCAAGACCACGCTCGCGCAAATCGTGGCGCGCGAGCTTGGCGTGAATTTCCGCGCGACGTCGGGTCCGGTGATCGCCAAGGCGGGGGACCTCGCGGCGCTGCTGACCAACCTCGAAGATCGCGACGTGCTTTTCATCGACGAGATCCACCGGCTCAACCCGGCGGTGGAGGAGATTCTCTATCCGGCTATGGAGGATTTCCAGCTCGACCTCATTATCGGCGAAGGGCCCGCCGCGCGTTCGGTCAAGATCGATCTCGCGCGATTTACCCTGATCGGCGCGACCACGCGCGCCGGTCTCATCACAAATCCGCTGCGCGACCGCTTCGGGATTCCGGTGCGGCTCAACTTTTATTCCGAGAGCGAGCTCGAAGAGATCGTCAACCGCGGCGCGCGCGTCCTCGGCATCGGCATGACCGCCGACGGGGCGAACGAGATCGCGCGCCGCGCGCGCGGCACGCCGCGCATCGCCGGGCGGCTCTTGCGCCGCGTGCGCGACTTTGCGCTGGTCGCGGGCGCAACGGCGATCGACCGCGCCGCGGCCGACCGCGCGCTGATCGAGCTCGAGGTCGATGCCGCGGGGCTCGATGCCATGGACCGGCGCTACCTCACGACGATCGCGGAGAACTACGGCGGCGGCCCGGTCGGAATCGAGACCATCGCGGCAGCGCTATCGGAGCCGCGCGACGCGATTGAGGAAATCATCGAGCCGTTTTTGATCCAGCGAGGCTTTCTGCAGCGCACCCCGCGCGGTCGACTGTTGACGTCGCACGCGTTCCGTCATCTTGGGCTCGCAGAACCCGCGCGCGATCCGGGGCAGTTTGGCTTGTTTGGCGAGGGAACGGAGAGCTAGATCTCGGGCGCCGGGCAGGATGATCTCGGAGGCAACGAGGATGCTCAGGACCATGGAAGGCGGCTGCCACTGCGGCCGCGTGCGGTTCCGCGTCACGGCCGATCTTGCATCCGCGAGCGATTGCAACTGCTCGATATGCACCAAGAAAGGAATTCTGCATCTGATCGTGCCGCCGGAACGCTTCGAGCTGCTGCGCGGCAAGGACGAGTTGACCACGTACGAGTTCAACACCGGGACGGCAAAGCACACGTTCTGTAAGCACTGCGGCATGCATCCGTTCTATGTGCCGCGCTCCGATCCGGACAAAATCGACGTAAATGTGCGTTGCATCGACGACATAGACCTTGCCGCGATCTCGCCGAAACCGTTCGACGGCAGGAACTGGGAGGCGTCGATGCGCACGCGTGTGCCGCCGCGATGAACGCGCTTGACGGCGAATTGCGGGACGGCCGTCATGTCATGTCAATTCGTGTCTATTACGAGGACACCGATTTTTCCGGCATCGTCTATCACGCCAACTACTTGCGCTTCATGGAGCGCGGCCGCAGCAATCATCTGCGCCTGCTCGGCACGCACCACCGTGCGCTGTTCGAAGAGGCGAGCGCGGAAGCCCCGGGGTTTGCGTTCGTGGTGCGCTCGATGCAGATCGAGTTCCTCAAGCCTGCGCGCATGGACGACGTGCTGGCGGTGGTCACCGCCCCGGAGGAAGTCAAGGGCGCTTCGATCACGCTCAATCAGCGCATTCTGCGAGGCGAGGAGCTTCTCGTGGAGGCGCATGTGCGGGTCGCCTTCGTTTGTGACGGGCGCGCGCGGCCCATCCCCAAGGCGCTGCGCACCGCCATGCGGGCCGATCAGGACCGCATCCGCCGCTGACGGGCGGGTCGCGCTATCGTCACCGCGACAAAGGCCTTAACGAGCCTCCGTGTCGCACCGGCTGCCGTCTGCTGCGGTAACCGGGCGTTAAGGCACTCGGCGCCAGCTAACTTTTCGCAATGGCGCGCCTTGCGCCCTAGTTTGGTCACCTTTCGCGGGACAGCCGAAGGACCAGCCGGGAAGGAGATGCCATGCCGTCCGCCTCGCCGCTTTCCATCTGGGATCTGTTCCAGAACGCGGATCTGGTGGTCAAACTGGTAATGGTCGGGCTGCTCATCGCGTCGGTCATGGTCTGGGCGATCGCGATCGAGAAGCTCCTCCTTTATTCGCGCACCCAGCGGGCCATGGACGCTTTCGAGCAGGCGTTCTGGTCCGGCCAATCCCTGGAGGAGCTCTACCGGACGCTTGCCTCGCGCCCGACCCATTCCATGGCGGCGCTGTTCGTAGCGGCCATGCGGGAGTGGAAGCGCAGCATCGAGGGCCAGCCGCGCTCCTTTGCCGGCCTGCAGATGCGCATCGAAAAGGTGATGGAGGTGACCATCCAGCGCGAGGTCGCCCGCCTGGAGCGTCATCTTCTGGTGCTGGCGACGGTGGGTTCCGCCGGCCCCTTTGTCGGCCTGTTCGGGACCGTCTGGGGCATCATGACGAGCTTTCGGGCAATTGCCGGCCAGCAGTCGACCTCGCTGGCGGTGGTTGCCCCCGGCATCGCCGAGGCCCTGTTCGCGACTGCAATCGGCCTCATCGCTGCCATACCGGCGACGATTTTCTATAACAAGTTCGTATCCGACGTGAATAAGCAGGCCCAGCGCCTGCAGGGGTTCGCCGACGAGTTCGCCGCGATTCTCTCGCGCCAGATCGACGAACGGGGATAGGGGGACGCAAATGGCAATGAACGGTGGCACTGCCGGGCTCGCCGGCAGGCGGCATCGCCGTCGCCCGGTCATGGCCGAGATCAACGTGACGCCGATGGTCGACGTCATGCTGGTCCTGCTCATCATTTTCATGGTTTCGGCGCCCCTCCTGACGGTGGGGGTGCCGCTCGATCTGCCGCAAACCCAAGCCAAGACCCTCGACCAGGACAAGGAGCCGCTGACCGTCTCGCTCAACGCGAGCGGGCAGATCTACCTCCAAAATACCGAAATTGCGGTGGAGGAACTGGTCCCCAAGCTCAAGGCTATCACTGAGGCTCGCCAGGGGGCGGAGGAGCGCATCTTCGTGCGCGGCGACCGGCAGCTCGACTACGGCACCGTGATGAAGGTGATGGGGCGAATATCGGCCGCCGGTTTCCGGCGCGTGGCTTTGGTGACCGAGACCGAGCAGCAGGCCTCTGCCCGTTGATGGCGTGACTGGGGGGAATGAGGACGGCCTACACCATATCGGCGATCGGGCACGCAGCCATATTGCTGTGGAGCGTGTGGTCGCTTGCCGCCAGGCCGCTTCCGGTGTCGTCGAACGAGGGGCTGCCGATCGACCTGGTGACCGCATCCGAGTTCTCCAAGATTACGGCGGGCACGAAGAGCGCGCCCCAGGCCGAGACGGCAAAGCCGCTGGTCGAAAAGGTCGCAGAGGCGAAGCCGGTCGAGGACCCGACCGCAAAAGTGGTGGAAAAGAAGGAAGTTACAGCCGCGCGCGAGCCGCCGCCCGCTCCGGAAACGAAGCCCGCCGAATCCGAGCCGGACAAGAAGCAAGCCGACAAGCCGCCTGATCCGATCGCGGACGCGCTGGCGAAAGAAGAAGCCAAGAAGCCGGAGCCGAAGAAGGCCGACGCCAAGCCTCCGACCCCGCCGAAGAAGCCCGCCCCGCCAGCGCCCAAATTCGATCCCAAACAGGTCGCGGCGCTGCTCGACAAGCGCGACTCGACGCGCCTCGCTGCCGCCGGCGAGACGCTCAACAATACGCCCTCGCTCGGCGTGTCGAACGGCGCGGCGGCGCAGTTGTCGCTGAGCGAGCTGGACGCGTTGCGCGCCCGGCTTGCGCAGTTGTGGACGGTGCCCGCCGGTGCAAAGGACCCGCAGGAGCTGGTGGTGCTGATCAGGATCAAGCTCAAGCCCGACGGCACGCTGGCCTCTCCGCCAATCGTGCTCAGCAGCGGAAAAAGCCCGCTGTTCATCGCCGCCCGCGACAGCGCCGTTCGCGCGCTCTTCCGCGGTCAACCCTATGACATGCTCAAGCCCGAGCATTACGAGCAATGGAAAGACGTCGAGATCACCTTCGACCCGCGCGACATGATCCGCGGCTAGGTGTCGCGGCCGTCGCGCAAGGCAACGGCGCGACGGGCAATGCCGATTCAACGGCAAGCCTCCTAAGCCGCCGTCGCCTGATCATGCTGGGAGGAGCGGCGGGCGCGCTCATGAGCCTTTCGCCGCACCCGGCGGCAGCAGTGCTCAAGCTCGACGTGACTCAAGGCAACGTCCAGCCGGTGCCGATTGCGATCCCGGATTTCATCGGAGTCGGGCTGCAGGATCCGGCGGGCGGGCGCAATGTGAGCCAGATCATTTCCTCGAACCTGCGCCGCTCCGGCTTGTTCGCTCCGATCGATCAGGCCGCCTATATCGAGAAAATCGCCAGCGTCGACGCGTTGCCGCGTTTTGCCGACTGGCGGCAGATCAATGCCCAGGCACTGGTCACCGGCCGCATCACGCAGTCCGACGGCCGTCTCAAGGCGGAGTTCAGGTTGTGGGATGTCTTCGCCGGGCAGCAGCTGCGCGGCGAGCAGTACAACACCACGGCCGACAATTGGCGGCGGATCTCCCACATCATTTCCGACGCCATTTACGAGCGCATCACCGGTGACAAGGGTTATTTCGACAGCCGCATCGTCTTCGTCGACGAATCCGGTCCGAAGGAGCGCAGGATCAAGCGGCTGGCATTGATGGATCAGGATGGCGCCAATGTGCGCTATCTCACGCGCGGGGACGACCTCGTGCTCACGCCGCGATTCTCGTCGTCGGCCGACACAATCACCTACATGTCCTACAGGGAGGGCGATCCCAAAGTCTATCTCATGAACATCGAGACCGGGCAGCGCGAGATCGTCAGCAACTTTCCCGGCATGACATTCAGCCCCCGCTTCTCGCCCGACGGGCAGCGCGTGATCTTCAGTCTGCAACGCGGCGGCAATTCCAACCTGTTCGTGATGGACCTGCGCTCGAAGGCAACCACGCGCTTGACCGACGCGCAGGTGATCGACACCGCGCCCTCGTATTCGCCGGACGGCTCGCGCATCAGCTTCGAGTCCGACCGCGGCGGCAAGCAACAGATCTACGTGATGGCGGCGACCGGCGGGGAGCCGCAGCGCATCAGTTTCGGCGACGGCGCCTATTCGACGCCGGTGTGGTCGCCGCGCGGCGACCATATCGCTTTCACCAAACAGACCGAGGGCAAGTTTGCGATCGGCATCATGCGCACGGACGGATCAGGCGAGCGGATTCTTACCGAGGGCTATCACAACGAAGGGCCGACCTGGGCGCCGAACGGCCGCGTGATCATGTTCTTCCGTGACCCCGGCGGCAACGCCGGGCCGATGCTCTTTACCGTGGACGTGACCGGCCGCAACGAACAGATTCTGAAGACGCCGAGCTACGCGTCCGATCCAGCGTGGTCGCCGCTGTTGCAGTAGCGGGCATGACTTGGGGGCGCAGCATCAAAATGGAACTTACGGGGCCTACAAGGCGCCGCATTCACCGGGCATTAACCACCGGAAGGGGTTTTCCGCTTTTTCTTTGCCGTTGAGCGATCCGGGCAACACCCGATCAAGGTCGACAAGAACCTTCGCTTAACCACGCACCTGCTAGACCTGCGGCATGTGCGGTAACCGGGCAACCATGGGGGCAGCGGAATGACGAGTGTCGTAGTACGCGTCGTCCGTGCGGCAAAGCTCGCCGGCTTTCTGGCCTTGGCCCTTGCCTTGTCTGCTTGCGCGAACAGGCCGAACGATCCGCAGGCCGGAGGTAGCGCGCCGCCCGGCAGCCAGCAGGATTTCGTGGTCAATGTCGGCGATCGGGTGTTCTTCGAATCCGATTCTTCCGAACTCACGTCGCAGTCGATCGCCACGCTGGAGAAGCAGGCGCAATGGCTGCAAGTCTACAACCAATACACCTTCACCATCGAAGGCCACGCCGACGAGCGCGGCACGCGCGAGTACAACATCGCGCTCGGCGCGCGGCGCGCGCAGACGGTGCGCGACTATCTCGCGTCGCGCGGGGTTAATCCGCAACGCATGCGCACCATCTCCTATGGCAAGGAACGGCCGGTCGCGGTTTGCAACGACATTTCATGCTGGTCGCAAAATCGCCGCGCGGTCACGGTGCTCAACACCAGCTCCTGAGCGTAAGAAACACGGGGGAAGGGGACAGCCGGCGCCTTCGGGCGCCGGCTGTGTTTTGAGACGCCAAGGCTTTCCCTTCGAGACACAGGATCGTAACTTCGGATGCTGAGGAGTCGCGCGACGCACGAGAGCGGCGCGGGAATCAAACCGGTTGCCTCGACAATAATCCGGTGTCCTCGACCATGGGAATTTGAGGGTCTCGCGATGAGGATTGATCGGCTGGCGAGCGCGCAGCTCGCCGCTTGCGCCGCGGCAGGCGTCCTGGCAGTGGCGCTCTTGGGCTGCGGACAGGAGAACCGCTATGTGGCCCCGCCGCCGCCGAAGGTCAGCGTCGCCATTCCGGCGCAGCAGAAGGTCACCCGCTACCTCGAGGCCACCGGTTACACCTCGGCGATAAACACCACCAATCTGGTCGCGCGGGTGCAGGGCTTCCTGGAGAAGATCAATTACAAAGACGGCGACGACGCGAAGGAGGGGGCGACGCTGTTCGTCATCGAGCCCGAGCCTTACAAGCTCAAGCTCGAGCAGGCGCGGGCCGCCGAGGCCGGCGCCCAAGCCTCATTGAAGCAGGCGGAAGCGGAGTTCGAACGGCAGTCCGAGCTCGCGAGCCGCCAGGTCACGTCGAAGCAGGCGCTCGATAACGCAACGGCCAATCGCGACTCCGCGCGAGCCCGCCTCAAGCAGGCAGAGGTCGATACCGCCCAAGCCGCGCTGAACCTCGGCTATACCGAGGTTAAGGCCCCCTTCGACGGCATTGTCACCGCGCGTCGTGTGTCGTTGGGGGAGCTGGTGGGAGCCAACGGGCCGACCCAGCTGGCGAGCATTGTCCAAACCGTTCCCATTTACGTGAACTTCACCATCAACGAGCAGGAGGTGCTCAATATTCGCGCGGACATGCGGCGCCTGGGCATCACGGCGGCGGAGCTGAAGCAGTACCCGATCGAAGTCGGGCTGCAGACCGACGAAGGATATCCCAACCGGGGCACGCTCGATTACGTTTCCCCCACCATCGACCGGGCGACGGGGACGCTCGCGGTGCGTGCCATCCTGCCCAATCGCGATCAGGTGCTGGTGCCGGGCAATTTCGTGCGCGTGCGGGTGGGCGCCGCCGACGAGCACGACTCCTTGCTGGTGCCCGACGCCGCGCTCGGCACCGATCAGGGCGGGCGCTACCTGCTGGTGCTCGACAAGAACAACGTCGTCGAGCAACGCAAGGTCGCCATCGGTCCCAAAGTCGGCGACCTGCGCGTGGTTGAAAGCGGGCTCAAGGCGGACGATCGCGTGGTCGTGGCCGGCATTCTGCGCGCAATTCCTGGGCAGAAGGTCGACCCGCAGCTCGAGACGGTTGCCGCGACGCCGGCCACTGCGGCGGGCGGCAAATAGCACCGGCCATGATCTCCGACTTTTTCATCGCCCGGCCAGTTCTGGCGAACGTGCTCGCCATCTTGATGGTTGTGATCGGCGCCGTCGCCGTGCTTGCGCTGCCGGTGGCCCAGTATCCCGATGTCGTCCCGCCGACGGTGCAAGTCACCACGCGCTATCCCGGGGCAAGCGCCCGCACCGTCGTCGATACCGTGGCGCTGCCCATCGAGCAGCAGGTGAACGGCGTCGAGGGCATGATCTACATGCAGTCCTACAGCGGCGCCGACGGCAGCTACTCGCTGACGGTGACGTTCAAGATCGGCGCCGACCTCAATATCGCACAGGTCCTGGTGCAGAACCGGGTATCGAGCGCTCTGTCGTCGCTGCCGCAGGCGGTGCAGGCGCAGGGCGTCGTCGTGCAGAAGAATTCGACGGCAATCCTGCAGATCGTCACGTTGACATCGCCCGACTCGCGCTACGACAGCCTCTACCTCGCCAATTACGCGACCATCAAGCTCAAGGACGAGATCGCGCGGCTGCCGGGCGTGGGCAACGTCGTCGTGTTCGGCGCCGGCCAGTATTCGATGCGTATTTGGCTCGATCCGGACAAGATGCAGGCGCGCGGGTTGGTGCCGCAGGATGTCATTCAGGCGTTGCAGCAGCAAAGCACTCAAGTCACGGCTGGTCAGATCGGCGCACCGCCTGCGCCGCGCGGGCAATCGTTCCAATACACTCTCAACGTCTTCGGCAGGCTCAGCGATCCCGCCGAATTCGCGCAGGTGATCGTCAAGACCGGCCGCGCCGGCGAGATCACGCGGCTCAGCGACGTGGGCCGGGTCGAGCTCGGAGCGCAAACCTACGGCCAGGTCTTCACGCTTGATGGTCGCCCGGCGGCGGGACTGGCGATCTACCAGGCGCCTGGCGCGAACGCGCTCGCCGTGGCCGGCGAAGTGCACGAGAAAATGGCCGCGCTCAAGCGCGAGTTCCCGCAGGGGCTCATCTCCGAGATTCCGTTCGACACCACCAAGTTCGTCGAGCAGTCGATCCACGAGGTGTACAAGACGCTCTACGAAGCCGCATTCCTGGTGCTCGTCGTCATCCTGGTGTTCCTGCAGGACTGGCGCGCGATGCTGGTGCCCGCGACGACGGTGCCGGTCACCATTATCGGCGCCTTCGCGGCGATGGCCGCGCTCGGCTTCACGATCAATTTCTCGACCCTGTTCGCGATCGTGCTGGCGATCGGCATCGTCGTGGACGACGCGATCGTGGTGGTCGAAGGCGCCGTCCACAATATCGAGAGGGGGATGCCGGGCCGTGAGGCGGCGAGCGTCGCCATGCGCCAGCTGTTCGGCCCGATCGTCGGCATCACGCTGGTGCTGATGTCGGTGTTCCTGCCGGCCGCGTTCCTGCCCGGCCTCACCGGGCGCATGTACGCGCAGTTCGCGCTGGTTATCGCGGCAACTGCGCTGCTCAGCGCCATCAATGCCGCGACGTTGAAGCCGACGCAATGCGCGCTGTGGCTGCGCCCGGCGGTCCCGCCGCAGCAGCGCAACGTGCTCTATCGCGGATTCAATCGGGCCTATGAGCGAGTCGAGGGATGGTATGCAAGCTTGATCGCCCGCATGGTCTCGCGCAGTGGCCTGATGGCAGCCCTAGCTGTCGCGATCATCGCCATCACCGGCTATGGCTTCTCGCGGGTGCCGACCGGTTTTCTGCCGATCGAGGACCAGGGTTACATGATCGCGCTGGTGCAGTTGCCTGATGGCGCCTCGCTCGAGCGCACGCAGAAGACCTTGGACAAGGTGTTCGAGATCGCCCGCAAAACGCCGGGCGTCGCGCGGGTCGTCAACATCGCCGGAGTCTCGGCGCTCGACAACAGCGCGACGCTGTCGAGCGCCGGAGTCGCCTACATCATCCTCAAGGATTGGAGCGAGCGCGGGGAAGGCGAAGATCTTATGTCGCTCTTCACCAAGCTCAACGCCGATCTCGCCACGGTCCCCGAGGCAGACATTCTGGTGATGCCGCCGCCGCCGATCCAGGGCGTGGGCAACGATGCCGGTTTCACCATGCAGGTCGAGCTGCGCGACGGCAGCTTCGATATGGCCAAACTGCAGAGCGTCACCAACGCGATCGTCGCCAATGCCAAGACGCAATCCGCGCTGGAGCTGGTGCTGGCGTCGTTCCGCTCGAGCGTTCCGCAGTACAAGCTCGAGGTGGACCGCGTGAAGACGGAGGCGCTGCAGGTGTCCCTCGACCAGGTATTCGCCGCGCTCGCCGGCTATCTCGGATCGACCTACGTCAACCAGTTCAATCAGTTTGGCCGCGTGTTCCAAGTCTACGTGCAGGCCGACTCGCGATCCCGCGTGCGGCTCGAGGACATCGAGAACATGTTCGTGCGCAATAAGGACGGGCAAATGATCCCGCTCGGCACGCTCGTGAAGATCACGCCGACCGTCGGCCCCTCGCTCATCAGCCTCTACAATCTCTACCCGACGGCCACAATCATCGGCCTGCCGGCACAGGGGGTATCGTCCGGCGAGGCGTTGGCGTTGATGGAAGAGATTGCCCAGCGCACGCTTCCTCCGGGCACCGGCTTCGAGTGGAGCGCGATGTCGTATCAGGAGAAGCTCGTCGGCCATCAGATGTACATCGTCTTCGGACTGGCACTGCTGCTCGTCTATCTCGTGCTCGCCGGCCAATACGAAAGTTGGTACGCGCCGATCTCCGTCATTCTTGCGGTCCCGCTGTCGTTCATCGGGCCGGTTTTGGCGCTCTCGGCGCTGGCCAAGAGCGGGCTCAACAACAATCTCTATGTTCAGATCGGGCTCGTTCTCCTGATGGCGCTCTCGGCAAAGAACGCGATCCTGATCGTCGAGTTCGCGCGCGAACTGCGCGCGGCGGGGAAAGAGATCCTGGAATCGGCGGCCGAGGCGGCACGGGCACGTTTTCGGCCCATCGTGATGACGTCATTCGCCTTCATCCTCGGTGTCGTGCCGCTTGTGCTCGCGAGCGGCGCCGGGGCCAGCGCCCGCGTGTCGATCGGCATCACGGTGTTCACCGGGATGCTCGCCTCGACCTGCCTGGCGGTGCTGTTCGTACCGCCTTTCTTCGTGGTGGTGCAGCGTTTCGAGGAGTGGCGCAAAGTGCGCAAGATGCCCTCGCCGGCGCGCACGCCGGCCGAGTAGCCGGCTGCCGACGCAGCGCCCTCGTTGAAGCGGTTAGGGAATTTGTTAACGGGCCTCAGTCACAATTTGGACGCAGGGATTCGTATCCTATTCCACGGCTCGAACACCTCAAAAACCATGACCCGGTTCCCGTTTCGTGTGACGACGGCATCCGCGCTCGTCTTGGTCGCGATAACCGCGGCGCCCGTGGCTTTCGGCCAAAGTTTGGCGCAGGAGAGCGAGCGACCGTTTGGACTATTCGGTCTTTTCGGCGGAAGCGAGCGGCTGAGCGGCGAGCGCGCCGCGCCGTCCGCGTCCGCCGATCAGACCGCGCAGCTCTCGGGTCCCGATCTCGTTGTGCGCCTCGAGCGCCTCGAAGCCCAGATCCGGCAGCTGACCGGAGCGATCGAGCAGCTGCAGTTTCGCAACCAGCAGCTCGAGGGCCAGATCCGCCGCATGCAGGAGGAGGGCGCGCCGCGACCGGCGGTGCAATCGCGCCCGCAAAATTCGCCGCCCGCGGCAACGCCCGGCAAGCGCGGCGACGCGTTCGATCCCCTCCAGAATCCGAACGCGCCCGGTGCGCCGCACACGCTCGGCTCGATCAGTGGGTCCGGTGCGGCGCCGAGCACGAGTGCGGCGCCAAACATGAGCGCCGATGCAGCCGAGCCGCCGATCGGCGCTCCCGCCGGACGCGCCGCAGGCGCGCCGCTTGATCTCGCGAGCATGGGACCGCCGAACGGCGCCGTGCCGGGGCAACCGCCGCGCAGCGGGCCGGCTGGCAGTGGTGCACTTGCCACGCTTGCGCCCTCGCAGACCCCGCGCGACGAATACGACCTCGCCTATGGCTATGTGCTGCGCAAGGACCACGCCCTCGCCGAAGACGCCTTCCGCAGCTTCTTGAGCAAATATCCCGATGATCGGCTCGTCGGGGATGCCACCTATTGGCTGGGCGAAAGCATGTTCCAGCGCCAACGCTACCGCGACGCCGCGGAAGCCTTCCTCACCGTCTCGACCAAATATGAATCCATCGCCAAAGGACCCGATGCGCTTCTGCGCCTTGGGCAATCGCTCGCCGCGCTCGGCGAGAAGGAAGCGGCCTGCGCATCGCTCGGCGAAGTGCTGCGCAAGTTCCCACGCGCGTCGGCGGCGGTGAAGCAAGGGGTCGAGCGAGAACAAAAGCGTGTCCGCTGCTGACGATGCGGCGCCCGTCTCCGCCGCCGAGGCGAAGGCACTATTTGCTCCGCTCGTCCACGCTCCCGCCCTCGTCCTCGCCGTCTCCGGCGGTCCCGATTCCACGGCGCTGCTGCTGCTCATGGCACGCTGGCGTCGCGCGCTGAAGCGTGGGCCGAAGCTCATCGCGCTCACGGTCGATCACGGCTTGCGCCGCGCATCCGCCTCCGAGGCGAGCGCGGTCAAGCGTCTGGCGCGCCGGCTCGGTGTGCCACATCGCACCGTGCGCTGGGAAGGCAAGAAGCCGGCGAGCGGATTGCAGGAGGCGGCGCGCAACGCGCGTTACCGGCTGCTGGCGGCGGCGGCGAAATCGGCGAAGGCCAGCGCCATCGTCACCGCGCACACGCTCGACGATCAGGCCGAGACCCTGCTGCTGCGCATGGGCCGCGGCAGCGGGCTGAGCGGGCTTGGCGCCATGGCGCGCGAGTCGGCTCTGCCCGTGAACGGCGAGGGCATCGTGCTCGTGCGTCCGCTGCTTGCCGTTCCCAAGGCGCGGCTCATTGCGACGCTCGCCGGCGCCAAGATCGAATTCGCCGACGATGCATCGAACCGTGATCCGCGGTTCACCCGCGCGCGTCTGCGCGCGCTGATGCCCGCCTTGGCACGCGAAGGGATCAGCGCACGCGCTCTCTCGCGCCTTGCGGGCCGGCTGCGGCGCGCGGATGCCGCGATCGAAACGGCCATCGACGAGGCGATGGCGCGGCTCTCGCCGGAATCCTGGTCCGATCACCGGCCGATCGTCTTCGATGCCGAAAAATTTATCCGCCTGCCCGCGGAAGTGGCATTGCGCCTGCTCGGCCGAGCGATCGCATACGTCGGAGCGGAGGGAACGATCCGGCTTGGCAAACTCGAGCGCCTCTATGAGGCGCTCGTCAACGCGCAGAGAAGCAAGACGTTTCGCTTGCGTCGCACGCTAGGAGGAGCGTTGGTGACGCTCGGCCCGTTAAGACTTATGGTCGAGCGCGCGCCGCCGCGCAGAACGTCCTCATCTGGCTCGAGGACGGGCAAAGCGGCCCGCGGGAGGCCGCCCGGCCGCGGCAGAATGGCCCGCAAGAATTAATCCGGTTCCCTTGGCAGGGGTGCCCTTGGCACTTAGATTGTGACTTGAGCGCAATTCTATCCGAACGGCCGTGAATCGGCCTATAAGGTGGCATATGAACGGGCTGCGGAACTTCCGCCGGGCCGTGAAGGACACGGGATGAACGCCAATCTGCGCAACTTCGCCCTCTGGGTGATCATCGTTCTCTTGCTGCTTGCGCTGTTCACCCTGTTCCAGAACCCGGGTCAGCGCACCACGTCGCAGGACATTTCCTTCTCGCAGCTGTTGAATGAGGTCGATCAGGGTCGCGTGCGCGAGGTTGTGATCCAGGGGCCGGAAATCCACGGCACCTTCACCGACGGCCGCAGCTTCCAGACCTACGCGCCTAACGATCCGACCCTGATCCAGCGGCTCTACGGCAAGGGCGTATCGATCACCGCCCGCCCGCAGCAGAACGACGTGCCCTGGTTCGTCTCGCTTTTGGTGTCGTGGCTTCCCTTCATTGCGCTCATTGGGGTGTGGATTTTCCTCTCGCGGCAGATGCAGGGCGCGGGCGGCAAAGCGCTCGGCTTCGGCAAGAGTCGGGCCAAGCTGCTGACGGAAGCGCACGGCCGCGTCACCTTCGAGGACGTGGCCGGCGTCGACGAGGCCAAGCAAGACTTGCAGGAGATCGTCGAGTTCCTGCGCGATCCTGGAAAATTCCAGCGGTTGGGCGGGCGTATTCCGCGCGGCGTGCTGCTCGTGGGCCCGCCGGGCACCGGCAAGACGTTGCTCGCGCGCGCGATCGCGGGCGAGGCCAACGTGCCGTTCTTCACCATTTCCGGCTCGGATTTCGTCGAGATGTTCGTCGGCGTGGGCGCCTCGCGCGTGCGCGACATGTTCGAGCAGGCCAAGAAGAACGCCCCCTGCATCATCTTCATCGACGAGATCGACGCGGTGGGCCGCCACCGCGGCGCCGGTCTCGGCGGCGGCAATGACGAGCGCGAGCAGACCCTCAATCAGCTCCTGGTCGAGATGGACGGCTTCGAGGCAAACGAGGGCATCATCCTGATTGCCGCGACCAACCGGCCCGACGTGCTCGATCCGGCGCTGCTGCGACCGGGCCGCTTCGACCGTCAAGTGATCGTTCCCAATCCGGACGTGGTTGGCCGCGAGCAGATCCTCAAGGTTCACGTGCGCAAGGTTCCGCTGGCGCCGGACGTCAATCTCAAGACGACCGCGCGCGGCACGCCCGGCTTTTCCGGCGCCGATCTCATGAACCTGGTCAACGAGGCGGCGTTGATGGCGGCCCGGCGCAACAAGCGCATGGTCACGCAGGTGGAATTCGAGGACGCCAAAGACAAGGTGATGATGGGGGCTGAGCGCAAAT
>WNGE01001032.1_pt1 | contig 35998 bp, 31 predicted proteins | sample 5400651 | NCBI WGS metagenome assembly WNGE01 (sample SAMN13153370, study PRJNA577476) | soil metagenome | isolation source: 60 cm soil or saprolite under grassland replicate 2 | place: USA:California | collected 2016-06-15
GGGGCCTTGCCGCAACAAGGCACCGTCACAGTCCTGACCACCTGCGCCGGCCCGGCGATGGCCGATCCGTTCCCGAGCCGTCAGGAGACAGACGACCGTGCCCAGCATGCCGCAGTCAGCCCGGCCCGACCACGACACCATCGCCACCGGCGAGGTCATCCTCGGCGTGGACACCCACAAGGACACCCACGTCGCGGCGGTGGTCACCGCCCTGGGCGTGCTGGCGGCCAGCCGCAGCTTCCCCGCCACCATGGCCGGCTACCAGCAGCTGCTGGCCTAGGCGCGCACCTTCGGGGCGCTGCGGCGGGCAGGGGTGGAGTGCACCGGCTCCTACGGCGCGGCACTCGCCCGGCAGCTGCGGGCCGCCGGCATCACCGTCATCGAGGTCAACCAGCCCGACAAGGCGACCCGCCGCCGTCACGGCAAGACCGACGCCATCGACGCCCTGGCCGCCGCCCGGGCGGTGCTGTCGGGCCGGGCCACCGCGGTGGCCAAGACCGGCGACGGGCCGGTGGAGATGGTGCGGATGTTCAAGCTGGCCAAGGGCTCCGCGATCAAGTCCCGCACCCAGGCGATCAACCAGCTCAAGGCCGTCCTGGTGGCCGCCGACCCGACGGTGCGTGAGGCGCTGTCGGGCCTGAGCACCCCGATCCTCGTCCGCCAATGCGCGCAGCTGCCCGCGGACCCACCCAGCGACCCCGCCGGCGCCGCGGCCTGGACGCTGCGGCTGCTGGCCCGCCGCATCGTGGAGCTGACCGCCGAGATCACCGACCTCGACCAGCGGATCGCCCACGCCGTCAACCTGCACGCCCCCAAGCTGCTCGCACGGCGCGGGGTGGGGCCCGACTGTGCTGCGGCCCTGCTCATCGCTGCCGGCGACAACCCGCAACGCCTCCACAGCGAGGCCTCCTACGCCGCGCTGTGTGGCGTCAGCCCGGTCCAGGCGTCCTCCGGCAAGACCGTCCGTCTGCGCCTCAACCGCGGCGGCGACCGGCAGGCCAACGCCGCGCTGTACCGCATCGCGCTGTCGCGCCTGCGCTGGGACCCACAGACCCGCGCCTACCTCGCCCGGCGCATCGCCCAAGGCAAGACCCGCCGTGAGGCCCTGCGCTGCCTCAAGCGCTACATCGCCCGCGAGGTCTACCAGCTGATCTGCGAGCCCAAACCAGACCCCACCGCCTCATCCATTGCCGCTTGACATCCATAGGGGCATCAGGCCGAACCGCAGGTACCAGCGGACGGCGAGGACAATCACGTCTGGTGGGAAGCGGAAGCCGGCGAAGTTGGAGCGCGGCGGGATCGACTGGCGCGATGGGCGGACGGCTCTCATGATCGGAGTCTCTCGCTCGGACCACCGCACGGCCACCGCAACAGAGCCGCCCGACGCCGGCCGGGCCAACAGGGGAGGCCTGGGCGGGCGCCCAGGCCTCCCCTGTCGTGGGGGCCGATCCTACGGGTCGATCACGACCGTGCAGGTGTAGGTGCCGGGCTCGAGGTCCTTGAAGGTCTCGGAGGTGTCGTCGAAGGCGCCAGGAGTGCCGTCGGGCGGCGTGGCGGTCAGGCCGGTGCAGGCGATCTGCGAGGCGGTGCCGCCACTGACCTGGGACTCGAACGACACGGTGATGTTCGACAGCGGCGTGTTGTGGAAGGTCACCGTCTCGCCGACGTAGCTGGCGTCCGAGCAGCTCGCCTTGTTGTCCACCACCACCGTCTTGTCGGCCTCGCCGTGGTAGCCGGCCGGGGTGACCTCGTGGACGGTGTAGGCGCCGAACTGCAGGCCGTCGAAGCACACCGTGCCGTCGGCCCCGGTGGTCTTGGTGACGCCGTTGACGGTGAAGTCGACTCCAGACTGCGGGTGGTCGCCGGCCCCGTCGGCGACGTGCTTGCGCAGCTTGGTGACCTTGATCGCGCCGACCTGGCGCGGGTCGGCCAGCGGCCCGACCGTCACCGTCTGGTTGGCCACCACGGTGACGTGCTGGTCGGCCACACCATCGTGCCCGGCCGGGACGACGGTCTCGACCACCCAGTACTCGCCCTTGAACACGTTGTCGATGGTGCAGGTCCCGTCCGCGCCGGTGGTGCACTTCAGGGACGTGACCGTGTCCTCGGCGCCGCGGCTGCCGCCGACCGGCGGGTTGTCCTTGTAGAGGGTGAACTCCGCACCCGCCAACGGGTTGGGCGGGGTGGCGTCGTCGGTCTTGACGATCTTGACCTTGCCGCACAGGTTGATGTTCACCGGTGCCGGGGCGATGAAGTCCTTGAGCTCCGCGGTGAAGGCGTCGGAGGCGCGGCTCTTGAGGTAGGCGCTGCCGAACGCCACGCACTGCGTGGAGCTGCCGAGGATGGCGTCGAGGTCCACCGACGCCTCGCCGAAGGTCCGGCTGGAGACGTTGCCGAGCCCGTCGGACTCGGCCGCGGGGATCGCCGAGGTGTTGATCGACCCGGTGGCGTCGCCCGCGGCGCTGAGGTCGACCCGCTTGCCCCAACACGGCGTGGAGTTCGCCGCCTCGCAGAGGCTCTTGGAGCCGCTGGTCACCCAGCGCGAGAGGAACAGCTCGGGGTGGGTGCCGCCCTGGGCCAGGTCGTACTGGATCAGCATGTCACCGGCGCTGCGGACCGGCGTCACGCCGTTGCCGCTGACGGTGGTGGCCTGGTTGAACTCGAAGTCCATGTTGGTGGTGCCGGTCGGCTCCTGCACCCGGTGCCAGAACATGTGCACGAAGTTCCGGCCGCCGGGCGTCGTCTCCTGGTAGACGCCGAAGTGCAGCAGGTCGCTCTTGTTGTTCGGGATCGAGCCGGACACGACGGTCGGGATCGCGGTGTCCTCCTTGGTGCCCTGCCCGAAGGAGTCGTCCTGCGTCCCGGTCGCCTTGTCGGTCTGGCGGACCTCGCTGACGCTGGCCCAGTCGATCGAGGGCGCCGGGTCGTCGACCTTGAGGTTGGCGTCGGTGTCGATCTCGAAATTGCTTCCCGCCAGGCTCACCTCTGGGTGGCTGGCGGCCGCCGGCATGACGTAGGCCAGCAGCAGGCCCAGCACGGCGATGACGAGCAGCAGCGCCTGTACCGTGGAACGGCGCGCGCGGATCAGCTTCACTACTTCCCCCCTTGCGTCACGTGGTGTTGCGGGCGCATTTCCAGGGAGGCGCGCGCGCAGAGATGGTCGAACAGCTGGAATTCAATTCGCAGGTCCCTTGCCGAGGGCCGTCCTCACGAAGGACGGCGTGATGCGTTTTAGGAAATTCCCACCCGCGCGTGCCGCGGTGGATGCGAAAGCTTTGTGCCCCCCTCCGCCTGAGCGGCTCGCGCATACAAATGCGGTAGTTCTTTTCGCACCCCTATGAGACCTGGCCAGGCCAGGGGTGCTACGACCACGCCGTTGGAACCGGACGCCACCGATTACCTTATTGCCGCCAGGGTCGTGAGGCGCTAGGCGATCTCCGCCATTTTGTTGTGCAGTTCTGCTGACGCGTATTGCCCAAAAGGCGATCCTCGACCCTTTCGGTGCGCCGATTTGGCACAAGGCGTCACCGATAGAGCCGATCGAGTTATTTCGCGGACCTCAGCCTGAATCCGCCGAAATAGCCGGACGCTACCCAGCGTCCTCCTCCTCGGCCGCCTCGTCCTCGGCCTGGCGCTGGACGAACGCACCCTGCACGGCCTCGTCCTCCTCGGCCGCCTCGTCCTCGGCCTGGCGCTGCACACCGGCGGCGGTCCCCGCCGCGACCGGGGCCGGGCCGGGCACGACCTGCTCGGAGACCCGTGTGGCCTCCTGCTCGAAACGGTCCGACGGGTGGCTCACGCTCACCCCGCCGCCCGTCGGGGTGCCGTCCACCGGGCCGCTGCGCTGCTGCACCACGTGGGTCAGCTCGTGGGCGAGCATGCGCCGCCCGTCCGGCGTCTCCGGCGCCCAGCTCGACGGCTGGAACACCACCTCGCTGCCGACCGTGTAGGCGTGCGCGCCGACCGACCCGGCCGACTCGCCCGCCTGCCCGTCGGCGTGCACCCGCACCTCGCCGAAGTCTTGCCCGAGGCGCTGCTCCATGTCCGAGCGGAGCTCCGGCTCGAGCGGGCGGCCGCCGCCGCGGCCGACCACGTCGAGCACTGGCGAGCGCTCCTCGTCCTCGCCGGCCGACTCCGAGCGCTGCAGCGTGGAGCGGCGGCCTTCCACCAGCGCGGCCACGCTGGCGTTGCCCGAGGCGCGCTGCAGGCGCAGGACGGCGGCCGGGTCGAGCGGGGCGCCGCGGGCGAGCGGGGCCTGCCCCGGCTGTCCGCCCGCCGCGTCGCCCGTCTCCCTGCGGCTGGCCGGCGGGCGGCGCCTCAGGTCCCGCTCCTCGTCGTGTGCTCGCATGCGTCCCCTCCTCTACTCAAACGGTCGGTGGGCCGCCGCCGCCCTATGCGCCGGCTTCCCTCGTCGCTCCTTCGTCGCTCCTCAGTCCAGCCGGCGCGCGGCTACGGCCCACCTCCCTACTGCCCACTGCTTTGCGCTCCCTTCGTCGCTCCTCAGTCCAGCCGGCGCGCGGCGGCGGCCCACCTCCCTCCCTACGTGGCCACCAAGCCGTGGTAGGGGCCGAACTCCGTCTCGCGCGCGAGGCGGCCGAGCTTGCGGTACTCGCGGTGGACGGCGTGCACGAGGTCGGCCATGGCGAGCGGCCGGTCGGCCTCGGCGGCGAGGTAGGCGGCGGCAAGGGCGATGCTGGCGATGCTGCCGCCGGACAGCTCGAAGGCGCCGGCGCAGAAGTCGAGGTCGAGGTCGCGCCCGCGCGGCAGGGCGCCGCCGAGGCAGCGCTCCCAGAGGCGCCGCCTGGCTGCCTCGTCGGGCAGGGGGAAGTCGACGATCGCGTCCAGCCGCCTGGTGAACGCCTCGTCCAGGTTGGCCCGCAGGTTGGTGGCGAGCACCGCCAGCCCGTCGAACGACTCCATGCGCTGCAGCAGGTAGGCGATCTCCAGGTTGGCGTAGCGGTCGTGGGCGTCGCGCACCTCGGAGCGCTTGCCGAAGATGGCGTCGGCCTCGTCGAACAGCAGCACGCCGTTGACGCCCTCGGCCTCGGCGAAGACGCGCTCCAGGTTCTTCTCGGTCTCGCCCACGTACTTGTCGACCACGGTGGCCAGGTTGACGGCGTACAGGTCCAGACCGAGCGCGCCCGCGATCACCTCGGCGGACATGGTCTTGCCCGTGCCCGAGTCGCCGGCGAACAGGGCGGTGACGCCGCGGCCACGACCGCCGCCCGGCCTGAGCCCCCACTCGGCCAGCACGCGGTCGCGGTGCCTGGCCCGCGCGGCCAGCTCGTGGAGCTGCCCGGCGGTCGCGGCGGGGAGCACCAGGTCGTCCCAACTGACCGCCGGTTCGATCCGCCGCGCGAGGCGCTCGAGCCCGGCCGCGTTCTGGGCGCGGGCGCCGGCGCGCAGGTGCCAGGGCGTGACCTCGGTGCCGGCCACGGCCGCCTGCAGTTGCGCGGCCCTTGCCGCGCGGGCGACCTGCTCGGCCGAGAGCAGGAAGTGGGCGGTGGGCAGGCCGGGGTCGCCGCCGGCCGGGCTGGCTCGGAGCTGGCTCGGAGCTGGCTCGCTGCAGCGAGCCAGCCCGGCGGGCCACCGCACCGGCCCGCCGGCGAGCTGCCCGCGCCAGCAGGCGGCGCGCTCGGCCGGGGTGGCGCCCGGCGCCTCGACCACGGCCGGGACGTCCCGCGCCCAGGCCGGGTCCCAGGTCACCCTGCCGGTGAGCACCACCGTCGCCGGCAGCTCGGCGAAGGCCCGCACGGCGGCGGCACCCCGGCCGGCGAGCGCCTCGACCGGGCCGGCCACCAGCCCCGCGCCACGCAGGCGCGCCTCGCGGGCGGCCGCCCGTGCCGCCGCGGCCAGCGCCGCCCCGGCGTCGAGCCTGCCGAGGTCGAGGACCAGAGCGGGCAGCCCGGCCGCACGCAGCCCGGCGGCGCCGACGGCGGTGCCTCCCCCGCCGGGCCGCTCGCGCACGTACGCCAGCCGCGCACCGGCCGCCAGCGCCCGCGCCAGCCCCGCGGCCGGGTCGTCGCTGGTGCCCGCCTCGGGCGCCGTGACCCGCTCCACCGCCCGAGGCGGCTCGCTGGCCGCGGTCGCAGAGCGATGCTCCACCTCCTCCGGTCCATCGGGCGACCCCGGTCCGGCAGCCGAGCCGGGCAGCACCGGGTCGCCGGCCTCGGCCCGGCCCGACGGCAACGGGCCACCGGCCCAGTCCGTTGGACCTGTGTCGGCGATGCCGGCCAGGTCCGGGTCGAGGGTGTCGTCGCCGAGCAGGTGGCTCGCGACCCGGTCGGGGACCCGCAGGGGGCGGGTGAGGAAGGGGCGCTCCGGCTCCTCGACCTCGACCAGGCCGCCGGCGACGAGCGCGCCGCCGCGACCGAGGCGCCGCCGGGCGGCCGCGTCGGTCGGGGTGGCGCCGCACAGCTCGAGCGCCAGGCCGATCTGGGCGCGGCGGCGGGTGACGTCGTCGTTGAGGTAGGCATAGAGGCGCTCGAAGCGCGGGTCCAGGTCGGGCGCGAGCGCGACCAGCAGCAGGTCGAGGTCGAGCGGGTCGAGGCCGAAGCCGCGCGCCAGCCGGCGCAGGCGCAGTTCGGCGCCGGCCCGCTCGGCCCGGTCGGCGGCCACCTCGACCGCGGCGACCGCCGCGGCCGGGATGGCCGCCGGGCGCGCCGGAGCGGCGTCGAGCAGCCGGTTGACCTGCTCGTCGGCGAGGTAGAGGCCGCGGAAGGGGTCGTCGGCACCGGGGTCGGCCTGGCGGCGCAGCGCCACCGCGGTCCGCACCGCCGCCTCCACCAGCGCCAGCCGCCCGCGCAGGTGGACCAGGCTGGCCTCGGCCCGGTCGCCGTCCAGGCCGGCACCCGGCCATGACGGTGCGGGCGCCTCGGCCGGACCTGCGCCGCCGTCGCGTGCGGCGCCGGGCGGGAGCCCGGTGTGGGGGCTGGGGGCGGTCGCCCCTGCGGCGGTCACGGCAGCTCGCGGATGCGCACGATGCGGCCCTGCTGGTGCTCGGCCCCGACCGTGCGGGTCTCGTCCGCCACCGCCCCGGAGGCGGCGCTCGCGGCCGGCGGGCGCCGGCGCCGGCGCCCTCGGCGACGGCCGCCAGCGTGCTCGGCCGCGCCGCCCGGCCCGGTGACGCCGATCCGTGGCGCCTCCAGCACCAGGGGCGCCGCCGGCATGCGCGTGCCGCTGTCGACCGGCGCGGTCACCTGGACGTCCAACGAGGGCTTGAGCTCGCCGCCGAGGGCCGACCAGACGTCCGCGAAGGAGCGGTCCTCCGGCGGCGGGAGCGCCACCGTCAGCGCCACCGGCAGGCCCACCTCGGCAAGCGAGCCGTCGAGCAGGCCGTCGGGCAGCTTCTCGTGCCTGAGCAGGCACAGCAGCACGGCCGAGAGCAGCCGGTGCTCGTCCTCCGGCCGCTGCGTCCACGCGGTCAGCAGGTACGACAGCTTGAAGTGGCGCGGCGGCAGGTGGCGGGCGGTGACGTGGCCCCCGGTGTCGTACTCGTTCACCAGGCCGCGCTCGCGGCGCCGCAGGTCCTCGCGGATGTCGTAGAGGTAGAGGTCGAGGGTGGGCGCGTTGCGGCGCGACGCCCACTCCTTGGTCGGGGCGTCGAGGGCCACCTCCACCTCGGCCCCGTTGAGGGCCTCCCGCCGCAGCAGCTCGCGGAGCGCCCGGTCGACCTCTTCGATCATGCCTCGAAGGCTGGCGCGCCCATGGCACCTTGGCAGCGGGCGGCTGGCCATCCTTTGGTGCGCCCGCCCCTGCCCGTTGGGGCAGCGGTCCGACCGGACGAGCTGCCGGGCCGGCGCCCGAGGGGTTGACACGGCCCTGTTCTGGGCAGTATGTAAGCGCTTACCGACTGACTCGGTAAGCGCTTACATCCCTCGGAGGCGCGGGTGGACCAGACTCCCACCATCTACGAGGTGGCCGAGCGGGCCGACGTCTCGATCGCCACCGTCTCCAGGGCGCTGCAAGGCAAGGGCAACCTGCGGCCCGAGACCAGGGACCGCGTCCTGCGGGCCGCCTCCGAGCTCGGCTACGTGCCCAGCGCGACCGCGCGGGAGCTCGCCACCAGACGGTCGTTCGTGCTCGGCCTCGCCTTCCCCGACCTCGACGACCCCGGCGAGGAGCACGGCCACGAGACCCTGCTCTACTCCGACGAGGTCACCAGGGGCATGGAGCGGGCCGCCCGCGCGGCCGGGTACGCGGTGCTGATCGCCGCCACCCACCACAGCCGCGACCCCGGCTTCGTGCTCTCGCTGGCGACCAAGACCGACGGGATGGTGGTGCTCGCCCGCACCGTCCCCACCGAGCAGCTCGAGCAGCTCGCCCGCCGGGTCCCGGTGGTGCTGCTGGCCGGCCCGCGCGACCCGGCCAGGATCGACCACGTCAGCGTCGCCAACGCCCAGGGCAGCGCGGCCGTGACCGAGCACCTGGTGCGCGTGCACGGCCACGAGGACGTCGCCTTCCTCGGCGGGCCGGACGACTCGCCCGACGCCGCCGCGCGCTTCGAGGGCCACTGCTGGGCGCTGGACGCCGCCGGCCTGGCCGTGCCGGAGCGGCCCGCCGCCAGCGCCGACTTCACCGAGGCGGGCGGTGCCCGCGGGGTCGACGCCCTGCTCGCCGCGCGCGAGGACCCGCCGAGGGCGATCGTCTGCGCCAACGACCAGATGGCGGTCGGCGCCATCGGCGCGCTCGTCAAGGCCGGCCTGGCCGTCCCCGACGACGTCGCCATCACCGGCTTCGACGACATCCAGATCGCCAGGCACGTGACCCCGGCGCTCACCACCGTGCACCAGCCCATGCGGCGCCTCGGGGCGTGCGCGGTGGAGCTGCTGCTGCGCCGCATCGAGGACCCGGATGCCGAGCCCGACGCGGTGGTGCTGGCCACCAGCCTGGTGGTCCGGGCGAGCTGCGGCTGCGCCGAGCCGGCGCGCGGCCCCTGAGCGCCGCGCAGGCCCAGACCCCCGTGACCCCCGCCCCCCACCCCCGAGGAGCGTGCAGGATGCGCAGGATCCGTTGGCTGGCCGCCGCCGTGATGGTGGCCCTGATGCTCGCCGGGTGCGGCGGCGGTGGCAGCAGCACAACGTCGAACGAGCCGCAGCAGATCACCGTCTGGGCGATGGGCGCCGAGGGCGAGAAGCTCAGCACCCTGGCCGACCAGTTCACCAAGCAGAACCCCAACATCACGGTGAAGGTCACGCCGATCACCTGGGACGTGGCCCACCAGAAGCTGATCTCGTCGGTCGCCGGACGGCAGACGCCCGACGTGAGCCAGCTCGGCACCACCTGGATGGGCGAGTTCGCCAAGCTCGGCGCGCTCGACCAGGTGCCCGACAGCTTCTCCAAGGACGCCTTCTTCGAGGGCGCCTGGAACACCAACGTGGTCGACGGCAAGACCGTCGGCGTGCCCTGGTACGTCGAGACGCGCCTGCTCTACTACCGCACCGACCTGGCCGCCAAGGCGGGCGCCAAGATGCCGCCGACGACCTGGCCGGAGCTGCGCGAGGCGGCCACCAAGATCAAGAAGGTGACCGGCAAGTACGGCCTCGCCCTGCCGCCCAACACCGGCGGGCAGTGGCAGGAGTTCATGCCGTTCGTCTGGCAGGACGGCGGCGACGTCGCCGACGCCAGCGGCAACCCGACCCTGGACAGCCCGCAGGTGGTCGAGGCGCTCAAGGAGTACACCTGGTACCACCAGCAGGGCCTGAGCCCCAAGAGCGTCCCCAAGGGCTTCGCGATCGAGCAGGGCTTCGCCGCGGGCGACTACGGCATGTTCTTCTCCGGCCCCTGGCACATGCAGATCCTCAAGGACAACGCGCCCAAGATCGCGGGCAAGTGGAAGGTCGCCCACGTGCCGACCAAGCAGAGCGCCACCTCCTTCGTCGGCGGCGCCAACCTGGTGGTGTTCAACGGCTCCAAGCACAAGGACGCCGCCTGGAAGTTCGTCCAGTACGCCACCAACCCCGACACGCAGGCGCTCTGGTACAAGACCGTGGCCGACCTGCCGTCGACCAAGGCGGGCTGGGAGCGTCCCGAGCTGACCGGTGACGACAACCTCGGCGTCTTCAAGAGCCAGCTCGACGACGCCAAGTCCCCGCCCAACCTGCCCACCTGGGAGCAGCTCGCGACCAAGATCAACACCTGGATCGAGCGCGCCGCCGCCGGCAAGGCGAGCGCCGAGGAGGCCGCCAAGGGCATGCAGTCCGACGCCCAGTCGCTCGTCAAGAGATGAGCGCCCGGCGGTCGGGGGAGCTGCCGGCGACGGCTCCCCCGACCACGGCCACGCCCCCCGGCGGGGCTGGCCCGCTGCAGCGAGCCAGCCCGCGCGCCGGCGGGCGCAAGCTGCGCCGTCTGCTGCGGCAGACGCTCACCGGCTACGGCTTCGCAGCGCCCTACCTGGTGCTGTTCGTCGTCTTCCTGGCCGGGCCGATCATCGCGTCGCTGGTGATCAGCTTCACCGACTTCAGCCTCGGCGCGGTGGCCGACTTCTCGGCCGCCAAGTTCGTCGGCCTCGGCAACTACAAGGACCTGCTGAGCGACCAGCGCTTCCACACCTCGGCGCTGAACACCGCCTACTTCGTGGTCGTCGGCGTGCCGCTGACGATGGCGCTCGGCCTGGCCGCGGCGGTCGGGCTGAACTCCAAGGTGGCCAAGCTGCGGACGCTGTTCCGGGTGGGCTACTACACCCCGGTGGTGACCAGCATCGTGGCCATCGCGGTGGTGTGGCGCTACGTGCTCGACGTGGACTACGGCCTGCTCAACTCGGCGCTGCACGCGATCGGGCTGCCCACCGCCGACTGGCTCGGCACGCCCGCCCTGGCCATGCCGGCGATCATCGCCATCGCGGCCTGGCGCAACCTCGGCTTCGCCATGGTGATCTTCCTGGCGGGGCTGCAGGGCATCCCCACCGAGACCTTGGAGGCGGCGCGCATCGACGGCGCCGGCCGCTGGCAGGAGTTCCGCCACGTCACCCTGCCCCTGCTGCGCCCCACGATGGCCTTCGTGGCGGTGGTGACCTCGGCCGGCTACCTGCAACTGTTCGAGGAGCCGTTCGTGATGACCGGCGGCGGCCCGCTCGACCGCACCCTCTCGGTGGCCATGCTCATGTGGGAGCAGGGCTTCAAGTTCTTCAACCTCGGCTACGCCGGCGCCATCGCCTACGTGCTGTTCATCGCCATCGTGGTGCTCACCGTGATCCAGCTGCGCCTGTTCAGGAGCGCGACGTGAGCGCGGCCGGCGCGCGGCTCGGCCGCCAGCCCAGCCAGCGCGCCCGCAGCAGGCGCGCGGCCTGGCTCATCACCGGCGGCCTGGCGGTCGGGCTGGTGCTGCTGATCGCGCCGTTCGTGTGGATGCTGCTGGCCTCCTTCAAGTCCACCCCGGAGCTGGCCTCGCGGCCGCCGACCTGGATCCCGCACCACCCCACCAGGGCGAACTACCGCGAGCTGTTCGCTGAGCTCGACTTCGCCCGCTACTTCGCCAACTCGGCCGTGGTCGCCGGCTTCGTCACCGTCGCCAACCTGGTGTTCTGCTCGATGCTGGGCTACGCGCTCGCCAAGCTGCGCTTCCCCGGCCGGCGCCTGCTGTTCGCCCTGGTCCTCGGCACGCTGCTGGTCCCGAGCACGGTCACGCTGGTGCCGATGTTCGTGCTGATGAGCCGGCTGAACCTGGTCAACAGCTTCCCCGCCCTGATCCTGCCGTTCGCCGCCGGGCCGTTCGGCGTGTTCCTGATGCGCCAGTTCATGCTGCAGATCCCCGACGAGCTGCTGGACGCGGGGCGGGTCGACGGCGCCGGCGAGTTCTACCTGTTCTGGCGGGTGGCCATGCCGCTGTGCGGCCCTGCCCTCGCCACGCTCGGCATCCTCACGTTCCTGGCCTCGTGGAACAACTTCATCTGGCCGCTGGTGGTCACCACCGACCAGGACATGTTCACCCTCCCGGTGGCCCTGGCCAACTTCGCGACCGATCCCAACCACCCCGAGCCGGGCGTGCTGATGGCCGGCTCGGCCGTCCTGGTCCTGCCCATCCTGGCTGTCTTCCTGGTCCTGCAGCGCTTCTTCACCCAGGGCATCGCCATGACCGGGCTGAAGGGCTAGAAGCTCCGGACAGCGAGGGCAACCTTGAGCGACAGCGGCACCAGCGGACAGCGGCAGGGGCTGAAGGCGGACGAGGCGGCCGCGGAGAGACCGGACGCGGCAGCGGCGGCCGCCGACTGGCGGGAGCGCATCGGCCGGCCCAGCCCGGCCGGCCCGGAGCGTCCCGGCCAGGAGCAGGCCGGCGCTGACGGGCAGGCACCCGCCCGGGCCGGCGGCCTGCCCCCGCCCGCCGGGCTCCGCGCCCGCGCCGGCGCCGGCCACGTGACGCTCGACTGGGAGCGGGTCGACGGCGCCATCGGCTATCTGGTCCACGTGGCCGCCGGCGCGGCCGGGCCCTTCACCCCGCTCGACCACGGCGGCGGCGACGTGCTGGCCGTGCCGGCGCCGCCGCTGGCTGACACCACCGGCAGGGCCGGCGAGCCGCGCTGGTACGCGGTGGCGTGCTGGACCGAGGCGGGCGCCGGCGCCCTCTCCGACCCGGTCGAGGCGGCGGCCCTCGCCGGGCCGGCCGGCCCGGTCGGCGTCCGCGTCGACGCGGGCGCCACGCTGGGGCCGCTGCGGCCGGTGTGGCGCCGGATGCTCGGCTGCGAGCACCTGTCGCTGCTCACCGAGCACGGCAACGGGCCGGGCGGCGCCGACGTCGGCGCCGAGCTGAGCGCCGCCCTCGAGATCGCCCGTGACGAGCTGGGCTGCGCCGCCGTGCGGGCACACGGGGCCTTCCTGCCCGAGATGGTGGCGTTCGGGCCGGACGGGGAGCCCGACTTCGCCGGCCTCGACGCCGTCTACGACCACCTGCTCGGCCTCGGCCTGCGGCCGGTGGTGGAGCTGTCGTTCATGCCGCGGGAGCTCGCCAGCGACCCGCGGGCCACGGTGTTCGCCTACCGCGCGATCGTCTCGCCGCCGGCCGACTGGGCCGCCTGGGGGCGGCTCTGCGGCCAGCTCGCCCGCCACCTGGTCGAGCGTTACGGCGCCGAGGAGGTCGCCCGCTGGGGCTTCGAGGTCTGGAACGAGCCCAACCTCGAGGTCTTCTGGACCGGCGCCAAGGCCGACTACTTCCGCCTCTACGACGAGGCGGCCAGGGCCGTGAAGGCGGTCGACCCGCGCCTGCGGGTCGGCGGCCCGGGCAGCGCCGCCGCGGGCTGGGTGGGCGACCTGCTCGCCCACGCCGACCAGGCCGGCGTGCCGGTCGACTTCGTCTCCACCCACACCTACGGCAACGCGCCGCTGGACTTCCGGCCCGTGACCCGCGCGGCAGGCAGGCCGGGCCTGCCCGTGTGGTGGACCGAGTGGGGCGTCACCCCGACCCACTTCGCGCCGGTGAGCGACGCCACCTTCGGCGCGCCGTTCGTGCTCCACGGCGTCAAGGCCGCCCTCGACTCGGCCGACGCGCTGGCCTACTGGGTGGTCTCCGACCACTTCGAGGAGCTGGGCCGGCCGCGCTCGCTGTTCCACGGCGGCTTTGGCCTGCTCACCGTCGGCAACCTGCGCAAGCCGAGGTTCTGGGCGCTGTGGCTGCTCAGCCGGCTGGGCTCCGAGCGGCTGGCGGTGGCGCTCGACGGCGACGGCGCCGGTGGGCTGGTCGACGCGCTCGCCACCCGCGACCCACGCGGGCAGGTGGCCGTGCTGCTCTGGAACGGCACCCTCGACCAGGGCAAGCTCGACGGCGACGCCCGCCTCGACCGCGGCGTCACCGTCCGGGTCGAGGGCCTCACCGCGCCCGCCTACCGCCTGCGCCAGCACCGGGTGGACGAGCGGCACGGCAACATCCAGGCCACCTGGCGCGCGCTCGGCAGTCCCGACTGGCCCGACGGCGACGGCTGGGCCGCGCTGCGCGCCGCCGACCGGCTCGACGAGGCCGAGCCGCCCCGCACCCTGCGTCCGCGGGACGGCCACGTCGAGGTCGAGCTCGACCTGCCCATGCCGGGTGCCTGCCTGCTGCGGGCCGAGGAGATTTGAGTTGGCTCAGATCAGGCCGGCGCGCAGCGCGTAGGCGACCGCGTGGGAGCGGTTGCGGAGCTGCAGCCTGGCGGTGACGTCGTGGATGACGTTCTTCACCGTGCGCTCGGAGTAGGCAAGGGTGGAGGCGATCTCGTTGGTGTCGAAGCCGTCGGCGACCAGCCGCAGCACCTTGGTCTCACGGTCGGTCAGGCCGGCGAAGGTGAGGCCGCGCGGCGCCAGCACCTGGCGCTGCAGGCGGCCGACCTGGTCGAGCAGGCGGCCGAGGAGGTCGGGCGGGACGGTGCCGTCGCCGGCCGCCGCGGTGCGGATCGCCCCGAGCAGCCGCTCGGTCACCGCCTCGGAGCGGCGCAGCATGCCGCACGCGCCCGCTTCGACGGCACTGAGCAGGGCGCCGTCGTCCAGCCGCGTGGCCACCAGCAGCACCCGTCTGCAGCCGCCACGCTGCACCGCCCGCATCGTCTGGATGGTCTGGTCGTCGACCTCGTCGGCCACCACGATCGCGACCGTGGCCGCGGCCGCGTCGCCGTTCTCCGCCACCACCACCTCAGGCCGGGGACGGAGCTGGCTGGCGATGCCGGCCTGAGAGATCGGGTCACGGGCGTAGACAGCCACGGGGATCCGTTCGGGCATCGGGACTCCTTTGCTCAAACGCTCGGTGGCCCGCCGCCGCTTGTGCGACGGCTTCCCTCGTCGCTCCTTCGTCGCTCCTCAGTCCAGCCGTCGCGCGGCGGCGGGCCACCGAGCCACCTGGGTACCAACGGGCACGGTCCCATGGGGTGCTTTGCCGCCGCTTCACCAGGACTCAACGGGCATTGCTTCTTGCCCGAATGTCTGGGCGCCGAGCCCCTGGCCCGGCCGCGGCGCTCCGTTACGGTTGCGTCCATGGGCGCTACCGCTGTGCTGTCCAGCGCCTCCCTGGCCGTCGAGGCCGGCGAGGAGGTGAGCTGCGAGGTCAAGGTCCGCAACAACGGGACCGTCGTCGACCAGTTCAGCTTCGAGGTGCTCGGCGACGCGGCGGCGTGGTCGACGGTCGAGCCGGCGAGCCTGTCGCTGTTCCCCGACGCCGAGGAGAGCGTGCAGGTGTGGTTCCGGCCGCCGCGCTCGGCGGACGTCCCCGCCGGCACGGTGCCGTTCGCCGTCAGGGTCGGCTCGCAGGAGGACCCGGAGGGGTCGATCGTCGAGGAGGGCAACCTCGAGGTCAGCCGCTTCGTCGACGCGTTCGCCGAGCTGTCGCCGCGGACCTCGCGGGGCCGCAGGGCGACCTCGCACGACCTGTCGTACAACAACCGCGGCAACAGCCCGGTCGAGTCGAGGATCAGCGCCGCCGACCCGGACAAGCTGCTCGCCTTCGCGGTGTCGCCGCGGCGCCTGGCGACCGCGCCCGGCGCGTCCTCCTTCGCCAGGGTGCGGGTCCAGGCGCGCCGACTGCTGTGGCGCGGCACCCCGCGGACCATCCCCTTCCAGGTGACCGTCCAGCCCGACGGGGCCAGCCCGATCGCGCTGGACGGGTCGATGGTGCAGGAGCCGATGATCCCCGGCTGGGTGCCGCGCGCGCTCGCCGTCGGCCTCGCCCTGCTGATGGGCGCGGCGGTGGTCTGGCGGGTGGTCCTCAAGCCCACCGTCGAGAACGCCGCCACCCAGGCCGTCGCCGCGCCGCTGCAGGCCGCCGACAAGAACATCCAGCAGCTCGCGGCGGCGGTGGGCACCTCGATGCCGTCGATCAACAACCCGGTCACCGGCAACCCCACCGACACCACCCTGCCGGGCACCGGAAACCTCGGCGAGCCGGTCAACGACCGCATCGCGGTCAACGACTCGCCAGGCAACGGCCAGCCCACCCAGGAGGCCTTCGACGTCAAGAAGAACCAGGCCCTGTCCGTCACCGACCTGGTGCTGCAGAACCCCAACGGCGACAGCGGCCGCCTGACGGTGAAGCGCGGCGACCAGGTGATCCTGGTCGAGGCCCTCGAGAACCTGCGCGACCTCGACTACCACTTCGTCGCCCCGATCCTGCTGCAGGAGGTCGACCTGGTCGTCGAGGTGAACTGCGACAAGGCCGGCAAGCAGGGGGCGCAGACCTGCGAGGAGTCCGTCGCCTTCGTGGGCTTCCTCGCCGCGCTCGGGCAGGGGCAGACGCCGCCGCCGACCAACGCGCCCGCGACCACGCAGACCACCGTGGGAGCGGCAACCCAGACCACGGGACCGTGACGCGCTGGCGAACCAGGTGGCTGCTGCCGGCCGTGGCCGCGGGCGTGCTGCTGCTCGTCCCCGCAGGTGCCGCCCTCGCCCAGCCGTCGGTGACCACGGCGACGAGCTGCAGCCCGGACGGGACGGCGAGCTACCGCCTCACCGTGACCGGCAGCGAGTTCCCGCCCCAGACCACCGTGACGGTCAGCTTCACGGCGGCCGGCGGGGTGGTCGACCCCGGCGCCCCGGGGGCACGGACCACCACCAGCGACGCGGCCGGCGCCGCCGTCCCGGTCACCCTCAGCCCGACCACCGGCGTGCCCGGCACGGTCGTCCAGGTCGCGGGCACCGGCTTCGAGCCGGGCACGCGCCTGCTGCTGCGCTGGGACCACGGGCTCGGCCAGGTGACCGTGACCGTGGCCGGCGACGGAAGCTTCCAGGCCGCCCTGCTGATCTTCCGCAAGGACATCATCGGGCCCCGCCACCTCCTGGTCGAGCCTGCCGGTCAAGCCCTCGCCGGCTCGGCCACCAGCACCACCCAGGCCCAGGCAACCACCGCAACCAACCTGCTCGACGGCGCCGCGGCGGCCGACGCCACCACCTTCCTGGTCCTCCCCACCCGCCAGAACCCCGCCCTCGGCAGCCCGGGCACCCAGGGCCGCTGAGGCCGCTCAGGCCCCCTGCTCGAGGAGCTCCCTGACCTTGACCTCCAGCTTCGGCAGGTCCTGCTCGACGGCGAGCCAGACTGCATCGGTGTCGAGCTCGAAGTAGACGTGGACCACGATGTTGCGCATGGCCACGATCTGACGCCAAGGGATCTCCGGATGTGCGTCCCGCAACTTGTCCGAGAGACCCCGGACGGCCTCGCCGACGATCTCGATCCATCGCACGACGGCCGTCTGGACGACCTCGTCCTCCTCGAACCGGGCGCGTCCCTGCGCCGTCTGGCGCTTGATCCGCTCGATCGCTTCGAGGATGTCCAGGAGCCGCTCGCGGTCGCTCCTCAAATGGGGACCGCCTCGTCGAGCACGCTGGCACGGATCCGCGCCTTCAATCCGGACACGGTCACCACGTCGACTGGCCGGCCGATCAGGTCTTCGAGGTCGACCAGCAAACCGGCCAGGTCGAAGAGGCTCCGTCCCTGCTCCAGGTCGACGAGGAAGTCGACGTCGCTCTCCGCCACAGCCTCACCGCGGGCCACCGACCCGAACACGCGGACGTTCTCCGCACCGTGGCGGGCGGCGAGCGCCAGGATCTGGTCGCGCCGCCTGGTCAGATCGCGCAGCAACGGACCTGACGCCGTAGACGGCGTTGGCTTTGCCACGGACACGCTCCCTCCTCGTCGTTGAGGACAGAGTAACCGCTACCACGGGGGCGAGTGGTTCTCTCGGAGCCCATGTGGACGTCGGCTTCGATACCGCGCTGCCAGTCCCGCACCGCCGGCGAGCCCGTTAGGCTTGGGCCCGGCGGCCGACGGGACGAGGAGCTGGGCGTGTACGAGGGAGACATCGAGGCGGTGCTGCTCGACGAGCGGCGCATCCAGGGGAAGGTGGCCGAGCTGGCGGCCCGCATCTCACAGGACTACGAGGGCCGCGACGTGCTGCTGGTCGGGGTGCTCAAGGGGGCCGTGATCCTGATGGCGGACCTCTGCCGCGCCCTCACGGTGCCCCACGAGGTCGACTTCATGGCCGTGTCCAGCTACGGCGCGGCCACCGAGAGCTCCGGGGTGGTGCGGCTGCTGAAGGACCTGGACAGCGACCTCAGCGGCCGGCACGTGATCCTGATCGAGGACATCGTGGACTCCGGGCTGACCCTCGACTACCTGGTGGAGACGCTGCACCCGCGCCGGCCGGCGTCGCTCGAGGTGTGCGTGCTGCTCACCAAGCCGGAGGAGCTCCAGACCGACCTGAAGGTGCGCTACAAGGGCTTCGACATCCCCAGCGCGTTCGTGGTGGGCTACGGGCTCGACTACGCCGAGCGCTACCGCAACCTGCCGTTCGTCGCGACCCTGCGGCCCGAGGTGTACCAGGCCGGCGAGCCCGGCTAGGCGGGCGGCGTCCAGCAAGCCTGCTTCGAGGCTTGACAGCGGGCCGCACGCCGGCTTGCCTGCGAGAGGACGGCGGGCGGACTTGCTGCAGCGAGCCAGCCCAGCTGCCGCCCGACCCGCCCCAACGAAGGAGGCCTGGTTGGACGTTGCCACCGCCCTGGACCGGCTGCCAAAGGTCGAGCTGCACTGCCACGTCGAGGGGACCATGCGGCCGGCGACCGTGGTGGAGCTGGCCGGCAAGAACGGCCTGGCGCTGCCCACCGCCGACCCCACCGAGCTGTACCGCTACACCAGCCTCGACTCCTTCCTCGAGGTGTTCTGGCTGGTCCAGTCCGCCCTGGCCGACCGGGACGACTGGGCGCGCCTCGCCTACGAGAGCATCGTCGACGGCGCCGCCCACGGGCTGGTCTACCGGGAGACGTTCTTCACGCCCGCGCGGCACCTGGCCGCGGGGCAGGACCTGGGCGAGATCGTGGCCGGGCTCGCCGAGGGCCTGGAGGCGGCCGAGAAGGACACCGGAGCGCGCGCCGCGCTGATCGCCGGGATCGACCGGGCCTACGGCGGAGCGGCCGGCCGTGAGCTGGTCGAGCGCCTGGCAGAGCTGCGCCGCCAGGGCAGCCCGGGCAGCGAGCGGGTGATCGGCGTCGGCCTCGACTCCACCGAGCAGGGCGTCGAGGTGGCCGACTTCGCCGAGGCGTTCGCGCTGGCCGGCCGGGCCGGGCTGCGCCGCACCTCGCACCAGGGCGAGACCACCCCGCCGAGCTACATCCGCGCCGGCCTCGACCTGCTCGGCTCGGAGCGGATCGACCACGGCCTGGCGAGCGTGCAGGACCCTGAGCTGGTACGCCGGCTCGCCGACGAGCGCGTCCCGCTGACCGTCTGCCCGAACTCCAACGTGCGCATCGCCAACGCCGTGCCGCGACTCGAGGAGCACCCCTACCCACGCATGCGCGAGGCCGGCCTGCTGGCCACGCTCAACACCGACGACCCGGCCCTCACCGACCTCGACCTGGGCGAGGAGTACCGCTCGGTGATGGCGGCGTTCGGCTACGACTGGGACGAGATGGTCGCCATCGCCCTCGACGGCGTCGAGGCAACCTGGCTCGACGACTCGGACAAGCACGAGCTGCGCGCCCGGGTCGAGCGCGAGGCCGCGGAGCTCGGCGCCGCCATCGGCTGACGGCCAGGGAGGGTCAGCGGTCAGAGGGCGCTGGGGCCTCCCCGGCGAGCTGGTCGGTGCCGACCAGGTGCTCTGGGCGGAGCGGGACGCGGGTGAGCGGCCGGCCGCTGGCGGCGCGGATCGCCGCCACGATCGCCGGCGTGGAGGAGATCGTCGGCGGCTCCCCCACCCCGCGCAGCCCGTACGGCGAGTCGGGGTGGCCCAGCTCGAGCACGTCGCTACGCACCGGCGGCATGTCCAGAACCGTCGGGATCAGGTAGTCGGTGAACGACGGGTTGCGGAGCTGGCCGCCGGCCAGCTGGATCTCCTCCATCAGGGCGAGGCCGAGGCCCTGGGCGATGCCGCCCTCGATCTGGCCCTCGACCGCCTGCGGGTTGATCGCCTTGCCGACGTCCTGGGCGGTGGCGATCTCGACCACCTTGACCAGGCCGAGCTCGGTGTCGACGTCGACCACCGCGCGGTGGGCGGCGAAGGCGAAGGCCAGGTGCGGCTCGCCCTGGCCGGTCTCGGGATCGAGCGGGCCAGTGGGACGGTGGTGGTACTCGCGGGTCTCCTCGACCGCGTCGTCGCCGAGCAGCTCGGCGAGCGTCACCAGCACCTCGCCAGGGGGTCCGGAGCGCTCATGGAGCGAAGCGGCAGCCCCTCGGTCAACAGGGGCCGCGACCACCGCGCCGCCGGCGAGGGCGAGCTCGTCCGGGTCGCGGCCGAGCCGCTCGGCCGCCCTGGCGAGGACCCGCTGCCGCACCGCCTCGCAGGCCGTCTTGACGGCCCCGCCGGTCATCCAGGTCTGGCGCGAGGCGGACGAGGAACCGGCCGAGCCGACCCGGGTGTCGGCAGGCAGCACCACCGCCCTGGCGACCCCCAGCTCGGTCCTGGCGATCTGGGCCTGCACGGTGACCAAGCCCTGGCCGACCTCGGCGGCGGCGGTGTGCACCTCGGCAAGGGCCTCGCCGGCGACCGCGGAGAGCCGCACGCGCGCGGTGGCGAAGTCGTCGAAGCCCTCGGAGTAGGACACGTTCTTGAAGCCGACCGCGTAGCCCACGCCGCGGCGCACGCCCTCGCCGTGGGTCACGTTGGCGACCCCGCCTGGCAGCTCGCGCAGGTCCCGCCGGTCGCCAGACCCTGGCGGCAGCGGCTTGGCGCGGACGCGACCGAGCAGCTCCGCCACCGGTGCCGCACCCTCGACCCGCTGGCCGGTCGGCAGCGGCGTGCCGGTCTCCATGGCGTTGGCCAGGCGCAGCTCGACCGGGTCCATGCCGAGCGCCGAGGCCAGCCGGTCCATCTGCGACTCGTAGGCGAAGCAGGTCTGCACCGCGCCGAAGCCGCGCATCGCCCCGCAGGGCGGGTTGTCGGTGTAGACGGCGTAGCTGTCCACGGTGGCGCTCGGCACCCGGTAGGGGCCGACCGCGAAGCAGGCGGCGTTGGCGCAGACCGCGGTGGAGCTGGAGGCGTAGGCGCCGCCGTCCAGGACGATGCGGGCGCGCACGTAGACCAGGAGGCCGTCGGCGGTCGCGCCGTGCTCGTAGCGGAGCCGGGCGGGGTGGCGGTGGACGTGCCCGAAGAACGACTCCTCGCGCGAGTAGACCATCTTCACCGGCCGGCCGGTGCGCAGCGCCAGCATGCACGCGTGAACCTGCATGGAGAGGTCCTCGCGGGCGCCGAAGGCGCCACCGACGCCGGCCAGGGTGAGCCGCACCCGCTCGGGTGGCAGGCCGAGGCTGGCGGCGAGCTGGTCGCGGTCGACGTGGAGCCACTGGGTGGCCACGTACAGGTCGACGCCGCCCTCGCCGTCCGGCACCGCCAGGCCCGACTCCGGCCCGAGGAAGGCCTGGTCCTGCATGCCGACCTCGTACTCCCCGCTGACCACCACCGCGGCCCGTGCCTGCTGGTCGCCGTGGCGGATGCGGATGTGGCGCAGCACGTTGCCACCCGGGTGGAGGGCTGGCGCGCCGTCCGCCATGGCCGCCTCGGGGTCGGTCAGCGGGTCGAGCGGCTGGTAGTCGACCCGTACCCTGGCGGCCGCGCGGCGGGCGGTCTCCGGGTGGTCGGCGGCCACCAGCGCCACCGGCTCACCCTGGTAGCGGACCTCCGGGAAGGCCAGCACCGGCTGGTCGACGATCTCCAGGCCGTAGGTGGGCCGGCCCGGGACGTCCTCGTGGGTGAGCACCGCCAGCACGCCCGGGGTGGCCAGCGCCTCGGCAACCTCGATGGCGCGGATGACCGCCCTCGGGTGCGGGCTGCGCACGGTCGCGCCCCACAGCATCCCCTCGGCCCACAGGTCGGACGAGTAGGCGAACTCGCCGGTCACCTTGAGGGTGCCGTCCGGCCGCCGCGGGCTCTCCCCCACGCCTCCGCCCACCGGCACCGACGGCGCGGGCCGCTGCCGCGTCGGCAGCGTCGCCCCGCCCTCCACCCGCATCACGGCCTCCTCTCCCGAGCTGACCGGGGGGCTACCGCTTCGCTACTCGAGCCCCCCGGACCCCCCAACTGTCCCCCGGCGCGGCGGGCCAGCTCGCGGCTGGCGGCGCGGGCTTCCCTGGCGATCTCCTCCTCGGAGGCGGTCCGCAGCTCGTCGCGCTCGACCACCACGCGGCCGCCGACCAACAGCAGCTCCAGCGGGGCGGGCGGGCCCAGCACCAGCGCCGCCACCGGGTCGGCCACGTCGGCGTGGCCGAGGCCGTCCAGCCGCCACAGGGCCAGGTCGGCCAGCTTGCCGACCTCGAGCGAGCCCAGCTCCTGGTCGCGGCCGAGGCAGCGGGCACCCCCGATGGTGCCGAGCGCGAGGGCCTGCCTGGCGGTGAGGGCACTTGGGCCGCCGCGCAGGCGCGCGGCCAGCAGCGCCTGGCGCAGCTCGGGGCCGAGCTGGCCGGCCTCGTTGGAGGCGGCGCCGTCGACCCCGAGGCCGACGGGCGCACCGGCGGCGACCAGGTCGGCGACCGGCGCGATGCCGGCGCCGAGACGCGCGTTGGAGCTGGGGCAGTGGGCCACGCCGGTGCCGCTTGCGCCGAAGCGCCGCAGCGCCTCGGCGCTGAGGTGGACGCAGTGCGCCAGCCACACGTCCGCGCCGAGCCAGCCCAGCTCGTCCAGGTACTCCGCCGGGGTGCAGCCCAGCTTGGCGCGGCAGAACTCCTCCTCCTCGACGGTCTCGGCCAGGTGGGTGTGCAGGCGCACGCCGCGCCGCCTCGCCAGCGCCGCGGACTCGCGCATCAGCTCGCCGGTGACCGAGAACGGCGAGCAGGGCGCGACCGCGACCCGCACCATGGCGTCCGGCGCGGGGTCGTGGAAGCGGTCGACGGCCGCCTCGGTGGCCGCCAGGACCTCGTCGGCGTCCTCGACGATCTCGTCGGGCGGCAGGCCACCGCGCGAGCGGCCCAGGTCCATCGACCCGCGGGTGGGGTGGAAGCGCAGGCCGATGCCGGCGGCCGCGTCGACCTCGGCGGCCAGCATGTCGCCCCCACCGGCCGGGAAGACGTAGTGGTGGTCCATGGTGGTGGTGCAGCCGGAGCGGGCCAGCGACGCGCACGCGGCACGGGCCGCCGCCCGCTCCAGCTCCGCGTCCAGCCCGGCCCAGACCGGGTACAGCTCGGTCAGCCACTCGAACAGGGTCGCCTGCTGGGCCAGGCCGCGGGTGATCCACTGGTACAGGTGGTGGTGGCAGTTGACCAGGCCGGGCGTCAACAGGCAGCCGCGCCCGTCGACCCGCCGGGTCGTGCGGTCCACCGGGGGGCTACCGCTCCGCTCCTCGAGCCCCCCGGACCCCCCTGGGAAGGCCGGCGCCGGGCCGGGGCCGACGGCGGCGATGCGGCCGCCCTCGACGACCAGGTGACCGGCGGCGATCTCGGTGCCGGCCTGGTCGACGGTGGCGATGGCGCAGCCGTCGACCACCACCCGGTGCAGGGAGCTCCCGCCCCCGGGGGGGTCCGGGGGGGCGCTGTTCGCCCCCCCGGTGGACGGCCTCACGGTCCGGCTCCGCCCGGCTGGCCGCCGAGGCGCTCGGCGGCCAGCCGCACGGCGTCGAGGATCTTCTCGTAGCCGGTGCAGCGGCACAGGTTGCCGGCCAGCGCCTCGCGGATCTCGGCGTCGCTGGGGCGCGGGCTGCGCCCCAGCAGGTCGTGGGTGGCGACCACCAGGCCGGGGGTGCAGAAGCCGCACTGCACCGCGCCGGTCTCGAGGAACGCCTCCTGGACCGGGTGGAGCCCGTGCTCGCCCGCCAGCCCCTCGACGGTGACCACCTCGGCGCCCTCGGCCTGGCCGGCGAGGACCAGGCAGGCGCACACCAGGGTGCCGTCCAGGTACACCGAGCAGGAGCCGCACTCGCCCTGCTCGCAGGCGTTCTTGGAGCCAGGCAGGCCGAGCCGCTCGCGCAGCACGAACAGCAGGCTCTCGCCCTCCCAGAGGTCGTCGAGGAGGCGCGGCTCCCCGTTCACCGTGCAGCGCAGCAGCATGGTCACCTCCCCGCCGGCGAGGTCGCGGCCGGCCGAGCGCGGTAGTCCTCCCAGGCCCAGGCGAGCGTGCGCCGGGCCAGCACGCCGAGGGCGTGGACGCGGTAGGCGGCCGTGCCGCGCACGTCGTCGATCGGCCTGGCCGCCCCGGCCACCAGGGCGCCGAAGCGGGCGACGGCCGCCTCGCCGAGCACGCCTCGCGAGGCCCACAGGCCCTCCTCGTCGAGCACGCCCTGGAGGAACCGCTCGGCCTCGGCGGCGGCCAGCGGCGTGGGACCGGCCGAGCCGATGCCGCTGCCGACCCGGCGGCGCTCGGGGTCGAGCGCCAGCGCGAACGAGCAGACCGCGATCACCATCGCGTTGCGCGGGCCGACCTTGGCGAACTGCTGCGGCCCGGCCGCCCGCGGCACCCAGACCGCGGCGATCAGCTCGTCCGGTCGCAGCACGCTGCGCTTTGGCCCAATGAAGAAGTCGGCGACGGGGATGCGGCGGCTGCCGGCCGTCGCGGCGAGCTCGACCTCGGCGCCGGCGGCGAGCAGCGGCGGGTGGGCGTCGCCGGCCGGTGAGGCCGAGCCGAGGTTGCCGCCGACCGTGCCGCGGTTGCGGATCTGCGGCGAGCCGACCGTGCGGCTGGCGATCGCCAGGCCGGGCAGCTCGGCGGCCAGCTCGGCGATCACCCTGGTGTAGGTGACGCCGGCGCCGACCCGCAGCCAGCCGTCGTGGCGGCTCCAGGCGGCCAGCTCCGGCACCTTGGTGAGGTCGAGCACGGCCTCGGGGCGGGAGCGGTCGAAGTTGAGCTCGACCATCACGTCGGTGCCGCCGGCGATCGGCAGCGCGTCCGGCCTGGCCGCCTTGGCGGCCAGTGCCTCGTCCCAGGTGCTCGGCTGCAGGAAGTCCACGCTTGCTTCTCCGCTCAGGCAGGCGGCGGCGCGCTCACGGCCAGGCCGCCCCGGCGGCCGGGGCGTCCTCGCGCAGCACGGCCCCCTCGATCACGCCGTAGGGTCGGTCGGTGGCCACGAACACCTCGTTGCGGTTGGCGAGCCCGTAGGGCGACAGGTCGACCGGCAGGTGGTGCTTGTTCGGCAGGGTGAGCCGGATCTCGGCGATCTCCGGGCTGGCGGCCAGCACCGCCTCGCCCATGGCATAGAGGGTGTGCTGCACCGAGCGGCTGTCGTGGGCGGCGAAGGCCTCGAGCAGCGCGCGCTGGGCGCGCGCGGCCGCGGCGGCCCAGTCGACCTCCGGCGAGCCGTAGCGCCAGTTGGCGGTCACCTCGGTGGCGAGGATGCGGTCGTCGGCCTCCTGCAGGGTGGTGTAGCGGTCGCTGAGGAAACCCTCGAACGCCGACCCGCTGGTCTTGAGCACGGTCAGCCCGGTGACGCCGGACACCACCCAGGCGTCGCCGCCCGCCCGGGTGACCACGGCGGTACGGCGGCCGCCGCCCGCGCCGACGAAGGCGTGCGGGTGGGCGCTGCCGTCGACCGCCAGCCGCGCCCACGGCTGCTGGCTGAGCCACACCCGCGCCAGGCGGCATGCCGCCACGGTCTCGACGAAGTGGCCGGCCAGGCGCAGGCCGAAGGGCTCCAGCTCGACGGCGGGCGCCTCGGCGGCGAAGGCGTAGACCGTGCCGCGCATGGTGTCGGTCGGCAGCACCGCGGCGTTGTCGCCCTCGAGGTGGGCGGCCTCGAAGTCGCCCTCGAGCCGCACGTCGATGGTGAGGTCGGTCAGCTCGTCACGGTCACCGTGGCGGGCCACCGTGACCAGGCGGATGCCGGACTTGCCGTAGCGGTTGTCCCCGAGCGCCACGCCCATGGCTCAGCTCCCCCGGTAGGTGGTGTAGCCGTAGGGGCTCAGCAGCAGCGGCACGTGGTAGTGCTCGCTCGGGTCGGCGACCTCGAAGACGACCGTGACCTCCGGGTAGAACCCGGCCATGCCGCGGGCGTTGAAGTACGCGTCGGTCTCGAAGCGCAGCCGGTGTACGCCGGTGCGCAACGCCCGCCCGGCGGGCACGAGGTCGGCCAGGCGGCCGTCGCCGCCGGTCTGGCCGCTGCCGAGCCGCTCCCATTCGCCCCCGGCCGCCCGCTCCTCCAGCGTGACCCGGACGCCGTCGGCAGGCCGGCCGACGCCGGTGTCAAGGACGTGTGTGGTGATCGTCCGGCTCCCCTCCTCGCTTGTGCAACTGAGCCTATCCGTCCGGCGGCCGTACCAGCTTGTCCAGCCGAAGCCGGGTGATCTTGCGCTGCTCCTCCACGGCGACGCGCAGCTCCGTGGCCGGGTCGTTGCCGAGCCGGCGGCGCAGCTCGCCGAGCAGCTCCCCCGCGCCGCGGCCGCTGGCGCAGACCAGGAAGACGTGCCCGAAGCGGGCCTCGTAGTCGCGGTTGCCCTCGGCGAGGCCGGCCAGCACGGCGGCGTCGGCGGCGGCGGCGGCGCCGGCCTGCTCGCCGCCGGACCAGCCGACTCCCCGGTCCGGCGCCCCGGCCGGCGGGGTGCGCTCGCCGATGCGCGGGTGGGCAGCGAACGCCTGCAGCCAGTCGTCACGCCCGAGCCCGGCCCAGACCCGGTCGGCGACGGCGGCCAGGTCGTCCCACCCGGGCCACGGCCGCGCGGCGGCGACCTGCCTGGCCCACTCGCGCGAGCCGCAGCAGGCCAGCAGCTCGGCCTCCGCCTGCCCGGCAGGCAGCGCGTTCAGCCAGCGCACCCCCCAGCGCCGCCAGCCCGCCTCATGGATCCGGCCGTGCACCCGCAGGCGGCTGACCCCGCCGTCGGGATGGATCGCCAGCCGCACGTGGGTGACCGGCCGCCGCTCGGCCACGGCGAACACGTGCCTGGCGTGCGGTCCGAGCCGGCTTTCGGGTACCAGCGTCCACCAGCCGTCCGACGGCACCTCGGTGACGCCGGCGTCCGGGGCGTCGCAGCCCTCCAAGCCGGCACGGTCCGGGTAGTTGCCCTTGTAGTGGGTGGTGTCGAGCTCGACCCGCTCGACCACGCCCTCGGCGCCCAGCCGCACGACGGCCCAGTCGTGGCCTGGGCCGCGCCGGCGGCGCGTCTCCCAGCCGTCGCCCATGTCGACCGCGTCGCCAGGGGCGATCAGGTGGTGGCGCGAGGAGAAGGTCTCCTCGCTGGCGGCGACGGCGTCGCCGCCGCTGGTCGCGGCGGCCAGGTCGAGCCGCCCCTCCGGCCCGGCCAGGGTGCGCAGGTCGGGCAGGGGCTCGCCGTGGAGCCGCAGCCGCGCCACGCCGCCGTCCGGGTGGATGGAGAGGCGCACGTGGCTGACGCGGAACGGGGCGTCGACGGCGAAGCGCTGCTCCGCGTCGGCTTCGAGCGTGGTGCGCCCGACCAGCGGCAGCCAGCCGGCGTCCGGCCCGAGCCCGGACGGCAGGTCGGCCCCGCTCGCCGGCCCAGCATGCCCGCTTGCCCCGGCCATGCCCGCTCCCGGTGGCGCGCCGGCTACGCCCGCAGCTGCCGGGGCATCGGCGGCCAGGCCGTCGAGGGAGAAGGCCTCCGGCTGGTTGCCGCGGAAGTGGGTGGTGTCGACCACCACGCCGCGGAGCACGCCGGGCACGCCGAGCCGGACGACGCACCAGTCGTGGCCGGGACCGCGGCGGCGGCGGGTCTCCCAGCCGTCCATCCACTTGCCCCGGTCGGTGTAGCGGCCGGGGACGAACACCGGCGCGGCGGGCTCGAGCAGGCGCTCCTTGGGAGCGAAGAACTCGTCGTTGGCGGCCAGCACCATGCCGCCGAGCCGCCTGGCGGCCAGATCGGTCAACTCGGACCAATCGCTCACGCCACTCCCCCTGTTCTCCGGGGGGCTACCGCTCCGCTCCATGAGCCCCCCGGACCCCCTGCTGTTCTCCGGGGGGCTACCGCTCCGCTGCTCGAGCCCCCTGGACCCCCCGCTGTCCTCCGGGGGGCTACCGCTCCGCTACTCGAGCCCCCCGGACCCCCGGCGCCCGGGGCCAGCAGGGTTCCCCGCGCGGTGGCGGTCAGCCGGGTGCCGTCCCAGACCTGGCGGCCGCGCAGGTAGGTGGCGCGCACCACGCCGTGCAGGGTGCGGCCGGCGTACGGGGTGACGGGGTGGCGCTGGGCCAGCGCCGCCGGGTCGACGGTGAAGGCCGCCTCGGGATCGAACAGCACCAGGTCGGCGTCGTTGCCGGGGGCGAGCGCGCCCTTGCCCGCCAGCCCGGCGAGGCGCGCCGGGGCCGCGCAGAGCCACTCGGCCAGCTCCGCCAGGCCGTGCCCGCGGCGGCGGGCCTCGGTCCACAGCAGCGGCAGCGCCAGCCCGAGCGAGGCGATGCCGCCCCAGGCGGCGAGGAAGTCGCCGTCGGCTGGCCGCTTCAGCGCCGGCGGGCAGGGCGAGTGGTCGCTGGCGACCAGGTCGAGGCCGCCGCCGGCGAGGGCGGCCCAGAGGCGCTCGCGGTTGGCCGCCGCCCGGATCGGTGGGGCGCACTTGAACGCCGTGGCGCCGTCGGGCACCTCCTCGGCGGCCAGGGTCAGGTAGTGCGGGCAGGTCTCCGCCGTGACCCTGGCGCCGGCCGCGCGCGCACGGGCGAGCGGCACGAGCGCCTCGGCCGACGACAGGTGCAGCACGTGGGCGCGCGCACCGAGGCGCTCGGCCAGCGCGGCGACCTGTGCCACCGCCTCGACCTCCGCCCGGTCGGGGCGCGAGGCGAGCCAGGTGCGGTAGCGCCGCGGGTCCTGCCCCGCGGCCTCGGCGGCGGCCTCGGCCAGCGGGCCGGGCGCCTCGGCGTGGACCACCGTGAGGGCGTCCCGCGCGGCGAGCAGCCGCATGGCCGCCTCCAGCTCGGCCACGTCCACGCAGGGAAACTCGTCCACCCCGGAGGGGACCAGGAAGGCCTTGAAGCCGACCACTCCCGCGTCGGCCAGGGCGGGCAGCTCGGCCAGGTTGCCAGGCACGATCCCGCCCCAGAAGGCCACGTCGACGTGGGCCTTCCCGGCAGCGGCGGCGCGCTTGGCCGCCAGCGCGGCCACCGTGGTGGTCGGCGGCACGCTGTTGAGCGGCATGTCGACCAAGGTGGTGACCCCGCCGGCGGCGGCCGCCCTCGTGGCCGTGTCGAAGCCTTCCCACTCGGTGCGCCCCGGCTCGTTGACGTGGACGTGCACGTCAACCACGCCGGGCAGGACCACGACGTCGCCCGCCTCGACCAGCGGCGTGCTGGCCGATACGTCGCCGTGGTCGGCGACCTTGGCGATCACGCCGCCGCGAAGCTGCAGCGCGGCGGGCCGGACGCCGTCGGGCGTCACCACCCGCCGTCCCCTGACCACCAGCTCTGGCACGGCCATTCCCGACCATTGCCCGCGGCCGCCGATGCTGTCAAGCCACGCCGGCGCCGAAGCTGCCGGCACCAGCGGAGCGAGTCGCCGCCGAAGCAGCGGTCGCCCTGCCTCAGCTGGGCAGCCGATGGGGCCGGCACCAGCGGAGCGAGTCGCCGCCGAAGCAGCGGTCGCCCTGCCCGCGGGGCAGCCGTCAGCCGATTCCCAGGAGCTGCTCGATCGGGTCGATCGCGAAGTACACCAGGAACGCCAGGGCGATCCCCCACAGCAGCAGGCTCGGCTCGCGCCAGCGGCCCCTGACGGCCTTGATCGCCACGTAGGTGATGAAGCCGGCGCCGATGCCGTTGGTGATCGAGAAGCTGAACGGCATCAGCACGATCGTCAGGAAGGCCGGCAGGGCGAGGTCGACGTCGCCCCAGGGGATGTCGCGCACCTGCACCATCAGCAGGAAGCCGACCACCACCAGCACCGGCGAGGCGGCCTCGTAGGGGACGACCTCGACCAGCGGGGTGAGGAACAGCGCGATCACGAACAGCAGCGCGGTCATCACGCTGGCAAGCCCGGTGCGGGCGCCCTCGCCGACCCCGGCCGCCGACTCGATGTAGGTGGTGTTGGACGAGCAGGAGGCGGCCCCGCCGGCCGCCGCGGCCAGGCTGTCGACCAGCAGCACGTTGCCGACGCCCGGCAGGCGGCCGTCGCGGTCGAGCAGGCCGCCCTCGTTGCCGACGCCGATCACCGTGCCCATGGTGTCGAAGAAGTCGCTGAGCATCAGCGTGAACACGAACAGCGCCGCCACCAGCACACCCGCCGCGGCGAAGCCACCGCCGAGGCTGAAGTGGCCGAGCAGGCCGAAGTCGGGCGAGCCGACCAGGCTGTCGGGCAGCCGCGGCACGGTCAGGCCCCAGCCCGTCGGGGTCACCTTGCCGGCCGCGTCGACCCTGGGCGGCACGTCCGCGATGGCGTTGACGATGATCGCGAAGATGGTGGTGGCGATGATGCTGAGCAGGATCGCGCCGCGCACGCGCCGGGCGACCAGCACCACGGTGAGCAGCAGCCCGACGCAGAACACCAGCGTCGGCCAGCCCGCCAGCCGGTTGCCGATGCCGAGCTGCACCGGCACGGGGGTGTTGGCGGCGTCTGGGATGCGCCGCACGAAGCCGGCGTCGACCAGCCCGATGAACGCGATGAACAGGCCGATGCCGACGCTGATGGACTGCTTGAGGGCCAGCGGGATGGCGTCCATCACCGCGTGGCGCAGGCCGGTGGCGACCAGCACCGTGATCAGCAGGCCCTCGAGCACCACCAGGCCCATCGCGTCCGGCCAGGACATCTGGCCGGCGAGCTGGAAGGCGACCACCGCGTTGAGCCCGAGGCCGGCCGCGATGGCGAACGGGTAGCGGCCCCAGATCCCCATCAGCAGGGTCATGACCGCGGCCACCAGCGCGGTGGACGTGGTGAGCTGGCCGAGGTCGAGCTGGTGGCCACCGGCGTCCTTGGCCCCGCCGAGGATCAGCGGGTTCAGGACCACGATGTAGGCCATGGTGAAGAAGGTGGCGAAGCCGCCGCGGACCTCGCGCTCGACCGTCGAGCCGCGCTCGGAGATGTGGAAGTAGGCGTCGAGCCGGGAGCTGGGACGGCGCTCGACCGGGGTGTCCGACTGGGTGGCCATGGGTCCTCCCGAACGGGGGGCCGGCGCCTCGGGCTGGCTCGCCGCAGCGGGCCGGCCCGACGCTGCCGGGATCGGGGCGTGCCAGGTCGCGAGGCAGCCAGGCCAGTTCTACGAAGGCGCCCCCGCCGCTGTCAACGACCGAAGCGCCGATGGCCGCCGCGCGAACTGGCCGCGGCCCCGACGACCGCCCGGTGGAGCAGGCGCGGGTCGCGCCCTACAGGTGGACGACCGGGCAGGTGAGCGTGCGGGTGATGCCCTCGACCGCCTGGACCCTGGCGACCACGAGCTTGCCCAGCTCGTCGACGTTGCGCGCCTCGGCGCGGGCGATCACGTCGTAGGGGCCGGTGACGCCCTCGGCGACCTGTACGCCCTGGATCGCGCCGACGGTCTTGGCGACCGCGCCCGCCCTGCCGACCTCGGTCTGGATGAGAATGTATGCCGACAACGCCACCCCGGGACCCCCTCGTGCTCGCCCCCCCACCGCAGCTTCCGGGCGAGGATCGGCCTCGCCTCGCGGTGTCGGCCCCATTGTCGCCCCGGCCGCCCGGCCGCCGCGACCCGCCACTGCCGGCAGGACCGGGCGATCTACGCAGATCCGGACGGATCCAGCAACGACGGCGCGCGCGGGCCGCAGGCGCCGTCGGCCACGCCCTCCAAGGTGGTCGGGCTCAGTACGAGCGCGGCAGGCGCAGGGAGTGCTCGGCCACGTAGTTGAGGATCATCTCGCGGCTCACCGGCGCGGTGCGCAGCGCGCGGATGCCGGCCCACATCTCCGCCAGGCCGTACTCGGTGGCGTAGGCGTTGCCGCCATGGGTCTGGATGGCGGCGTCGATCGCCTGCAGGCTCGCCTCGGCGGCGGCGAACTTGGCCATGTTGGCCGCCTCGCCGGCGCCCTTCTGGCCGTGGTCGTGCAGCCAGGCGGCCTTCTGCGTCATCAGCCTGGCCAGCTCCACGTTGATCTTCGCCTCGGCCAGCGGGTGGGCCAGGCCCTGGTGGGCGCCGATCGGCACGTCCCAGACCTGGCGCTGGTTGGCGTAGGTGACCGCCCTGGCCAGGGCGTAGCGGGCGGCGCCGTTGGCGCCGGCCGCGCCGATGATCCGCTCCGGGTTGAGCCCGTGGAAGACCTGCCGCAGCCCGTCGCCCTCGTCGCCGAGCAGCCGGTCGGCGGGCACCACCACGTCGTCGAAGAACAGGGTGAACTGCTTCTCGGGCGCGGCCAGGCTGACCGGGATGAGCGTCTTCTCCAGACCGGGCGTGTCCGAGTCGACGATGAACAGCGACAGCATGCCGCGGTCGCTGCCCTCGTGGACGCCGGTCTTGGCGACCACCATGATCGCCTCGCTCTCGTCCACGCCGGAGGTGTAGTACTTGGTGCCGCGGAGGCGCCAGCCGTCGCCCTCCGGGGTGGCGACGGTGGACAGCCGGTGGGTGTTGGAGCCGGCGTCCGGCTCGGTGATGGCGAACGCCATCTTGGTCCCCGCCGCCATCGGGGGCAGCCAGCGCTCGCGCTGGGCGGGCGTGCCGAAGCGGGCGATCAGGGTGCCGGTGATCGCCGGGGTGACCATCAGCAGCAGCAGCGGGCAGCCGTTGGCGGACAGCTCCTCGGTGACCACCGCGAGCTCGCTGATGCCCATGCCCCCGCCGCCGTACTCCTCGGGCAGGCAGACCCCGACGTAGCCGGCCTTGGCGACGGCCTCCCACAGCTCGGTCGTCTTGGCCCCGCTGCGGACCTTCTCGGTGTAGTACTCGCGGCCGAAGTCGGCGGCGATCTTGGCGACCGCCTCGCGCAGCATCCGCTGCTCGGTCGTCTCGTTGAAGTCCATGACTACTCCCTGTGCTCGGCGGACGTGCCGGCGCCGCGCCCCTCCGTCGGGTCGGCGTGGCGTTCCGACGGCGGGTCGCCACCGCGCCCTGCGGCCGGCCGGCCTTCGCTGGGGACGCCCGTTGCGTCACCGGCTTCGCGGGCGGCCTCGTCGTCGGCGTCGACCACGGCGAGGGGCACGCCGGCGTCGATCTGCTGGCCCTCGGCGACCAGCAGCTCTCGCACCACGCCGGGGTGGGGCGTCGCCACCCGGTGCTCGGTCTTCATCGCCTCGACCACGACCAGGACCGTGCCGGCGGCGACGCGGTCGCCCGCTGCCGCGGTCACGCGCCGGACGACCCCGGGAAGGGGCGAGGTGAGCGAGCCGCGCTCCACCGCGCCGGCGGTCTCCGGGAAGCGCGGGCGCTCCCGCAGCGCCACCGGCCCGAGCGGCGAGTCCACGAAGTGCTCGGCGCCGCGCCGGTGCACCTCGAAGCGGCGGCGCACCCCCTCCGCCTCGAGGTCGACCAGGTCGGGCCCGCAGTGCCAGAGGCGCACCCCGGCGAGGGCGCTGCCGTCCAGCTCCAGGTCGACCCCGCCACGGTGGAAGCGGTAGGCGACCTCGACCTCGCCGTGCTCGCCGTCGAAGGTGACCCGCTGCGGCTGCGAGGGGTTGTTGCGCCAGCCGGAGGGGATGCCGCCGAGGACCGGCGCGGCGGCGCGGCGCCCGGCCTGCGCCGCCAGGGCGGCGGCCGCGGCGGCGAGCCGCTCGGCCGCCGCGCCGGCGAGCGGCATGCCCAGTTCGTCGGCCTGGTACCGCTCCAGGAAGTGGGTGTCGGTCTCGCCGGCCAGGAACGCCTCGTGGCGCAGCACCCGCACCAGCAGGTCCCTGTTGCTGACCAGCCCGTGGATGCGCGCGGTGGCCAACGCCGCGGCCAGCAGCGCCGCCGCCTCGGCACGGCTGGGCGCGTGGGCGATCACCTTGGCCAGCAGCGGGTCGTAGTGGACGCCGACCACCGAGCCGTCGCGCACGCCCGCGTCGACCCGCAGGCCCGGTCGCTGCTCGATGCGGAAGCGGTGCAGCCGGCCGGCGGCGGGCAGGAAGTCCCGCCGCGGGTCCTCGGCGTAGAGGCGGGCCTCGATGGCGTGGCCGGAGATCCTCGCCCGGCGGACCTCGGCGGGCAGCGGCTCGCCGGCGGCCAGCAGCAGCTGCAGCCGCACCAGGTCGAGGCCGGTGACCGCCTCGGTCACCGGGTGCTCGACCTGCAGGCGCGTGTTGACCTCGAGGAACAGGAACTCCCCTTGGGGGGTGAGCAGGAACTCGACCGTGCCGGCGCCGACGTAGCCGATCGCCTGGCCGACGGCGACCGCGGCCGCGGCCAGGCGCCTGCGCAGCTCCGTGTCGACCGCGGGCGACGGGCACTCCTCGACCAGCTTCTGGTGGCGGCGCTGGATGGAGCAATCCCGCTCGAAGAGCTGCACCACGTGCCCGTCCAGGTCGCCGAGGATCTGCACCTCGACGTGGCGCGGACGCTCCACGTAGCGCTCCAGGAAGACGGCGTCGCCGGCGAACGCGGCGCCCGCCTGGCGCCGGGCCGCCGCCACCGCCTCGGCCAGCTCGCCTGGCTCGCGTAGCAGCCGCATGCCCACCCCGCCACCGCCGAAGGCCGCCTTGACCAGCACCGGCCAGCCGATCTCGTCGGCCACGGCGCGCAGGGCGTCGCCGTCGAGGTCGGTCACCTCGATGCCGGGCAGCACCGGCACGCCGACCGCGCCGGCCAGCCGCTTGGCCTCCAGCTTGTCGCCCATGGCGGCGATCGCCTCCGGCGGCGGCCCCACGAAGGTGAGGCCGTGCTTGCGGCAGGCGCGGGCGAAGTCGGCGTTCTCGGCCAGGAAGCCGTAGCCGGGGTGGATCGCGTCGGCCCCGGTGCGCTCGGCCGCCTCGATGATCGCCTCACCGCGCAGGTAGGACTCGGCCGGCGTGGCGCCGCCGAGCGCGACCGCCTCGTCCGCCTCGGCCACGAACGGGGCGTCGGCGTCGGGGTCGGAGAAGACCGCCACGGTGGCGACGCCCATCGCGCGGCAGGTGCGCAGCACCCGGCTGGCGATCTCGCCCCGGTTGGCGACCAGCAGCTTGGCGATCACATGCGGAACACGCCGAACTCGCGCGTGCCCTTCACCTCCCCGGAGTGGCAGGCCGACAGGGCGATGCCGAGCACCGTGCGGGTGTCGCGCGGGTCGACGATGCCGTCGTCGTACAGCAGGCCAGTGTTGAACAGCGCGGTCGACTCGCGCTCGATGTGCTCCTCGACGGCCTGGCGCATGGCCGCGTCGGCCTGCTCGTCGAACGGCCGGCCTCCGGCCTTGGCGGAGGCGCGGCCCAGGATCGACATCACGCCGGCGAGCTGCGCCGGCCCCATCACCGCGGTCTTCGACGCCGGCCAGGTGAACAGGAAGCGCGGGTCGTAGGCGCGGCCGCCCATGCCGTAGCCGCCGGCCCCGTAGGAGGCGCCGCAGATCACGGTGAGGTGCGGCACCGCCGAGTTGGACACCGCGTTGATCATCTTGGCGCCGTCCTTGATGATCCCGCGCTGCTCGTAGTCCTTGCCGACCATGTAGCCGGTGGTGTTCTGCAAGAAGACCAGCGGCGTGTCGAGCTGGTTGGCGAGCTGGATGAAGTGGGCGGCCTTGTTGGACTCCTCGCTGAACAGCACCGGCTGCTGGTTGGCGAGGACACCGACCGGATAGCCGTGGATCCGCGCCCAGCCGGTGACCAGGTTGGCCCCGTACAAGGGCTTGAACTCGTCGAAGCGGGAGCCGTCGACCACGCGGGCGATGACGGCGCGCATGTCGGCCGGGACCTTGAGGTCGACCGGGGCGAGGCCGAGCAGGTCCTCCGGGTCGGCGGCGGGCTCGTCGGCGTCGGGGTGTGGCGGTGGGCCGAGCTTGCGCCAGCTCAGGCCGGCCAGCACCTGCCGGCCGAGGCGGATGCAGTCCACCTCGTCCTCCGCCAGCAGGTCGGCGAGGCCGGAGGTGCGGGCGTGCATCTCGGCGCCGCCGAGCTCCTCCTCGTCGGCGTCCTCGCCGGTGGCCATCTTGACCAGGGGCGGGCCGCCGAGGAAGACCTTGGCGCGGCCCTTGACCATCACCGTGTGGTCCGACGTGCCGGGAATGTAGGCGCCGCCGGCGGTGGAGTTGCCGAACACCAGCGCCACGGTGGGGACGCCGGCGCGAGACAGGCGGGTGAGGTTGCGGAACACCGCGCCGCCAGGGTCAATCCACTTTTTCCCACAGCTCAAAGGGTATGCGTCGGTGGTGCTAGCTCGGCTTGCTTT
>WNGE01002510.1_pt2 | contig 35972 bp, 33 predicted proteins | sample 5400651 | NCBI WGS metagenome assembly WNGE01 (sample SAMN13153370, study PRJNA577476) | soil metagenome | isolation source: 60 cm soil or saprolite under grassland replicate 2 | place: USA:California | collected 2016-06-15
CGCGACAAAATCCTTGCGGCATAAGTCGAGGCGCTGCGTTTTTTCCTCTGTGAACCTCTGTGCCCTCTGTGATCATGTTTCTTGAATTCCTAACCACAGAGGTCACAGAGGTCACAGAGGAGAGTTGAGAGCTACTCCAATACTCTCTTTCGAACCGCTGTGGGCAATGTTTCGCAAGCGGTCCGCAGCACCAGCCGCGGCGCTCTCGCCCGGATCTTCATCAAATAAGGCACTGTCCGTTTCGGATCGGCCTTGGCCATTTCCCGCAGCAGCCAGCCGAGCCCTTTCTGCACCATGTCGTCCTGATCGCCCAGCAGTTGGTTGGAAAGGCGAACGATTTCCGCAAACAGTTTCTTCTGCTCCGGCCGCAGAATCAGCGCCACGCACGCCGCGCGCCGCCGCCAGCGGTTCCGCGACTTGGCCCAGCGAAAAACCTCCCGGCAGCGGGTGGGATCGGCATACACCATCGGCGCAAGCAGATAGTGCGCCAGCGCGTCATGATCCGCCCAACTGCTGACCCGGTCGAGCCACGACGCGAAGAGCCGGAATTCTTTCTCGCCGAAATTCTTAGTCTGCTTCTCAAGCAGAAAAACCGCGAACACTTTCTCTTCCAGAATCCCGCCGGAGAAAAGCTTGTCGGCAACCCGGATTAGAAAGTCCATGCCTTGCTCGCGCACAATGCTGCGCCGGAAACGCACGGCGACCTTGCGAAGTTCGGCGGTATACCAGCCGCGCGACTGCACCTCTTCCTTGAAGAACCGCTGTACATCTTCCGAGTGCGGCGCGGACCCGCCATCCTTCAGCACCCGCCGGATGTGGTCGGCAATGTAGTTGGAAGTGAGTCTGCGTCTGGGCATGATCTGCCGATGGAGAGACGGGCGCCTCGCCCGTCCACCCGGTAACGACCGCTCATAATAATGCAAGCGTCAAGCCAAATGCTGTGGTGTGTCGCCAAGATTTTCTACTGCACGGGTACCGTGCGTTCTTGCCGCACCGTTTTATCGTAGATCCACAGCAGCGCCGCCGTCCCCAGGCCGACCGCCGTGACGCTCCACCAGATCCGCGCGGGCTGATGAGTGACTTCCCCAAAGTGGTGAACCAGTGACCCGCCAAACCAGCCTCCGATCAGCGACCCAATGCCAATCGGGAGAAACGCAAAGCCCATGTACGTCCCCTGCTGTCCCGGAGGCGCCAGTCGCGAAATGTATTCGTAATAGCGAGGCGCCTGGATGATCTCGCCCAGCGCCAGCACAAAAAGCGAGAGCACCGCGCCCCAGATCGTCGGACGGAAGGCCAGGATCAACCACGAAGCGGATGTCATCACGGTACCCAAGATGACAGCTTGAAACGCCGGGATCTTGCGCGTCAGGAAATTCACCACGAGCGTAAGGCAGATCACGGTCAGGCCGTCGGTCACCAGGATGATTTCGACGTCAGCGCCGGAGTTGATATATCCGTGAATGTATCCAGGCAAACTGATGTACTGCTGCCAGAACACCACCCAGTAGCCGGTGAAGAGCACTAGGAACCACATAAACCGGCTGATCCCAGCGAGCACCAGCAGGAGCAGTCCGACCCAAATCCACCAAGGCACGTTGACGCTGGGGTAAATCCAGACGCCGATCCGCAGCAACAGGGCGACCATCAACACGGGCAAAACCAGCCGGTAATTGCCCACCACCACGCAGAAGTTCCGCGCCACGGTTGCAATTGAAGGCGGAGGCGCATCCCCCGGCTTGCGTGGTTCCCGGAAGAAGAACAGCACGACAAAGAACATCGCAAAAACGCTGACCGCCGCCACGCGGTACACATTTTCAACGCCCAGGTGGCGATGGGCCCAGGAAGCAAAATAAGGTCCCGCCGCGCCGCCGATGTTGACCATCGTGTAATAAATCGAGTAGCCGATCGAGCGTACATTCTCTTTCGAAGCCCGGGCCGTCGTGCCGACCACACAAGGCTTCACCAGCGACACGCCCAGAGCGGGAAGCATCAGAATGAAGCCGACAAACAACCCCAGCGGAACGGCGTTGCGCACTGGCGCGAGCCAGGAAGCTCCGATCGAGCCGATCAGAAAGTATGCGGCCGCCAGGATGAGGTACGCCATCGAAAGAGCACGGCGGAACCCCAGCCGGTCGGCAGCGGCCCCGCCAAAAATAGCCAGAAACCAAACCATGCCGCCGAAGATGCCGGTCAGAGTCCCCGTCTGCTCCGTAGAGAAATTCAGTTTTTCCTGCAGGTACAGCGCAAGCGAAGCAAAAGCCCCATAGTAGGAAAGCCGCTCGAAGATCTCGCTGATGTTCGCAACCCAGAAGGGACGCTCAAACCCCGTGCGGATTTCCTCGAAGCGTTCGGAAAAGGTCAAAAGTGGCTCCTGTAGATCGTGTGGCGCGGGCACTCTTGTCCGCGACCCGCCGCTAGATGCCCAGCCGGTCGCGGACTTCCTGGGCCGTCATCCCGGCCACCCGAATCACCTTATTCCGGCTGCGTTGGCCGGACGCAATGGTAACGGAAGACCGCGGCACATTCAAAAGTTCGGCAAAGAACTCGATGCAAGCCTCATTGGCCTTGCCGTCCACCGGCGGAGCCGTGAGCGCAACTTTCAACGCAACGCCCACCTCGCCGGTGATGGCATTCTTCCTGGCGCGGGGGTGAACCTTGACCGCGAACGTGACGCCTGCGCCGGTTTGTTGTATCGCGATCAATTAGCTAGTGCCTCCATGCGGCGAAACCGATGAGGGCAAGAACCAAGGCGATTCCTATGGCGATGTAGATCATGTAGTCGCGCACACGATGGGTCGGCAGTATGGTCTTGCGGTATTCGGGAAAGGCGCAATAGAGCATGACGAGGATGTAGTGATCCTCTTTCTTCAGCGCGTCGAGCGCGTCTTTCCACTCCTGCTCCAGGTTCGGAGATGAGCGGCTGTCCCGATCGCGGGCGTTCTTCAAAAGTCCCACGATTTTTGCTTCGTATTCATCGCTATCGTAGTCGCGTTCGAACTCGGCATTGACTTGGTAGATGTCGGGGAGTGAAGGAGGCACTTCGGTGAAGTGGAGCATCTTCTCCTCGATTTCGGAGAGCCTCACCCGCTCAAACTCCGCTTCCTCGATGACCTTCGAAATGAAGAACTGCTTCGCACTGCTAGCGTCCACCAGCTTGCCTTCCCCTGTGTGCCTCTGTGTACCCCTTTTGGTTAAGGTTTTGCTCTCTCCCCAAAAATCGCCGTCCCCACGCGCACACAGGTCGATCCCTCTTCAATCGCAACCTCGAAATCGTGCGACATACCCATCGAGATCACCTCCATTGACACGTCAGGCAAGCGCCGCGCCGCAATTCCATCGCGGATCTCTCGCAACTGACGAAAGTAAGCCCGCGCGCCCTCCGGATCTTCCCTGTAAGGCGGCACCGTCATCAGCCCGCGGACCGCCAGATTCTTCCACTGCGGCGCTCCCCGCAGAATCTGCTCCAACTCCTCCGACGCCGGCGCGATCCCACTTTTAGCTTCCTCACCGCCCACCTTGATCTCGATCAGAACCGGCAACGTTTTGCCCGCCGCCTCTGCAAAACCGTTTAATTTATCCGCCAGCCGGACCGAGTCCACCGAATCGACGGCACTGAACAACTCGACCGCCTTCGCGGCCTTGTTCGACTGCAAATGCCCGATCAGGTGCCACTCCGCCTCAGCCAAATCGCGCACAGCGCCAGCCTTCCCAGCAAATTCCTGCACCCGGTTCTCGCCAAAGACGCGAATTCCAGCGCCATAGGCTTCGCGAATCAGTTCCGGTGGAAAGGTCTTGCTGACGGCCATCGGCGTGATGTCAGCAGGATCGCGTCCGGCGCGGCGCGCGGCCGCTGCGATCCGCTCGCGGACGCGCGCAATATTTTCGGCGATTGACATAAAGCAAAAACCACGAAGGACACAAAGTAACACGAAGGAGAGTCTTCGTTGTAACAGCTTCCTTCGTGTATCTTCGTGTCCTTCGTGGTTAAGAAGACTCCTCGCTGCGCTCGGGACGCGGGCAAGAGTGCCCGCGCCACACAATCACACCACACCATCACATAATCGCGGTCGGCGGCGCCGGCTCTTCCGGACGCCCAGCGTTAGCCAGCGGCACGCGCACCATCACCAGGATCAGCCCGACCAGTGCCGCCACTGCTGCTACAAACGGCGGTGTCCAAGTGAAGAGTGTGACATCCTTGCCCGAACCCACCAGTCCGGCAATGACCAAACCGCACAACGCTTCACCCGCGATCAGGCCCGAAGCGGTGAGCACGCCCGCATTATCGACCCGAGCTTTCTGGGCATCGTTGAAGCCGCGGCGGTCGCGCAGTGTGTCGGTCATCCAGCGGATGACGCCGCCAATAAAGATGGCGAACGTTGTCCCCAGCGGCAGGTACATGCCAACCGCAAACAGCATTACGCTTTTCACTTCGATCATGATCATCGCCAGCCCCAACAGGATGCCGACGATCACCAACGGCCATGCCATATCGCCGCCCACGATTCCTTTGGACAGCATGGCCATAAGTCCGGCCTGCGGGGCCGGAAGAGCCGGGCTCCCAAAGTGATACGCCTTGTCGAGGACTGCCACTGGGACGAAGAGAACGAGTGACGCTACGACGATGCCGAAAAGATCGCCGATCTGCATCTTCGAGGGTGTACCGCCGAGGATGTGTCCAACCTTCAGGTCCTGGAGCATCTCCCCCGCCACGGCGGAGGAAACGCACACCACAGCCGCTACTCCGAGTACGGCCGCGACTCCGCCGGTACCGGACACTCCCAGGGCCACCATCAGCAGCGCCGCAATCACCAGCGTGCAAAGCGTGAGCCCCGACACCGGGTTGTTCGACGAACCGATCATTCCCACCAGGTTGCCCGAGACGGCCGCAAAAAAGAATCCGACGATAACCATCACGCCCGCCGCCACCAGCGATCCCGACAAGATCTTGGAAGCCGACAGAGTTCCCGCGCCGCTGATGAAGATGTGGTACAGCAGAATCATGGCCACGAACACCATGGCGACGCCGGCAAACACTGCCTTGGCAGGCAAGTCACGCTCGGTGCGGTTGGTCGCAGTGTGCGTTGCGGCGGACTTCTTCAGATCGGAAACGGCGCGGCTCATACCGGCCGCCAACTGCTTGCGCATCTTGAACAGCGTGTAGGTCGCGCCCACCAGCATCCCGCCGACCGCGATCGGACGCACGATAGAAAAGTAGATGGCGCCCGCCAGCAGCGTCCAGGAAATCGTTTGACCTTCCGGTTGCGCTGCCTGGATGTAGGGGCCGACCGTGAACGTGAGGAGCGGCACCAGCAGCCCCCATGCCAGCAAGCCTCCCGCGAAGTTGAGGGCGGCCAGCCTGGGTCCGATGATGTAACCCACACCCAGATAGGCAGGGCTGATGTCGGGGGCGGTGAACAAAGTGGTCCCGCCCGTCACCGTCGTGGCCACACTCGGATTGGTGCTGGTGCGCAGCAACAGCCTCTTTGCCGCCTCGCTGATTTTCACTGGGAACGTATTGTTGGGGTTGAAAACATTTACCGCGCCCAGCAGATACATGAATGCGCCGAACCCCATATTGGCGAACAGAATTTTCGCAGCTCTGGCCCCCTGTTGCCCGGCTTTGTGAATCTCGGAGGCGGCTACCGATTCGGGGAACGGCAAATCGGGATCTTCCACCATCACCCGCCGTAGAAGCGTCACGAACAGGATGCCGAGCGTGCCCCCGATCATCATCAGAGCAACCGACTTCCAATATTGGTCCCTGGTGAGCCCCGGCCACAGGCCGGCCATGACAAAGGCGGGGATTGTGAAAATAGCGCCTGCCGCCACCGACTCGCCGATTGAGCCCACGGTTCGCGCGATGTTTTCCTCCAGCAGCGAACCCTTCATCAACCGCAACAGCGCCATTGAGATGACCGCCGCCGGATAGGTCGCGGCAATCGTCATCCCCGCCTTGAGGCCGAGGTAGGCGTTGGCGGAGCCCAGCAGCGCAGTCAGGAACAACCCGATCATCACCGCCCGGAAGGTGAACTCCTTCATCTCCATCGTCTCCGGAACATAGGGCCGATGTTTCCGGACGGTCCCCGTGGAATTGACCGTAGAAGTACTCATAAGGTCCTCGTGGAAAACCGAAATTTCATTGCCGCATCACACTAGCAGAACCGGCGCACCTTAGCATGTCCAAAGGCTCCTTTACAAGTGCACCGGTTCGTGTAGGACGGACACTCCTGTCCGTCCTCGGCCCCGCCCGCTGCCTCGGTCGCCGAACGGATCTCCCCCGGAGCCTGGCCTGGGCGCAGTCGAAGGGTGCCCTTGTGGCTCTAAACCTTCCACGCCAAAGAAAGGCGCCGAATCTCCACCCCTTTTCAACAGCTCATTGCTTCAGAATGGGTGCATCTATCCCGGCATCGGAGGGTTTACAATAAGAACTCTGGCCGCGGGAGGTTTTCGTGTCTCCTCTTGCTTCGCCGTCGTGGGGACGGTTGTTTCGGGAATTTCACTGTCGAGCATGCAACGGACAGCAAGCCTACCATTCTCGCCCGCACGGTTTCTTTGAAAAACACGTGCTTCCGCTCCTCATGCTGCAGCCGGTTCGCTGCGAGCAGTGCTTTCATCGCGGCTACGTTTTCCGCACCGTTCCGGCACTTGACCGCGCTGGCCTTCCTGCGAAGTTGCCGCACAGTGGCCCTTCCGCCGACTCTACGCCCGGCCACCGCGTTGCATAAATTTCCTCGCCGCGTCTATACTTGAGTGGTGGATCCCGGCGGCAGTGCCACTGCCCTTCCGGGTTGCGGGAGGCCGTCTTCAGCAGTACTGGGTTTCGAATACGAGTTGCCCAGGGCCAAGCAGCGAATCGTCGATTCGCCCGCTGGGCAGATCGCGCCGCTGCCAGCGTCTTTTTTACGGTTTTTCCCGCCGACTGCCGTATCTGTGGTTCCCCTCTGATTCTCGTTTCCCGGCTCCCCGTGTGTGAAGACTGCTTGCGTGCGCTCCATCCCCTCAAGGGATCGTGCTGCAGCGTTTGCGGAGAAGCTCTGCTCTCGCCCGCCTTCGTCAACCGTGGCGATGCTCTCTGCGGACTCTGTCAGCGCGCCCATCCTCCGTTCGAGCGGGCCGTCGCCTACGGATGCTACGACGGCGGCCTGCGCGACCTGATCCACCTGCTCAAGTATCGGCAGGTTCGTCCGGCGGCCACAGTACTGGGCCGAAGGCTGGGGGACGCCGTTGCCGCCCTGGAGGCTTCCCTGCCCGACGGTGCCATTCAGGTCGTGCCCGTTCCACTGCATCCGCGCAAACAGGCCCAGCGCGGCTTCAACCAGGCGGAACTGATCGCGTGCGCCGCACTCAAACACCTTGCCCGCCCGCAACGGTTCCAGCTTCGCACCGGCGTGCTGGTTCGCCAGCGCGAGACCGGATCGCAGGTCGGACGGACCCGGCATCAGCGGCGCGAGAATCTGCGCGGCGCTTTCGCGGTGATCGATCCCGCGCCGATCGCGCAACGCGACATCCTGTTGGTGGATGACGTCTTTACTACCGGCATCACCGCTTCCGAGTGCGCCCGCGTTCTGCGCCGCGCCGGAGCCGCGCGGGTTTGGGTGGTCACTGTGGCACGTACGTTGAAGACTTTTGAAGAGTTCGCAATGCGGAAAGGCTTTTGGGAGAAAGAAAGTAACGAGAAAGAAAGTAACGAGAAGCAAAGTAACGGGAAGGAAAGTAACGGGAACAAAGACCGCCGGGGAATGGCGGCGGTTGAAGAGATCTCGGCGACGCGCACCGCTCTCGGTCAGGGTGCGATTCGCATCAGGGCATCGCTTTAGCGATGCCGGAAATTGGTGTTGGGAAGGGCGCGGCTTTAAGCAGGACCGTTACAGACCGCGCAGAACGTGGGCTTTAGCCCTGAGGGCTACAGGTCGGCTGCTCAGGGAATGATTGCGAGAATGAAAGTCATGTCGCTCAGGATGCACAATTACGGCGGAAACGGCAAAGGCTGCCTGTCGCCGGTGACGATTGCCTCCGGCCTGCACCAGGAGACCGACGGCCATGCGCTGCATCTGCCCGTGCTGGTGCTGAACGCCTCCTATGAGCCGATCAACGTCTGCGCCGCGCGTCGTGCGATCGTTCTCGTGCTCAAGGGCATCGCCATGACCGAAGAAGAAAACGGACACTTTCTGCATGCCGCCCGCGTTGCCATGCGTGTGCCCTCGGTCATCCGCCTGCTCGAGTATCGCCGAATTCCGCACCAGTCGCGCGCTCTCTCCCGCAAGAACATTCTGCTGCGCGACCGCAACACCTGCCAGTACTGCGGCACCACCCTTCCCTCGAGCGAACTCACGCTCGACCACGTGATCCCGCGTTCCCGCGGCGGCCTCTCCACCTGGGAGAACCTGGTCGCCTGCTGCCATCTCTGCAACCGCCGCAAGGGCAATCAGCTCCCTCATGAAGCCAACATGAAGCCCATGCGCGAGCCCCGTTCCTTCAATCTCCACACCAGCCGCCACATCATGCGCCTGATGGGCCACTCCGACGATAAGTGGAGAAAGTATCTGTTCTATTAGCTCCTGGCTCTCAGCTGTCAACTCTCAGGAAAAACGTCGACTCTGTTTGAGGCATAAGGCTAAGGATCTGACGTCGGTTCAGAAGCACCGATCACAGGAGATTTATGGTCTTCCTGAGACCTGAGAGTTATATGCTTTTCCTGAGAGCTGAGAGCTGACAGCTGAGTGCGTCACTGCGGCTTCTGCGGTTGCTCCGGAGGCTTCTGCGACGGTTCCGGTTTCCCCGGCTGCTTCTCCACTTCCTTCCCCTGGTAGGTAATCTTCACCTTCGATCCAAAACGCTTGTAGTTCGTGTACTTCACAATTTCCCGAATCTTCACGTCGCCCCCCGAAAATTTCAGCGTATCCTCGGCGCGCGTGTAGGTGGGGAACCAATATTTGCCGTCAATTTGTTCGCGCCAGGTCGTGAACTTGGGAAACAGGTTTTCTTGGCTTTTCTTTTTCCGGATATCGGGCACGGTCTTGCCGAAGGTTTTCACGACCTGAAAATCATGGTCATCGACCCAGATTCGCCCCTGGAAATAGCGCTTCTTCCCCACGATCTGCTTGGGCGCGATGTCGAAAACATAGGTATTCAGTTCGTCCTGCTTCTGTTGTCCGACGTACAGGATGTCATACTCGCCAATCTCATCCGAAGTCAGCACGAACGGCAGCCGGTTCTCGATGTCATCGATATCTTCTTCGGTCATGGAGATGCGCTGCAGCGTCGGCTGCGGCGCGAAGACCACGTTCTTGATCTTGTGTCCCTTGTCGTCGAAGGTGACATCGAACACTTGCTGGTAATTACCGTCCGGAGTGTCCCCATCCAGCGTCATGACTTTTACGTCCTGCCGGTAGGTGTACTGATCGCGCGCCTCTCTGAATTCCTTTTCTTTGGCGGCGAAGCGGTGGATGATTTCTTCCACGGTGATGCCCTTGGGGTCGGACTTATCCAGCGGCCCCTCCTGCGCCCGCGCCACCGCGGACTGAAAGACCAGGGCAAGGGAACACAGTGACAACAGCAAAAAATGAATCAGCGGAGCACGTCGGGAGCGGAGTCTCATACCTGATAGTCTAAATGGAACGACGGGCGTCCTCGCCCGTCCACTTCGAAACAGAAATAATTAACCGCAGCTTCCACCCCGGGCCGCCGTGCATTCGGCCCGTTCATTGGGGGTGGAAGACTGCAGTCCTGCCTGCTCAATAGGATGCGCGATGCGGCTAAACGGAAGCGGAATTTACCTTTCTTTACGCATGGAGCGACGGGCGCCCCCGCCCGTCCGCCTCTGCGTAGGGCTGGCGCCTCGCCGGTTGTACCGAGCGCGCCTCGCCCTCGGCTTGGCTTTAACAACCCAGACTCGACCCTGCTCCACACCGGAAATGGTTTTGTCCCTGAAACCTTGAGACCCTGAAACTTTGCAGCCTTGAATTTTGAACCCTGCTCACTCCGGCTTCGCTCCCAGTCCCATCGCTCTCGCCATCCCCCACTCCACTAACCCCGGAAACATCTGGTACAGCTTCACCACCGGAATCATCGTCCAAGGCACAATGACCTCGCGCTTCCTCTTAAGGCAACCATCATAAGTAGCGCGCGCCACCCGCTCCGCCGTGATCCCCCGTATCGATTGCGGCCGCACGTTGCCGCGACGGTTCGCCACCACATGCTCGCCAAAATCGGTGCGCACGTATCCCGGACAAACCGTCAGCACATGGATGTTGTCACGCTTCAACTCGACCCGCGCGCCCGCCCCCAGCGCATTCACCGCGAACTTGCTGGCCGAATAGGGCGCCATCAACGCCACCGGAATATGTCCGGCGACGCTGGAAATATTGACGATCGTCCCGCCGCCTTGCTCTCTCATCGGGGGAATGACCGCCTGCATGCCATGGATCATACCGAAGAAATTAGTTTCGAACAGTTCGCGGCAGGCCGGCATCTTCACGACGTCTACCGAATCGCGGATCCCCACGCCCGCATTGTTCACCCAGACATCGATCCGATCGAAATGGTGCAGCGTGAGTCCGAGCGCGCGGTCGATCTCCTCGCGATGGCGTACATCACAGGCGATCGCCAGCGTGCGCTCGGTATGCCCGGCGCGATGGCGCGCCGCCTCCGCCCGGCTTGCATCGCGCGACAGCAGCACTACGCTCGCGCCATGATCTGCGAAGATTTTCGCGATCTCTTCCCCAATCCCCATCGAGGCGCCGGTCACCACCACGACTTTCCCTTCCATTTCCATGGCGACCCTTGTATCGCCTGCCCTCCAGTAAAGTCAACGGCTGATAGAATCGGGGAAGAAGTATCGGGAGGCTTAGGGAGAAAGGCACGGCTGCATAGCTGCGAAAAAACTTAAGGTTCATATCGCCGCATCGCTGGAGCGATGCCGCAAGTTGTTCAGTTTCAAACGCCCGTTAGGGCTGCGATAGCAATGAGACCTTTCCCATGAGTTCGCTGCTGCCCATCTTTCCCCTCGAACTCGTCCTGTTCCCCGGCGTTCCCCTGCCCTTGCACATCTTTGAGCCGCGCTACAAAGAAATGATTGCCGAGTGCCTGGAACTGAAAAAAACCTTCGGTGTCGTGCGGGCCTCCTCCGAAGGCGTTGCCGACATCGGATGCACCGCGGAGATCCTTCAGGTAACGAAAAAATATGACGACGGACGAATGGACATTCTGATCCGTGGCGTCGATCGTTTCGAAGTGCTCCAAGTCAATGAAGACCGCTCGTTTTTGCAGGCCGAAATCACTTTGATTCAGGACGAACCAGGCCGCCCGGCCCGGCCGGTGGTCGAACAGGCCGTGCGCCTCCACGCCGAGATCGCGAACTTGGCCGGAACCGACGTCACGGGTCCCGAAGAAGGCGCCAGCAATCTTTCGTTCCTGCTCGCCGGATCGCTCCCGCTCGACCTCGACTTCAAACAGAAACTCCTCGTGACCTTATCCGAAGCCCAACGCCTCGAAGCGGTGGTCGGTTACCTCGAGGCCGTCCTCCCCGGCCTCCGCCGCGCCGCCAAGGCCCGCTGGAATTAGCTCTTAGCCGTCAGCCGTCAGATACAGCCGTCACCGTTGCGCCAAATCAGCCTTCCCTGAGGGCTGACGGCTGACAACGTTCCTCAGCGGTATAATCCGCATAAGGCAATCGAGGTAGCGTCGGCGTCCTCGCCGGCAGATGTTGTTTGGGGGTCCCATCCATGAGTGTTGCCCGGACGCTTGGCGAATTGCGCCAGAGTTCTTTCTCGGAACAGCGGCTCGCTGCGCGGCGCGTGAAAGACGAGTTGCGCGAAAACCTGATGGCGCGCTTGCGCAACCAAGGCGACGGTCAGATTTTCCCCGGCATCGTCGGCTATGACGACACGGTTGTGCCCCAGATCGTGAACGCGATCCTGTCGCGCCACAACTTCATCCTGCTCGGCCTGCGCGGGCAGGCGAAAAGCCGCATCCTGCGCGCGCTCACCACGCTGCTCGATCCCCAACTGCCCTACGTCGCGGGCTGCGAGATTCACGACGATCCTTATGCGCCGATCTGCCGCCGCTGCCGCGAGCTGGTGGCGAAAGAACAAGACGCGACCCCGATTGCCTGGCTGACTCCCGAGCATCGCTACGTGGAGAAGTTGGCCACGCCCGACGTGACCATCGCCGACCTGATTGGCGACATCGATCCGATCAAGGCGGCGCGCGGAGGGCACGAACTCTCGAGCGAGTTCACCGTCCACTACGGCCTGCTGCCGCGCGCCAATCGCGGCATCTTCGCCGTCAACGAACTGCCCGACTTGGCGGGAAAAATTCAGGTCGGCCTGTTCAACATCATGCAGGAAGGCGACGTGCAGATTAAGGGCTACCCCATCCGTCTGCCGCTCGATGTGGCGATCGTGTTCAGCGCGAACCCGGAAGACTACACGGCGCGCGGCAAGATCATCACGCCGCTGAAAGACCGCATCGGTTCCGAGATTCGCACGCACTATCCCGCAACCGTTGAAGAAGGCATTGAGATTACCGCCCAGGAAGCCTGGATCGCGCGCAACGGCTCGCGCTTGCAGATTCCGAAATATGTGCAGGAAGTGATCGAGCGCATCGCGTTCGTCGCGCGGGAAGACAAAAAAGTCGATAAGCGTTCCGGTGTAAGCCAGCGGCTGCCGATTTCTGCCATGGAAAACGTGGTTTCGAACGCCGAGCGACGGGCCTTGACTCACCAGGAAACACTGGTCGTGCCGCGCATCAGTGATATCTATGCCGCGCTGCCGGCGATCACCGGCAAGCTGGAGCTGGAATACGAAGGCGAGATGAAGGGTGCGGATCACGTGAGCCGCGAACTGATCCGCACGGCGATTGCGAAGGCGTTCGACACGCACCTGCACGGCGTGAATATGAATCAGGTGGTGCAGTGGTTCGACCTGGGCGGCGAGATTCAACTTAGCGACAACGCGGGCGCGCAGGAAGTATTGGCCGGACTGAATGAAATTCAGGGCCTGATGGAGAAGACGGGTAAGCTGAATGTGAAAACAAAAGACAGCGCCGAGATGCAGGTGTCCGCGGCGGAATTCATCCTGGAAGGTTTGCACGCGCACAAGAGGATCGGACGCAGTGAAGAGCGGGTTTTCACGGCCGGAGAGAAGCCCCTGAAGGTCGCTGACAAGCCGTTCGAGCGGGACGATTCGGAATTCGGACGGAAGCGAGGGTTTAATTAAGGTCTCAGGTGTTAGGTCTCGGGTCTCAGCAAACCCGCTTTCCCAATGGGAATTTAGGAACCGGGACTCGATGCTTAGGATCTGACACCTGAGACCTGACACCTAACACCTGAGACCTACTTTATGAAGCGCATTCGCTACTCCAAATACGTTCCCGATCCCGCGGGCGAGATGAGCATGGAGGACCTGCTCAGCGCGCTCTCCAACTATTTGCTGCAGAGCGGATTCAATGACAACTTCTGGTACGAGATGCCGGAGGGCGAGCAGACCCTGGACGAGTTGCGGCGCGCCCTCGAGCAGGCTTTGTTGAACAGCGAGATGTTTGACGAGGAAATGCGCGACCGCCTGCAGCAGATGCAGATGGACGGGCTGCTTGAGGAATTAATCGAGAAGCTGATCGAGCGCATGCAGCAGGAAGACTACATCTCAATCGACCGGCCGCACGAGCCTGCCAAGCAGTCGAGTGTGGGTGGACAAGTCGGCGACGCTCAGCTGCAGGCGAAGTTCGAGATCACCGACAAAAGTCTCGATTTCCTGGGATTCAAAGCGCTGCGCGATTTGCTCGGGTCGCTGGGCAAGGCGAGTTTCGGGCGTCACGACACGCGCGACATGGCCACCGGCATCGAGGCCAGTGGCGCGTCCAAGCAGTACGAATTCGGCGACACGTTGAATCTGGACATCACAGCAACGCTGTCGTCGGCGATCCAGCGCGAGGGCCTCGCTCGGCGGAAGAAGTTCCGCTGTCGCAGTTAGCGCGCGTGAAGGTTGGTCCGTACTACACGAACACGCGCGAAGGGCTGCGCATGGCGCAACGCATCCTGCAGCGGCAGCGCAAGGACATGAAGCAGATCGTGATGATCACCGACGGCAAGCCGTCGGCGCTGACGCTCGAAGACGGCCGCATTTACAAGAATGCTTTTGGGCTCGACCCGCTGGTGGTCAGCCAAACCTTCGAAGAAGTGTCGAAATGCAAGCGCGCGGGCGTGCTGATCAACACGTTCATGCTGGCGTCGGATTACGGACTGGTGAAGTTCGTGCAGAAGGTAACCCAGATGTGCCGCGGCAAAGCGTACTTCACGACGCCCTACACGCTGGGGCAGTACCTGCTGATGGATTACATGTCGCGGAAGACGAAGACGATTCATTAGACCTGGTCTCAAAATGCTTTGAGGGTTCAGAAAGGCGCCTCCGGGGCTGAAGCCCGTATTGTTTGCGGCTCTGATCGGCACCGCTTCAGTCGTGCCGCAAGCGCCGCAGAATCACCGCCGACTTTAGCCGCCGAGGCTTGCTTTGCGCAGTGGACTCGGTTTTTCAGCAACCTGTTCGAGTTCACAGCTTTGGCTATCGTCCTTCCCCGATAAACAAAAGTTCTTGCCCGAGAAAGAATTTTTTATGGAGTGCCCTGCGTCTCCAGGCCCTTTGCCGTGATCTATTGGACAAGCGGCTGGCCGTTCGAACGCTCACGGAGCATCCGATGGATGACGCAATCCGCCCTCCGACCTGGAAGGTGTTACTGGCATTCAGCATCATCTATTTCGTCTGGGGCTCTACTTTTCTGGCCATCCGCGTGGGAGTCAAGGAAGTTCCTCCGTTCCTGCTCGCTGGGATGCGTTTCGTCCTGGCGGGAACAATTTTGTATGCGTGGATGCGGGCAAAAGGCACGGCCTCACCAACGAGCCGAGAATGGACAGCAACCTCCCTGCTGGCGGTGCTGATTTTCGTGCTGGACTACGGGCTGCTTTTCTGGGCGGAGCGGCGCGTGCCATCGGGAATCGCCGCCGTCATGATGGCCACCATTCCCGTCTTCATGGCTCTCTCCGAGATTTTTTTTCTGGGGACGCAGAGGCTCACGGTCCGGCTTGCGTTTGCGCTCGCCGTCGGCATCGGCGGAGTGGCCGTGCTGGTGAGCCGCTCGTTGAGTCTGGGCGAGGTCCCGGTAGATACTGCGGGCGCAATCGCGCTGGTGGTGGCGGCCATCAGTTGGTCGGTGGCGGCCGCTCTCACGCGCAAGTTGCCGCTGCCCGGGTCCAAGCCCATGAGTTCTGCCGCCCAGATGCTCAGCGGAGGTGTGCTGCTTACGCTGCTCTCGGGCGCTCTGGGAGAGTTCCACGGATTTCATCTGCGGGCCGTTTCGCGCGGAGCCTGGATCGCGCTCGCCTACCTGGTCGTTGCTGGATCGATCGTAGCCTTCACCGCCTACGTATGGCTGATCCACCACGAATCTCCGACGAAGGTAGGGACGTATGCCTATGTGAATCCCGTGGTGGCAGTCGCGCTGGGATACTTCCTTGGCGGAGAAGCGGTGGGACCGCGAACTCTGCTGGGCACCCTGCTCGTGCTGGTGAGCGTGGTTGTGATTACCACCGCCTCGGCGAGAAAGCCCGCGAAGGCATAGGCCGAGATTTGCCGGCTCCATTGCGCCCCTTCTCTCCCCTGTGCTACCGTCCCTTTGAAACCGCTTCGAGGTGAACCTATGGGCCTGGCTGTCATTGGCATTATCGTCGTAATCGGCATAGTCCTCGCCATGATGTACAACGGCCTGGTGCAGTTGCGCGTGCGCTCGGATTCCGCCTGGTCCGACATTGACGTGCAACTCAAGCGCCGGCACGACCTGATCCCCAACCTGGTGGAAACCGTCAAAGGCTACGCGGCCCACGAAAAAGGCACGTTCGAAAACATCGCGAAGTTCCGCTCCATGGCCATGCAGGCCACCGGCCCCGCCGACAAAGCCGCCGCCGAGAATCAACTCACCGGCGCGCTCAAGAGCTTGTTCGCGGTCGCCGAGAACTATCCCCAGCTGCAAGCCTCGCAGGAGTTTACGCAGCTCCAGGGTTCGCTGAATCAAACCGAAGACAGCATTCAAAACTCCCGCCGTTACTACAACGCGGTCGTGCGCGACCTCAACACCAAGATTCAATCGTTCCCGACCAACCTGCTGGCGGGAATGTTCGGCTTCCAGCAGAAACAGTTCTTCGAGACCGCGGCCGTCGATCGGGAACCAGTCGCGGTGAAGTTCTAGATTATGCTGCCAAGGGCAACGTGCAGCCCGCGCTCTCCTCTGTGTCCCCCTGTGTCCTCTGTGGTAAAGATTTTCTTTCTGCTGACGATTGCGCTGCTGCTTGGATCAGGCTTGGCAGACGCCCAGTCCCGGAACTGGCGAGTCGCCGATTTCAAAGACACCATCTCGATCGACGGTGACGGCACCGCGCTCGTCAGCGAAAAGATCACGCTCGTCTTCGTCGGCGAGTGGCATGGCATTCACCGCACCATTCCGATCGAGTATCCCGGACCGCATGGGACGAACTACACGCTCTTTGTCGACCTGATCAGCGTCACCGACGAAACCGGCAACAAGCTGAAGTATGAGTCGCACAAATCGGGAGACTTCCGCGACCTCAAGATCTACATTCCCAGCGCGGTTGATACCACGCGCGTCGTGAACATCGACTACACCGTCCGCAATGGAGTCCGCTTCTTTGACCAGTACGACGAGTTCTACTGGAACGTAACCGGCAATGACTGGCCAGTGCCGATCGACCATGCTGCCGCCTTCGTCACGTTCCCCGAAAACGCGGCGGGAGGCCTGCGCGCGCAAGCCTTCACCGGCGCCTATGGTTCGAAGCAGACTGAAGCAACCGCCGAAGTCAAAGGCGCCGACGTCACCTTCGAAACCACCGATCCGTTGTCCATGCGCGGCGGCATGACCATCGACATCTACATCCCCCAAGGCATTCTCAAACCGCCCAGTTCGCTGACCAAGCTGGGATGGTTCCTGGGCAGCAATCCGATCCTGTTCCTGCCACTGCTCACTTTTGGCGTGATGTTCGCTCTTTGGCACACGGTGGGTCGCGATCCCGATCCCGGCGTCTCGGTTGCGCCGATGTACGAGCCTCCCAAAGGAATGACTCCGGCTGAAGTCGGGACTTTGCTCGACGACACCATCCACGCGCGCGACATCACATCGACCATCGTCGATCTTGCCGTGCGCGGCTACATCAAGATCGAGGAGAAAGTCGACACCTTCCTCGTCTTCCACCACAAGGACTACGTCTTCCATCTGTTGAAGCCTGCCGCTCAGTGGGGAGGCGACCTGACCCTGCACGAGAGCGTGATGCTCGAAAACATCTTCCCCGGCGGACTCACCGAGACCCGGCTCTCGAGCCTGAAGAACCGCTTCTACGCCGCCATCCCCACCGTGCGCGAAGACATCATGTCCGCGCTCAAGTCGAAGGGCATGTACACGCTCGATCCCGAGTCCGCGAACGGATACAGCATCGTGGCCGCGGTTGCGATCGCCCTGCTGGTGGCGGCCCTGCAGGTTCTGGGCTGGATGAACCTGTTCAACTCCATTCCGCTCGTGGTCGTGAGCGCTCTGGTCTCGGCTGTGATCTGGTGGCTCTTTGCGCGCCAGATGACCGCCAAGACTCTGCTCGGCACGCGCACCCGGGTTGCGGTGCTCGGCTTCCAGGAGTTCATGAACCGGGTCGATGCCGACCGCATCAAGCGCATGCCTCCGGATACGTTTGAGAAGTTCCTTCCCTACGCGATGGCGTTGGGCGTCGAGCATCAGTGGGCGCAGGCCTTTGCCGGCGTCGTCCAGAATCCGCCGACCTGGTACGTTTCGCCGAACGGCTATGCCGGCTTTACCCCCCTGTTTTTCGCCAGTTCCATGCACAGCATGGCGAGCGACATGCACCAGGTCTTCGTCTCGGCTCCGCGGTCGAGTTCCAGCGGTTCCGGCTGGGGTGGCGGCGGAGGGTTCGGCGGCGGAGGATTCTCGGGCGGAGGTTTTGGCGGCGGCGGGGGGAGCGCGTTCTAGGTAGGTCTCCTTTCCTTCCCAGCGATTCCCAGCTCAGCACACCCCGCTCAGCCAGAACAAACTCATCGCCTGCGAATTGGATTCGAAATTCTATTGCATTCATTCCACTATATGCTATTCTATGCACGCCATAGAATGTAAGTGCACTCTGCAGGAGGTTCTTGCAAATGAAAAACGCTGATGGGATTCGAGAGTACGCCACAGACAAATACGTCGTGCCCGCTCGCGAGCGCGGCGCTAGCCGCTTCTCGATCCGAACTGGGGACATAGTCCGTGACCTGGAGTTGGTTGGACGGGCTCCCGCAGTGTGTAGTGCATTGAAGAGCCGCCGATTCTGGCAGCACAACAATCTGCGGCTGGTTGAAGCCACCGGACCAAAGTCCGGACAAAGCACTACCGTCGTCTACACCTACGAATTTGTTGAGACGAAGCCGGCAACCTCTCCGCGAGAGGATCCGTGGACCAAGCTACGCGGCGCATTGAAAGACGTATTCGCTGAATTGGGCGGCGGCGAAGCCTACCTCCGGGATGAGAGAAGCAAATTCTATGCGCCACCGGAGAGCAAGTGAGTCGGATTTACTGGGATACGATGCTCTTCATTTATTGGTTGGAAGAACATCCACAATACGCAAAACGCGTGGACGCGATCCATACTCGAATGAAAGAGCGTCAAGACCGATTGATTACCAGTACGTTCACTTTCGGAGAGGTGCTTGCCGGAGCTTATCGCAGGAACGCCGCGCGTGTTGCCGACGAATCGCGGCAGTTACTGCAGGCCGTGGTTGCGGAGACGGTTCCTTTCACACTCGACACAGCAGGGCAGTACGCATGGATCAGGGGTTCGCTCGGCATCGCCCCCGCCGATGCGATCCACTTAGCTTGTGCCGCCCAAGCCCGCACCGATCTTTTCCTGACCAACGACAAGAGGCTCGTCGGCAAGATCGTGCCTGGAATTCAATTCATCACATCGCTGGAGACAGAGTTCTTTTGAACATCGGGGCGAAAGCAACCGTGCTCACGTCCAACCAATAGCCAGAAGCAATAGGAAATCTCATTAAATGCGATTAGAGCTACGATCGGCTTCTGGATGACCTCTGGGCTGCCTCAGGGCTCAAAGTCTCGCATACGGGCTTTCTAATGCAATTACGGGCTATTCTACGCGACGGCCGGACGGTGATTCCCGGCTTGGAATCATCCCATTCCCGTTCGGGTTGTTATAGCTATGAGATATCATATTGAAACTCATTGATAATAGGCATGATAAGGCTTTGATCTTTGGCGATCTTCCCGAAGCTATTGTTTGGCGCCGTCGATACGCGGACAAGAGTGTCCGCGCCACACATTCAGGTTCCTACGCGGGCGGCTTCGATTCCGGGCAAATCGCTGAGACCGGCTGAAGCGGTGACTCTTCGGGCGACTTTCAGGAGGGCTTCTTCGGTCTGCGCGGAAATCACTGGCCGGCGATACTCGTCTAACAGCTCGCGCACGCGCGTGCGTGCACGCGCGTACGCGTCGTCGGGCACTGTGCCTTCCGGAATCTCTCCGCGATGAATCACCGACGACGGAAAGTGCTGCTCACTGCGGAACAGCGACCGCGTTTCTTTCAGCTTCAAAAAGTCTCCGCTCAGGCCGATCTCGGCGAACATGTGAGTCGCGAATTTCGGGAAAGAAGTTTCAAGACCACGGCGAAGCCGCATGGCCGATGCAATCGCCTCGGCATCGATGACCAGCTTCTCCAGACTATGACAGGCGAGCGAATCGAGCATGCCCGCACCGGAAATCATGTTGATGCCCGCCAGGGCGCCCAACGCGGCCGAGGTCGCGCTCTCCATGCCCGCCTGTGCATCGACGCACTTCGATTCGGTTGCGACCATGTAGCCGTGCGTCGGCAACCCGAGATGTTTCCCGACCTGCGAGCAGGCCAGATCGAGCATGACGGTTTCGATTGCTCCCATCGGAGTGCCGCCGCTCGACATATCGAAAATCGCCGGCGCTCCTCCCCAAACTATGGGCGCACCCGGCGCGGCAAGCTGATGAATCGTGAGTCCGCTGAGGCATTCGGCGGCGTGCTGCACGACCGAACCGATCAGCGTCACGGGCGCCGTCGCTCCCGCCAGTGGCATAGAGACGATTTCAGCGGGCACTCCCGCGCGCGCCAGTTGCACCATGTTTTCGGAGGCGAAGTCGGACCAGTTCAGCGGAGGCGAAGGGCACACGTCAAAAACCGCGCGGGGTTTGCGCTTCAGTTGTTCGCGGCCTCCGGCGTCGGCGGCGAGCAGGTCGAGCATCGCCTCGAGCGTCGGCCCGCTGAACGCGCCGGTAATCACAGGCTTGTTCGAATGCCACAACACGAGCAATAGGCGATAAAAATCGCCGATCTCCTCGGGAACGTCGTTGCAGACCATGGCCGTGGACTGCGCGGCATATTCGGGGAGCAGTTCGGTGATCTCAACCAGTTGCACCAGGTCGGCGGCCTTCGCCAAACGCGGCAATCGCGTCTCGGGATCGAGAATGTTGAGGCACGAGGAGCCGGGATCGAAGTGGACGTCGTCTCCGCCGTAGTGCACCGCGGGCTTGCCGTCGCGGGTGAAGAGCAAGAATTCCTTCGGCGCGGAATCCAGCGCGCGGCGTACCACAGTTTCCGAAATGTGCGCGATGCCGCCGGAGACCCGAACGCCCGAGGCAATCAGCAGCTCGGCGGCGATGGGAGCGACTTTGACTCCAGGATTCTGGATCAGTTCGAAAGCTTCGGAGAGAACTTTGTCGACCGTGGCAGAGTCAAGCAGTTGCAGTCTGGGCGTCATGCGGGCCTCGCGACCAGCCGCATGTTATCAGCCTCAGACGCGGATTGCACTGATCTGCAACCGCAGTTCCGGCAACGCAAGCGTCTGAGCGGCGGCGCAGGAGTTTACGGGCTGGGGACCGCGGCCTGGGCTTCATTGGAATACGCGCTCTCCAACCCGGTCCCATCGACAGCCGTGGCCACGTAGTAATAGGTCTGCCCGGCCAGGACGGAGTTGTCGCTATAAGCAGCTGTCGGATTCGCCGACGTGATCTTGTTGTATGGCCCTCCTGAGGAGTTTCCACGATAGACGTTGTAGCCCACAATTCCTGAGCCGCCATCTGTCCAGGAGAGAGAAACACTGTGCGGTGGCGGCGCGGTGCCATTCCCGCTCAGAGTCTCGGCGGGAGCATTCGAGGCATTGCTGGTGAAGGAGAGGGCAGCGCTGGCGGTGCCAGAAGTCTGCGGAGCAAACGTCAGGGTGAACGGCACGCTTTGTCCGGCTGCAATGGTCAGCGGCAAGGAGATCCCGGTCAGCGAGAATTCCACGCTACTCAGGTTTGCGGAGGAGACGGTCACGCTCGCACCGCCAGCACTGAGACTGCTGGCCTGACTGGCCTTGGCGCCCACCGTCACACTGCCAAAATCAAGCGCCATGGGCGTGAGGGTAAGCTGACCCTGAGCGGTGCCTGTGCCAGAGAGCGGGACCGTCAAAGTTGGGTCCGAGGCATCGGAACTCACGGTGATGCCACCGCTTGCGTTAGTGGCCGATTGCGGCGCAAACACCGCGCTGAAGGTCACGCTTGCACCCGGATTGAGCGTGAGCGGAACGTTCAGCCCCCTGATGCTGAATCCGCCCCCGGTAACTGTGGCTTGCGAGATCGTCACGCTCGTCCCGCCCGTGTTCGTGAGCGAATCCATCAAAGTCAGGCTGCCCCCGGCTTGTACGCTGCCAAAAGCCAGACTCGCAGGATTCGCAATCAACTGGCCGGGCGTGACCGCGTTTCCGGACAGAGGGAAATTCATGGTGGGGTTGGAGGCATCGGAGGTGAAAACTATGTTGCCGCTTACGCCGCCCACCGACTGGGGCGCAAACATTACCGAGAAAGTCGCACTTTGGCCCGCTCCAAGCACCAGGGGTAAGGCCAGTCCACCTACAGCGAAACCGGCGCTGGTGAGAGTGGCCTGCGAGACCGTTAGACTGGAGCCCCCCGCGTTGGTCAGGATCGCGGATTGCGTCTGGCTGCTTCCCACTTGGACGTTGGCAAAGTTCAGGCTGCTGGAATTAACGGCAAGTTGACCGGGAGTCGTGCCCGTACCGCTGAGAGAAACCGCCGCTGCGCTGATCGGGGATGATGGAGAGCCTTTTCCATGAACCTTGATTTTTTGAACCGCATATGCCAAAGAGAGGCTGCCACTGGTGCTGCCGCTGGACTGCGGCGCAAAAGTCGTGGTGACGCTCACACCTTGGCCTGGAACCAGCGTTAACGGCACGTTGAACCCGCTAACGCTGAATCCTGTTCCCGATACGGTCGCCTGGGAAATCGTCAGACTCGAGCTTCCGCTATTGCTCACAACCGCGGATTGCGACACGCTGTTGCCGAGCCGAACGGTACCGAAGCTCACAGTGGAGGGATTGACAGCCAGTTGTCCGCCGGCGGTTGCGGCGAATAGAAGGACATTCAATAGAACCAATCCGCAACCCACATACGTCCGTGGGTAACCAAGGTGTTTCACGTCGCTTCTCCTGTTCCGTGCTTAAGCGGCACGGCGGGGGATATGGAGCAGCTACACCGTGTCCTGCGACCAAATCTCGCGCCGGGCGCGGTGCCTGCACTTATTCTGTCGGCTGACACCCGGCTTTGGGCAGATCACGAAGGAGCACCACTATGGCGCCGGCGGCGGACGACGCGATGTCCGACTGGGCAGGTCCCTGAGTGTTAAAGCCTGAATACACTCCCGGGGCTCGGCGCGCCCTGGCAGGGGGTGGTGCAAGGTTGGAGTTCTGAAAAGGAGACGTGTGATTTACGGAGTAGTTCTTAGAATGCGCGCACTCTAGCGAGTCGCAGCCTCCCGTGCGCGTCAGACGGACGGCATCCCGGAAGGCATCCCCTTATGCAAATCGCCACGGGCGGAGCGGACTGCAGCCGGCTCCCATACGCAGCAAGGTTCTTCGGCGAACGGGTCTCCGGTCAAGGCGTAGGCGCGGGCGCGCGAGCCGCCGCAGACTTCGCGGAATTCGCAGACGCCGCACTTCCCTTTCAGGCTTTCCGTCCGGCGCAAGGAGCGGAACAGCGGCGCGTGCCGGTAGATTTCCGTCAGCGACTGCTGGCGGATGTTGCCGGCTTTGAGGGGCAGGAATCCGCTGGGGAAGACGTCTCCTTGATGGGAGATGAAGACGAAGCCTTTGCCGTCGTTGAGGCCCTTGGGAGCGCGGCCGACGCCATCGGGCGTGAGGCCGCCGAACGCGGGTTTAAGGTCGCCGCCGCTGCCGGTGCGTTTCAGTTCGGCGCGGCGCTGCAGAACGTAACGGCGGTAGTGTTGCGCCTCCGTGCTCTTGATGTCGAAGGCGGCGTGCAGCGAGGTCTCGTACATTTTGGCGAAGACCCGCTCGAACTCTTCGGCGCTGATCAGGTCTGAGGTTGAGCCCCGTCCAGTGGGCACGAGAAAGAAAACGCTCCACAGCACGATTCCCAACTCGTGCATGAGCGAGATCATCCGGTCGAGATTCGGAAGGTTGTGGCGGGTGATGGTGGTGTTGATCTGCACCGGCAACTCAACTGCATGGGCCCAGCGGACGGCGCTGAGCGTCCAGTCGAATGAACCGGGGACGCGGCGGAAGTTGTCGTGAATGGCTTCGTCGGGACCGTCAAGGCTGATGGCTAGGCGGGCCAGGCCGCGGCGCTTGAGTTCGGCGATCACGTCGCGAGTGAGAAGCGGGGTTGCGCTCGGAGTCAGCGAGATTCGCACCTTCTTCGAGGTGGCGTACTCGACGAGATCGAAAACGTCCGGGCGCTTGAGCGGATCGCCGCCGGTAAGCACGAACACAGGCGCTTCGAGCGCGGCGACTTCGTCAATCAGGCGCTTGGCTTCGCCGATGCTTAACTCCAGCGGGTTGCGGCTGGGCTGGGCGCAGGCGCGGCAATGGACGCAGGCCAGGCCGCAAGCCTGGGTTGTCTCCCAGATGACCAGAAACGGACGCTCATCGAAATCGATGGTAGGCGGCACGGCCATTCTCCCGCCCTTGATGTTTTCAGGGGCGGAGGCTCCTTGGCGATGACAGAAGTCACGGTCATGAACATCGCAATGTGAGATTTGTCACAATTGCCCGTGTTTGTGATCACAGAAAGAAGGTTGCGGGCATACCAGAATGGCAGCACGGACTTGAACGGGGCGTCCACGAGGTGGGTGTGTCGAAATCCAGGCTTAAGATTTTGACTTTGCTGAAGCTCGAACTGGCTTTCCTGGAACGGGGCGGATATGGCGGAGCCCTGCCCTGGAAACCGGTTTCGATCTTCCAGGATTCGCCCTCCTGCCCGAACCGGCTGGATGCCGAGCAATCGACGCCGTGCGCGGAGTGCTGGATGTTCGAGTTTGTCCCCGAGCCGTTCCATCAGGCGACGCAGGCCTGCCAGTTCATCCCGTTGAACGCCGCTGGCGAGACGGTTCACAGCATGAGCCGGCAGTACACGCAGGTGGAAGTGGAAGAGGCGGTGCGGGCCTGGCTGAAGGCAGAGATCCGGCGCATTGAGGAGCTGGAGGACCGGCCCGAAAGAGTTGCGTCCGGCGCCAATTGATCGCGAAACCTCAACCCTGTCCAGGACCGTTAAGAAAACACCAGTACGAATTCAGCCTTGGAGGCCGTCATGCTTTCCAGATGTTTGAACCCCGGATGCAAGGCGTTGTTTCGCTACCTGTACGACGGGCGTATCTTCACGGTCGAGCGCTTTGTTACGAGCCCGGACGGGCTGAACACCGAGCGAATTATCGCGCACTACTGGCTGTGCGGGCCGTGCAGCATGTCGATGAAAGCGGTCGTGGAAAATGGCGTCGTCACCGCCATTCCAATCAACTCCGAGTTCATGGAAGGAAGCACTGCCAAGGCTGGCCGGCATGTCCCGGTAGGCTGAGGGCAGTCTACTTTGTTTCTGCGGGCGCGGGGTTCACCTCCTGGGGAAAGCCTTTCAGCGCAACTTCGCGGGAGTGGGATGAAGTCTTCTTCGCTCCATCGGTGGAATTTTCGGTCAGAGTTCCTTTGAGCACGTAATAGGCTTCGTCGCCACTTTTCTTACCTTCGCCGCGCTCCACCGAGCCGCGGAACTCAAACCAGACGCCGTGTACGGTTTCGGTGGTAAAGCTCAGTTTGTTGCCCTCCAGCTTTCCCTGTTTGAAGAAGTGGTCGAGGAACGCGCCCCGATCGCTTTCGAGGTCGCCGTAGCGCGAGACGAACCCGGTCACACGGCCTTGGTCTTCCACGGTGACCTGAACGAACTCGCCGTCGCGCAGAAAACTATACATGCCGGAGTATTCCGAGCCGGGCCGCGGTGCCGGCGCTTGGTTCTGCTGCGCCACCATCGCTGAGAACGTGAGCAAAATGAAACCGGCGAGAGGCACAGCATGAGCTCTGAATGATGGCGACATAGTTACCTCTGACTCCACAGTATTGTAGATGCGCTGCAATGGCGTGGGCGGATTTTTGGGGGCGTGAGTCGGATATAATCGAACGACAGAATAGTAGTCGGAGCGAGAAATCATATCGCTTCCGATCCCGCCTTCCCGGGGGCGCCACCGAAGGAGTTGGCTGGAACGTATGTTGGAGCCATGCATGGAAACCCCCAGGGGAGATTCCCCAAACTTTCTGATTGAGCTGGAGCCGCGGGGACGGGCCTTTTGGAGCAGTGTGGGCGCGGTTCTGCGGCCTGTGCGGCACTCTCGGGAAACCGAGATGGGGATGTGGCGGGATGTGTTTGTACGGCAGCGCATGCCTTGGGGACGATTCTTCCAGTCGGCGGTACTGCACGTGGCAGCGGTTGCCCTGATTTGGGCGCTTTCGCTGGCTTGGCTCCGGCAACAGAATATCCTGGCGAGCGCGCCATTTGACCGGTCTCAGCTGATCACATATTCGCCGGATGAGTATCTGCCCCCGCTGGATACGGGCGCCGCATCGGATGTGCCGCAGGAGCAGGCGGGAGATCCGGCGTACGCGAAGCAGCCGATTCTCTCGGTGCCTCCGGAGGCAGATAACCGGACGCAGACCATCGTCGCGCCACCGGATCTCAAACTCTCTCACGATGTGCCGTTGCCGAACATAGTGGCAACCGGCGCGGTCGCTCCGATGGTTCCGCTGGATGCGACTCGCGCCCCGATGACTCGGATGATCGCGCCGGAAACGGCAGTCATCGCGCCAACCCCGGAAGTGGACTCGATCCGCGACCATGTGGTGCGCAGTTCGCTCACGTCGGAGATCGTTGCGCCGCCCCCAGAAGTGTCCCACAATCGCACCCGCGCTTTCGCCGGGCCGGATACGGCGGTGATCGCGCCGCCTCCAGAGTTGACTCGAACGGCCAGTGGATATGTAGGGCAGATCAATATAGGCCCGAGCTCAGTGGTGGCGCCGGCTCCACAACTGGCGGTTGCTCCGCAGCATTCCTTGGCTGCACGTGGCATGGGCGGTTTGCCGAGCAGCGGAGAGCCGGTGGCGCCTCCGCCGAGTGTGGGCGCTGCGGGAGGGGCAAACGCGGTCGGACGGTTGATCGCGCTGGGGATTCATCCGGTGACGCCGAGCGGGCCGGTCGCGGTTCCGGGAGGGAATCGGCGAGGGACGTTTGCCGCCGGGCCTGATGGAAAGCCCGGGGCGTCGGGAACTCCGCGCTTGACGGGATCGGATGCGAGGTCGAGAGGATCGGGCAGTAAGGGAAATGGCGGAGGAGACGGCGTCGGCGGGAAAAACAACAGCTCTCTGCCAGGCGGACTGCATGTGGGTGCGGCGAATTCCAATGCGGTTGGTCCGGTCCAGAAAGATGGAGCGGGCTCCGCGGGCGGCGATGGCGGTGAGGACTCGCGGCTGATGGCGAGCGCAACCCCGCCGCGGGTGGGCGCGAATGCGCGGCCGGCAACTCCGGTGGCGGACGAGAAGTTGACCGAAACCGACCGGCAGGTGTTTGGCACGAAGCGCGTCTATTCGAGGACGCTGAATATGCCGAACCTGAATTCGGTTACGGGGAGCTGGGTGATCCGGTTCGCGGAACTCAAAGCCGGCCAGCCCGAGGGTGAACTGCTCGCTCCGGTACCGACGCAGAAATCGGACCCGGGGTATCCGCTGGAGTTGATTCGCGAAAATGTGCATGGCACGGTCACGCTCTATGCTGTCATTCATTCGGATGGGCGGGTGGGGGACATTCGAGTGCTGAACAGTCCCGACGAACGGCTGGATCCGTTCGCAGCGAGCGCTCTGGCACGGTGGAAATTCCTGCCCGCCCTGCGAGCCGGAAAGCCGGTAGCGATCGAGGCGGTAGTGGTCATTCCGTTCCGAACGCGGCGGGAGTTTTAGAAGCCTAGTTAACTCGGCGGCTAAAACCGTCAATGAGTGAAATCGCGATTTATCGTCAACTTACAGTCTCGCCCTGCGCTGTGGCTCTTTGGCGATCACCGCACATCAAGATGTGACCCGTGTCACTGACAGGACGCGCTCATTCGTGTCTCAATATGTCTGGCCTCGCAGAAGAGCGTTTTCCCCTGTTTGACACGCACACCCCCCTGAGGCGAATGGGCCCCGAGTAAGAATAGGAAACCCACCGAGAAGAGGAGAAATTCCTATGAAACGCCTCATTATCGTATTAGTTGTAGTCCTCCTTCCTGCGACCCTCAACGCTTCAAATATTCCACTCCCAGGCTACGAGAATCAAACCGTGATAGGGGTACCCTGCGGCGGCGATCTTCCCACAGACCTGTGCACATCAGTCGGTGATGCAATTGCCCGAACTAAAGCGGTGTTGAGGCGTTACAGCGAACAGGGGTGGCAACTAGTCTCTACGACTCCAATGCGTTATGGACCTGGCAACGAAGGTGTCGTATTCCTGCTTGGACGCAACCCGGCCATTAAGACACCTGTGAAGCCCCCACAGCGGTTCAAAATTGTCTTGGGAATGAGCTGTGGTCAGGATCTTCATGGTCTCCCTTATCACTTATGCACAGGGAACGGGGCGTCCCTCGAAGAGATTCTGAATGGCTACAGTGGCCGGGGCTGGCAAGTGGTGAACACCACTTCGTGTACTTATCGCTATGATCAAGGCGACGTAGGCATGGTTGTCTACCTGCTTTCAAAGTAATGGACAACAGCCACGGAGTACCGGATGTGGTCCAAATCCGGTACTCATTACTAAAGAACTAAACAAAGCTGCGACATTTGTCCCCCGTCGAGCACGCGGGAAGCTCGTGGGACAATGGAGGGGATTCTCAATTGACGATAGCAGGCGATTACACTCAGAACGCCGAAACGACGCTATCTGGGGAAGCCGGCGGCGGCGGATTTTTCTCCCGGCAGGGCGGCGTCGACCGCCGGGTTGGCACACACTTCGTAATAGTAGCGGTCGGTCCAGCGCAGGATGGAGAGATCGCGGACGTCGACCTGGGCGATGCGGCTCTTGCGGATCACCATCCGGCGAAACGCGCCGTTGGCGAGCGGGACCGTGCCCGTAAAAAACTCGCGTTGGTGGTCCATCCACGGGCCGGCGAAATCGGCGTGCCAGGGAACGAGCGCGATTTCCTGTTGCATCTTGCGGAAGGCGGGTTCGCTCAGACAGATTCCGCCCACGTTGTAGTTGAGCCGCAGTTCTTCCGTGCCTGAGCCGGCGTTCTCGTTGTTTCCGATTTGCACCGAGTAAACCTGAAAAATGCCCGCGTCGGGCGCGAGTTTCTTGCGCACGCGTTTGTTGCAGGACGAGAGGCGGTCGCTGTCGTTGATGGCGTCCGAGATCATGATGCGGCGCTCGCCATCCATGAGGTAGAGCGGGGCGGAATCCTGATAGGCGATGCCCAGGCCGACTTCCATCTCCGGCAGCCCTGCACGCTCGAGCAGTTCGTTGTAGCCGCGCAGCAGGCTCAAAATCTCAGCCGCCAGCACGCACGCGCGGCTGACGCTGAGCATGGCTTCGCCTTCCCGTTCGAGCAGGGCCAGGATGATGGCGTCGCCTTCCAGAAATACTTTGGTGGCGCCGTATTTCGCGAGCAGTTTGTTCACCGGCTCATAGAAATTGAGGCTGAAATAGGAGGCGGCGTTCATGCCCTTTTCCATCAGCGAGCGGGTCAGGCGGGACGAGTCGCGCACGTCGGCTTTCATGATCACGTGATGGAGAACGCGGTCCTCGGCCGGACGCTGGTCCTCGGGCGGCAGAAACTCGTAGAGCATGCCGTTCAGGCTGGAGAGTTCGCGGACTTTGTCGTCGCTGACCAGGTTGACGCTGTCGAAGCCGGCGCTGACCGCTTCCAGGGCGCGCAGATCGCGGTGATAGCACAGCAGATCGCGCAGAAAGCGCGCTGCAAACCGGCTGCGCTCGGCGCCGCGGCAGGAAGCCACGCGGCCCGCCGCGGCGAAAAGCCGGTCGGGAAACAGGCGGTGTTCGGCAATGATTTTTTCGACGCGCTCAGACTCCTCGCGCGCGAGCAAGGCGTTCTTGACCTGCTGCGGGTTGACGCGCGGCGAATATTCGGCCAGCAACGGGACGGCTTCGTAAGACGCCATGATCGAGGGTAGAACGCCTTCCTGCTGGAGCATACGCGTCCACAGGTCGAGACGGTCCTTCCGGTCACGATCTTCCGGAGTCGCGTCTTCGCCGGCGCCGGCGCCGGTGCCGACCAGAACGGCTGCGTTCTCAGGAACGTTGAGAGCGCGTTCGAAGCGGTCCTCGGGCGTGTTTTCTCCATAGCCAAGCCGTTTCAGAAAGTCAAGCGCGAACTGGCGGAGGCTGGGAAAACGGTCGCGATCTCGATCGAAGTTGCCGAACATGTAGTAGTGCTCGGCGCACAGGTAATCGTCGCGGCCGTCCTCGGTGAAGATCAGCGGGCTCAGGAAAAGGCGATAGGTGTCGGACGGCAATTCGCCGAGCAGCGAGCGGCGCGTGCGCACCAGCGTTTCTTTCTCGATTTCGCGGAGAAGCCGAAACAGTTCCTGCCCGGTTTTGCGGAGGATGATCTTCTTGCGAACCTGGAAAGAGGACACCAGTTCCTGCGTCTCCATCATCTTCACCTGCCGCACACCTTCTAACGACTTGGTCTTCATGCGGCATTGTTCCAGGATCCTTGCGAACTGAATCTGCAATTCGGTGCGGATAAACTTGAGGACAGCCAGACGCCCAAGCACATCGACCGATGGATTGTCCTCGGCCTTGGCGCGATTCAAGATCGCAAGGTGCAGCGAGACCAGCAGGGCCTTCAGATCGGCGGGGCCGGTCTTGCGAAGTCTGGCAGCGCCTTCCCCGCCTGGACGCAGAAACGGGCTTCTCGTGGCCGTCGGGACGTCCATGTCGAGAAGCGGGTCCACGTCGCCAAAGCGGCGGATGTAGCGCGCGAGATGCCAGCGGAGGTCTTCGGTAACGCGCGGACTCAGAAATACATCGTAGCGGAGGTTGTCGACGCCCAGTTGCAGGCCGCTGAAGGAAAGCACGAATTCGTAGAAGTGGAGTTCGGGCCGGCTCGGAGGCTCGGAACTGCGCAAGCGAAAGATCGGGAGCTTGGGCATCGGCACTGCTTCCAGACGGAGCTTCGTGGGCGAGCAGGGAAGCGGGAGACGAGGTTCCCGCGAGCCGTGATCGCCCCTCGCAACTCATTGAAACTGCAATACTAAGCAGCAGACTAGCACGGCTCGTGGACAGACCAAAGTTACCCTAGTTTGCGCGCGAGGGCGAGCCTTAGGGGTGCGTAGCGGATTTCGCCGTCGAAGCCTTGCCGCCTCTGTGCCCCCTGTGCCCTCTATGGTTAAGAATTACGTTTTAGTGAAATTCGTCGGCTCCCATCCAGTGGGAAACGCCGTCTTCAATCCAGCGCATCCGAAGCCGGGGCAGATACACCGCCAACTTCCCCGTCAGCAACCCACCCCGGAGGGGACGAGCCGCGACTTGCGCAAGCTCCGCCGTCGAAACTCCCAATAGATTCGCCGGATCCAGGCCCATGACCACCGCCGCCCGCCGGGCAAACTCCAGACGCGACACTACGTCCGGCCCGGCAACGTGGAAAACGCCCTGCGCGCCACTCTCGGCCAGCGCAACCACGGCAGCCGCCAGATCGAGGTTATATGTGGGAGTGGAAATCTGGTCGGCCGGCACCCGAAACGGCTTCGTGCCTGCGAGTCCTTTGCGCAGACTGTACAGAAAATTCCGCCCGTTCGGATCGGGGCCGTAAACCGTGGTCGTACGGATTACCAGCGCCGCCGGATGCGCATCCCGAACTGCCAGTTCACCCTGCCATTTGCTGCTGCCGTAAGCGCAAATCGGATCTCCGGGCGCGTCCTCTGTATAGGGCCCATTCTGCCCGTTAAACACGTAGTCGGTGGAGAAATACACGAATCGGGCCCCGCGTTTCGCGGCCGACGCTGCCAGGATGACCGGCCCCTCGCAATTGATACGGCGAGCCAACTCAGGCGTCGACTCGCACCCATCCACGTGGGTCATTGCGCCGATGCAGTAGATTGTCTCGATCTCGAGACGGCGAACCAGTTCATCCGCTTCGGCCTCGGACACGGTCGCCAGATCGAGCGCTGACGAGCCCGGCGTTTCGGCGCGCCGAGAGGTTGGAATCGCGGACCCGGGCGGCAGAAGGCGGGCCACCTGGGTCCCAACTTGGCCCGATGCTCCCACTACCAGGATGCGCCGCCCAGCTTGGTTGCCGCTCATGGCGAATGCTCGCCGGCCCGGTCAGCCCGGCCAGAAAAACGAAATGGACTGTCGAATTCCTTGAACAGTGTCAGATCCTCGGCTCGCGGAGAAAGCACCGGCGAGCCCGCAGGCCACGCCGCGCCAATACACCATATTCTCCCATTCGAGATGTGGTCCACCCTGCCACCCATTACCGAGCGGTTGCTTTGCTCTGCATTTCACGAATGTAGCCGGCAATCTCTCCGACCTGATCGGCGGTCAGACGCTTCTTCAAGAGCGTGTGCGCGGAGTCTTTTTCCATCTCCCCGTTCGTGCGCTGGGAAATCACCGCCCTCAAATCGTCGTCCGACATCTTCCGGACCTTGGCCGATACCAAGCTCGGGGCCTTCTTTCCCGTCCGCCCCGCACCGTTCTTCCCGTGACATTGGGCGCACCTTTCCCGGTACAAAGCGCCACCAGCGTCAGCGGCAAAAGACTTATAGGCAGACAACGAAAGCATCGCCAGCAACAAGCCGCAAGGCACGGCTACAGTACGAAGAAGCTTCATGGTCGAGCACCTCCTCGGCAACCAACGTTCTGGTGTCGGGCCTCCAGATTACCGTAGACTCCTCCGGCCTCGCTAGGAGTCATGCTACGAAGATCGTCGCGCGCTGACCGTGTCGCTTACAAACGCCGAGTAACCTTGGTGCGCTCAAAAGGACGACGCTGAGGTACGCGGTGTCGCGGCCCGTGCAGAAGTACCTCGGAGGCTAAAGCCAGCCAGGCCTTTGCCTTCTTCTGCAGACCTGAAGGTCTGCTCCACCCGATCGTGAACAGTGCAGACGAAGGCTCGGAGTAAGGAGCCGAGTAAATTAAAGATCGTACCGGTGTGGTCGGGTCGGCCTCCGTGCGAGGAACACGGAGTCCGATCACGCCCGAGCCAGCCAGCCTACTGCCGATGATTCTCGGGCGCGTGTTCTTGGGCTTCCTGCGCTCTGGATCGATGACTGATGTCTGCCACCGCCTGCAAGAACGGCGCTGCTGAAGCGGGCGCCGCCACCTCGCCCAACAGGATTTTCTTGAAGGGTACGTCGCTGCCATAGATGGCCGCGGTGGAGTCGGCATCTTGCTGCATCACCGCTCCTTCCAGGGTTAGCCCGGCAAAGACGCCTCGGGAGCGGGAATAAGTCAGCAATTCTGTACTAAGCTTCCAATCGGTTCCTGCGGAAGCGTGCCGTCCCACCGGGCCTGCTGCAGCCGACCCTTCCCCTGTGATCTCAAACTTGCTCGAAAGCAAATGTCGCAAGCCCTTGTCATTCATCACCAGCATGACCAGATCGACACCTTCGGCGCCAATCTGCAGACCCCAGCTGCCACCTCCCACGCTAATGAATGCCGGCGCGCTCCATCCCTGGCTGGTCCGGCATACCGCGACTCCGCGCCCGTGCTTGGCGCCGAAGATGAAACCGCCTTTGACCAGGTGCGGAACTACCACCATGCACTTGGCGTCTTCCAATACCTCCTCTGGGATGCCCTTATCGGGAGCGGTGGCCATTCCCCTGAGAACTTCGGCTGAGTTCCGCAACCGGTCGGTTGAGTCCTCGCGAGCCGAGCCCGCCCAGGTAAGATTCCCCAGCAGCGCTGTCAAACTGACTGCCACCAGCACCAAATGTCTTTTCATGCTGTCTCCTTTGCGCCGGAGGAATTTCGATTCCTGCCGGATAGCGAAGTGGCGTCAGTGAAGCCGTTCATCATCTAAAATATGCTCCTCCAAGTGCAGTCTGCGTCCCGTGATCAGATCGATGAACAAAACTACGCGTTCGACAACTAACATGGGGTAAACGAACCCGCCCAATCTGTACGCGCTGACCGCGGCGACCAGCCACAGGATCATGAGGATTACAACAATCGTCCAAAGCACTCACACCTCGCTCTCTGCAACCGCTCATACCTCACTCACTGCAACCGGAGCACGTCGCATGCCAGGGTGGTGAAAACCTTTTATTCCTGGCACTTACCTTGCGTAGGAACCTGACGCGTCGATCCCGCATCGCACGGTGGAATGTATATTCTGGAATGTAAATTCTCTGTACAGGAAATTGCGGAGTGGTCAGGCCAACCCGCGCGTATCAACGCCATTCTAGAGACGGGGGCGGCTGGCGATTCAGTCAACCTTCAAGAAATTGGCGATCACTTTCTCGTGCCACTTCCACGGTAGGATGCGCTTCAGGGCGAGTTGGATCTTGGCGTCGCGACCGACCACGTAGCGCAGCCTAGGGCTCGGGTCTTGCGCGATGGCGGCAATCAGGCGAGCCACTGCGATGGGGTCGGCCTTCGGAATCTTCTGCACGCGGTCGCGCATGCGCAGGCTGCGCTGAAAGTTGGGCGAGCTCTCTTGTTTCGATCGTTCACCCATGACCGCGCCGCGCGTCCAGATGTCGGTCTGAAACGATCCCGGCTCGACCAGCACGACCTTGATCCCCAGCGCATTGACCTCCAGCCGAAGCGACTCGCTCCAGCCTTCGAGCGCGTGCTTGGCGGCGGAATAGCTGCTGATGGTAAACGAGCCGTGCAGCCCGGCGATCGACGAGACCATGATGATGTGCCCGGAGAGCTGGCGCCGCATGGCGGGCAGCGCGGCCTGCGTCATGGCCACCGCCCCGAAAAAGTTGGTCTCGAACTGCCGGCGGATCTCGTCGAGCTTGAGGTCTTCGGCAAATCCGGCGACCGCAAAGCCGGCGTTGTTGATGAGGACGTCAAGGCGTCCGTAGTGGCGGACGACAGCATCGACAAAGCCGGGGATGGCGTCGAAGTGGGTGACATCGAGTTGACGAATGTCGATGCGGTCGCTGACGCGGGCCGTGGCCGCGGCGCTGTCGAGAAATTGCCGGCGGCCAGGATCGCGCATGGAGGCGACGACACGGAATCCGCCCTTGGCGAGTTCAATGGAGGTCAGCAGGCCGAAGCCGCTGGAGGAGCCGGTAATGAGGGCAATCTTGTCGGACATGGAGTTCGTTCGCAGTTGCAACACAGCGCGAGGGTGCACGGCGCATCTTCATCCCGAGCATCTGCCGCTCGTTTGGTGTTGACGCTCGTTTACGAAGGGATCGGTCTCTTATGCCTGTATTGCGTTTTGAAGTATCAGAACAGGGGATTTGGAGATATCAGTTTCTCTGAGCGCCTTTCTCTGGCTGAGACCGGGCATACTTTTGCCTTGTTTTTCGGTGCGCTAATTCTCGGCACCGTCAGTTTCAATGTATTGTACTTCGTGCATTCCATGACTCTGGGGCACGGTTCCCCAAGCAAGTTCAATCCCGCTGCAGTATTTGGTAGCGGCCTAAGTGTGTTCACGATACTGTACGTGTTACTCAGCCCCTTCTACGAAGAACTTCTGGTGCGGGCGTTTCTGATTACGGAGATGACCCACCTTTATCAGAAAGCGAACTTGGCTGTGTTCGTGAGTGTGGCACTGCAAACGTCGTATCACCTATAACCAGGGAATTCCAGGAGCCTTATCCCACATCCCAGCGTTCTGGCTGTTCTCGGCATACTATGTGCGAACCCGCCGTATTGTCCCTGTAATCCTCGCTCACCTGCTCCTCGACGTGCAGGCGTTGTCGTTGTACACCAGCCACCTTCACTGAATCACCCGACAGTCGTCGCGATCGCCCCAAGCTGCCGAGCTCCGCTCGGCTTGGACGGGCGAAGGCGCCCGTCCCCACACTTCCCCGTCCCACACTTTCCCGTCCCCACACGACCTTACAGCACCCGCTCGTGGCTGTAGCCTGCTGCTCCTAGCGCCGAGATGATTTCCGCGATGTGGTCGGGGCCGCGGGTTTCCATGGTGATCTCAATCGCGGTCTCGCCCAGGTTTACGCCGTGGTAGGCGCGGTCGTAGTCGGTCTCGACGATATTGGCGCGGTGCTGCGCCAGGATCGAGGTGAGCCGGTGGAGCGCGCCGGGAAAATCTCCCAGATGGACGCGCAGGCGGACGAGGCGTCCATCTTTGACCAGGCCGCGCTCGATGATGCGCGAGAGCAGTGTGACGTCGATATTGCCGCCGCACACCAGCACGGCAACTTTTTTCTCGATAAACGGCAGCTTGCGGTTGACCAGCGCGGCGATGGCTGCCGCCCCGGCGCCTTCGGCCAGCGTTTTCTCGCACTCCAAGAGCAGAAGGATGGCGTTGGCGATTTCCTCTTCTTCTACGGTGACGATGTCGTCCACATATTTCTGCACGAGCGGGAGCGTGCGGTCGCCGGCGCGGCGGACGGCGATGCCGTCGGCGATGGTGGTCGCGGCATTCA